>Ga0209533_1000142_pt1 | contig 63778 bp, 54 predicted proteins | sample COG_04_FD_184748 | JGI IMG/M metagenome (GOLD analysis project Ga0209533, IMG submission 184748) | Pelagic Microbial community sample from North Sea - COGITO 998_met_04 (SPAdes) (version 2) | ecosystem: Environmental > Aquatic > Marine > Neritic zone/Coastal water | place: Helgoland, sampling...
TGCGGTTTTAATGTTTAAAAAGCAAGACTCATTTACCAGTTATTTATAAATTTTCCACCATACAGAAAAGCAAAAAACAACCATGCAAGAAGCTATAGACTTAATAAACAGCATAGCTGTAGTTGAAGCAAAGCTATCAAATAGTCCGCATAGAATAAGTACTGAGATAACAGCTAAAATAATAATGATTTTCATAAAACTTAAATTCTAGCTTAGCTTACGTTGCACTTGACGAGCTTGCTTCAAATGAATTTTCAAATGGAATACAAACATACGCGCCCATTGATGCGCATTAAAATCACCAAATAACATATGTTGTGAGGTCTTGGTATTTTTTAAATCGATATCAACTAATTCAGTTTCGATGAGTTTAGTAAAGCATAATACGGAAGCCTTGAAATCCTCCGTAATTTGGCTAGCATTCTTCTGCTCGCTAGGCATGACTTGCGCACGTATATCTTCTAGACTGGAAGCTTTAATATCTTTGCCATGAGCCAGTTGGGTGACGGTATGCTGAATCAATTCATTCACTTTGATGTTATGCTCTAGAATCATGAGGATGGACCAATTTTGCATTTTCTCATTGATGCCTGTGGATTTAGGGACTTTGACTATTTGTTGGAGTTGATCTTCATTTAAGCACTGCACGATGATGGAATAATTATCTAATATCTGATCTAGATCTTGAGTCATCTGATAGAGGCTATAGCGATTAAAGCGCCAAGCTATGAATATACGAATAGGTGCAGGAAACATAATTATTAAAATTAAAGTAAATTAAAAAAATATTAAAAGTATATATAAAGTAAAATTTTTATGCATGCGCATAAAAATTGAATCTATTTCACTATCTATCATATTAAATAGTAAAATCTTCTCATTAACAACTTATCTATGTATTTATTAATTCAACTTCAAATGAAGTGATAATTTTCTAAGCAACCTTAAGTAAGGTATCGTTGAGACTAGTTTAGATGAGCAAGGCGCTCAAGACAGTAATTCAACTAAATAATTTAAGTTTAGATGAGGTGGTGGTTTACTAAGCAACCTTAAGGCGGGTAGCGTTGAGACTAGTTTAGATGAGCAAGGCGCTCAAGACAGAACCGTTGAACGCTGTGTAGAAAAAGCTACTCAAGAGAAACGGCAGTCTGTAGAGAGTGCCTTGATCGCTAAAATAGCTCAACGATACGTGGAGCAGCGGTTCATCCACCCTTCTAACCAACGCTTCTCACCTCTGCTGGGTGGTGATAGATGAACTCGGCGGGTGAGTACTTTTTTTGCTGCTAATGAGAATGCTGATGAGGCTTGTGATACACTAGTATTTTTGGGCATTTCTAATAAGACTTGGTAGAGCCCCCAGCCTTGTCCTTGGTAGCGTTCACTGAGCTTAAGCCCTTCTCCTTTGAAGTTGACATAATCTATAAGAGCATATTGCCCTTGAGGGCTTTGCGTGAGCTTATCATAATTACTGAGTATATGTGCACGATGCCTGGGCTCTACTTCTTGTGCTAATTTTGCACGGCTCTTTTGTGAGCGCAGAATGATGAAGTCAACCTGCTCAATTTTTGTGTCTAACAAGAATTTGCGTAGCTCCTTCATCATACGATTATTTTGACTGTTATCAAAACTCGCCTTCGATGTCCATGGGCAAGGTGGCACTGGGTAACGGTTAAGCCATGTAGGGAGTAGCTCTTTATGATAGTTTTGCATCCATTTAATCCACTGCGGAAATGATTCATCAAATGCTCCTTGATAATTAACTGGGTACCAAATCATATGCCCTATCCCAAGTGAGGGAAATTGCTCGCCATGATTCCAGCTAGTTAACCCTAGATAACTACCACTACTTTCATTTTGCCAGATTTTGTCGGCAAGCCACTCTCTATCCTTGAGTGAGAGTTTTCCTACTTTGGCAACATGCTGGTGAGAGCCGTTGGATTCTAATTGAGATATCTGACTCGTTTGACAGTTGGTAAATAGGACAGCTATTAATAAGGCTAAACAAGTTGACCCAAGTATTTTTATCATCGAAGCGTTCATGGTAAGAGTTGTTGCGAGCTTTTGAGATTTTTATAAGCTGCGCCACTATCGATAGCTTTGGCGGCTGTTGCATATCCTTGCTCCAATGTTTCTACCTCTTCACATGCAACTAGGGCCGCGGCTACGTTGAGTAAAAGCAACTCCCTTTTAGCTCCTTGTTCCTTACCTGACAATAGGTCTTGAATAAGTTGGGCATTTTCTTCTGGTGTGCCTCCTACTACTTGGCTTAGTTGCGCTTGTTTCACTCCCCATGATTGCCAATATTGAGGTTTAATTGTTTGTATGTTGTTTATGCCTTCTTTAAGGTTTACATAGAGCGTATCTCCCATATTACTAAATTCATCAGTAGGTTTTCCTTGCTCTGAATGCCCACAAATCACCCAAGCATTCTTACGTCCTAGTTGTTGTAAAATCGAACCAAATTTAGGGATTATGCTGGCATCGCTCACACCTAATAATTGATATTGTGGACTAGCTGGATTAAGTAGTGGGCCAATTAAATTAAACAGTGTTTTTTGACCTTGAGCTGCTAGAGCCTGACGCACGGGCATAATGGCTTTGAAGGCTGGATGGTACTGAGGAGCTAATAAAAAAGCCCAACCTTGCTCATCTAAACAGCGACTCCAAAAATCCTCATCTAATTCTGGCGTAAAACCTAATTGAGATAATACATCTGCGCCTCCACTTTGCGAAGTAATACTCCTATTTCCATGTTTGAGAACTTTGATGCCACAAGCTGCCAATACAAAAACGGCTGTAGTCGAGACATTGTAAAGGTGCAGACCATCACCACCTGTACCGCAGACATCTATGCTTTTGTAACCTTCTAAAATTTTCGATCCAGCGGCCATTGACCACTGTGGCTGGCGAGCTAACGCTAAAAAGTTCTGTACAAAAGCCCCCAACTCATTTGCTGTTTCACCGCGTAGTGACAAAGCTCTCAAAAAATCCATTTTAGCCACAAACTCAGCTGAGCCCTCGGGTGAATCTTCTACTAATAATTCACAAATACCTGCTATCTCTTGTGTCGATAGCTCACTGCCTGATTGAATTTTTTTAGTTAATGCGTCAAACAACATAATTAAGATTTGCAATTGTTAAGCTTGATTAGACTACAACATTTAAACTGGCAGGGCAAACCGTTATTTCTGCTGGAGTGTCGCAGATATATTCTGCATCAATATGTATTGGATGGCTTCCATTTTTATCAATAACGATTTTTTTGCATTTAAAATAATCAACAATTAGATGTTTGTCCACATTACCCTTATTGATGCCGAGTAAATAATTAAATATTGCAGGTATGTTCTTGTGCCTGAATAAACAGATATCTAAATAGCCATCATCCAATGATGCCTGAGAAGTAAAACTCATATCACCTCCATAGCATTTACCATTACCTACAACGAGAAAGTAGCCTTTTTTAGGGACAGGCTGATCATCAATTGTGATAATAATTTTTTTAAATTTATAGGTACATAGGTTCCATATCCCTATGAATATATAAGCTAATGCTCCATAGATTTTTTTCCATTTGGAATCAGATTTTTTTAAAATATAGGCATCAAACCCTATTCCTGCCATACAAATGAAATGCCTATCATTAACCTTGCCTAAATCTATCTTACGAGTATTGCCTTGGGCGATGACTTGACAAACTGCTTTAATCTCCATCGGCAAATCAATTTCAATACTAAACACATTAGCTGTTCCCATAGGGATAACTCCAAGCACAACATCACTGTTAACTAGACCATTGACTACCTCATTTACTGTGCCGTCTCCACCAGCTGCGATAACTAGATCAAAGCCTTGCTTGACACAGTCTTTGGCTATTTGTGTGGCGTGGTCTTGGCTCTGAGTTTGCTCTGCTTCTACATCTATACCGTAACTATTTAGATACTCTTTTATCTTAGTGATGTACTGCTCTTTTTCTTTGTAAACTTCAAATTTACGGTACTTAATCCCTAGCATTTTTTTAAAGAAAGGCGACATCTGCCTTCCTCTAGCTGCTTGAGGGTTGTAAATTAATTTAGCTTTTTTATACTGATGTTTCCATGGGTTTTCTAGATATCGCTCTGCCAATCTTAAATCATGCTCATCATAGATATCCATAGCCAGTTCAACATGAGTTGATTCAAAAATAGAAACACTGGTTTTTATTTTTGCAGCCAATAAATCTCTCACTTCATCTAGGCTTTGTGCATTTTGAGCTCCTATAACTTTAACCAAAGCTTGCGCATCATCTAAATTAGCTCGTAACTCAACCGTCTCAGCTATGAAGTTGCGCAAAAAATGAAAATTTTTAATATGGTAAATAGCTGTTTGCGCGTAAGATTTATCGCCAATTTTTATATAGCTTCGGCTTTCTTTTAAATCAGTTTGATTTTTATTAAATGTAGATTCTTCTACATAATGCAAATTAACATCTGCCTGGCTTTGAGAAATATTTTCTAATGCTTTATCTATGGCCTCTCTAGTTAAAAATACCGTATCTGCATTAGCAATTAGATAACCCGACTCTTTACTCTGCTTGCGTTCAAAAGTACTCAAATAAGTCACTCCATGAATTATATCCTGTACCACGTCAAGTCCTGAAGGAATTCTCTTATTTACATAGCGCATTGAAGAAAGTTTATCTAACTCCTCTGTTCCTAATACTATAATATTATCAATATAGTCACTTTGAGCAAATGCCTCAACCACCCAATCTAGCATGGGCTTACCATGAATCTCTAATAATGCCTTATTTTTACAGCTGTGAGATTTATGCAAAGGCCCCTTACCTCCTCGAGCTAAAATAATGACATTAAATTTTTTCATCTTATTTTGTAAAAATTTAATCTAAATTGATTGATGACTCTCGTTTGAACGCTTTACTATCTTGCGCAGAAAATCAGCTGCTCACCTCAAACTAAATCATTGATTTTAAAAATAACTGGGTTTTTGACCAGGCTTCCACTTAATATTACATCCACTGCTAGGTAATTGATTATCGAGTGGTGACTTACCGCTCAAGAGAGCATGGATAGCCGCTTTAATATCCGTACCATTAACTGGCTTGCCATTATTGGGTCTTGATTCATCAAATTGTCCTAGATAGACAAGCTTATTGTCTGCATCGAGGAGGTAAAAGTCTGGCGTGCAAGCTGCACTATAAGATTTGGCTACTTCTTGGGTTGGGTCGTAGAGGTAGGGGAAATCCCAATCATACTCATTAGCAAACTCTAGCATTTTATCAGGAGAGTCAGCAGGATAATTCTCAATATCATTAGAATTAATAGCTACAGTATTGATTCCTTGCGGTTGAATTTCTTTAGCTAATTCGCTAATAGCGTCGCCTAGATGCAGGACAAACGGGCAATGGTTGCAGGCAAATATCACGAGAGTTCCTTGATGACCTTTGATTTTGGAAAGTGTATGCTCATTACCAGCTCCATCATTAAGATTAAATTCTGGTGCTATTTCTCCTAACTTGAGGTTAAATGTAGATTGTACTTCTGCCATAGTTTTAATCTGTATTTCAATTTGAAACTAACTGATTTAGTAAATTAAGCAACTCATAAGTTGACCTGCAGGCTAAGTTTAAGGTACTTTTGCGTTGTGAATTTAAATGTAGGTTTAAATATAGATTTAAGCTCGACTGAGCTAGCTCACTATAGTCGTCACATTCAGCTATCTCAAGTGGGTTTAGTCGGACAAAAAAAGCTCAAGGCTGCTTCGGTTCTTTGTATTGGTGCTGGTGGCTTAGGTTGTCCTGCTCTAAATTACTTAGCTGCTGCTGGAGTGGGCAAGATAGGCATCATTGACGCTGATGTGGTTGAAGCCTCTAATTTACAACGCCAAATCCTCTATACCCAAGCAGATATTGGACAGTCCAAGGCGCTCACTGCTCAAGCACGCCTGCAAGCGATCAACCCTCATATTGATATCATCGCTTATCCAGAGAGATTTACAGCGGATAACGCAGAAAAAATAGCTAGCGAGTATGATATTATTCTCGATGGCTGCGATAATTTTAGCACTCGATTTCTGAGCAATGATGTGGCTTATTTCCTAAAAAAGCCCCTTGTTTACGGAGCTATTTTCCAGTTTGAGGGGCAAGTTAGTGTCTTTGATTTTTCGCATAATGACGCTACAAGCCGCCAACAACTAGATAATGGTAAGCAAGAGATTTTAGATGAGCAAGGTGCTCGAGACAGAACCGTTGAACGCGGTGTAGATAATAACGCTACTCAAGAGAAACGGCAGTCTGTCGAGAGTGACTTGCACGCTAAAAGCCGCAGCTTACCTTGTTATAGATGTTTGTTGAGTAATATGCCTGCACCTGATGCTGTGCCTAATTGTGCCGAAGCTGGTGTATTTGGTGTGTTGCCGAGTATCATTGGCTCATTTCAAGCAATCGAGGTCATTAAATATATCGTAGGTGTAGGTGATTTACTTACAGGCAAGCTCCTGCATTACGACACTTTAACCCATCGCAGCCATACTATCAAACTCGCCGCCGATCCAGCCTGCCCTCTATGCTCAGAGCAAGCTACCATTAAAAGCATCAAACAAGAGCAAGAAGCAGGTTGCTCAATACCTACAGATTCCAACCCTCATCATTCAACCCCTAATCCAGAAATCATGAACTTAGACGTACCCACATTCATCAATCGCATGCAGGCTAACCCATCAGCCAAAATTATTGATATTCGCCAACCCGAAGAGCTTGATACATACGGAGCTATCCAAGGACATATCCACATCCCTCTAAATGAATTACCTGCCAACTTAGAAACGCTTAGCCCAGATGACGAACTACTCTTTTACTGTCAGTCTGGCAAACGTTCACTCATTGCTTTAGAATTCTTTCTCGAGCAAGGCTACAATCCTGAGCGTATTGCTCACCTCGAAGGAGGTCATATGGCTTGGGTGCGTGAAGCTTAATTTTAAGATTTCTGCAAATTCTTCACTTTTAGCAAAATTGAGTAGATTCAAAATTTTCGTGGTGCTCGAGTAACTTATTTACACTGCGCTTCCACGAGTTTCTCATCATGCTCAATTTTATCTAAAACCATGTTATTTTGAAGTTTTGCAGAAATCTCATAGTTGTAGCCCACCAATAAATTATGGACTTATTAATTGACCCCATCCCCAAGCTGCTAAGACAGCTGGCTATTCCTATTGCGATTGGGTTCTTTTTTAACACGATGTATAATGTCGTGGATTCATTATATGCTGGGTCTCTTGGGCCAGAAGCTCTGGCGGCTCTAGGGATTTCATTTCCCATATTTTTTATCATTATTGCTATAGGTAGTGGATTTGGACAGGGAATCACCGCACTTATTGGTCGAGCTTTAGGCGCTAAAGACACGAATTTGGCTCGGACTTATATCTTTAACGGGCTGACTTTTATTATCATCATTAGCGCCTTACTCTCTATATTAGGCAATATTTATGCTGAGAGTATTTTTCGTTATTTAGGTGCGAGTGGTGAGTACCTAGATTTCACGCTAGCTTATATGTCCGTGATTATGAATGGAGCGGTATTTTTCCTGCTTAATAATATGCTCAATGCTTTTTTACAGGTGCAGGGAGACACTAAATCATTTCGTAATGCTCTGATAGCTGGGTTTGTGCTCAATATTATCATCAACCCTATGCTCATGTATGGCTGGCTTGGTTTACCTGCATTAGGCATCCAAGGTATCGGCATTTCTACAGTGATCACCCAAATCCTCAGTTGTATTTATATGGCTTCAAAAGTGCTCAAGTCTAAGCTCCTCACTGAATGCTTATGCAGTTTTACGTGGTCTGTACTTAAACCAAATGTGCGCACATATGCAGAGATAGCCAAGCAGGGATTCCCCGCCTCATTTTCTATGCTAATGGTGGCGTCAGGCATGTTTATTTATAACTATTTCCTCTCGCAATATGGCTCAAGCGCCATTGCTGGATACAGCACCGGCATGCGTATTGAACAACTATTCTTGCTCCCCTCGGTGGGGCTTAATATTGCTGTACTTAATCTCGTCTCTCAGAATGCAGGTGCAGAGCAATATGCTCGAGTCAAAGAAATCTATTACACCTCTCTCAAATATGGTGCTTATATTGCCATTGTCTGCTTTATCGGGTTGCAAACCTTACGCTACCAACTCATGGGACTCTTTACTGATGATCAAGAGGTCATTAATATTGGTGCGACTTATCTAATTTTTGCTTCTATCCTCGCCTACTTTTATATGGTAATGTTTCAAACTATCTCGGTGTATCAAGGACTCAAGAAACCTTTCTTTGGTCTGCTCCTAGGTCTAAGCCGACAATTTGCCCTGCCTCTAATTATTTTGCCCATCATGATTACTATGTATGGCATGATAGGCATCTGGATAGGTATCACCGCCATTGCTATTTGTAGTGCAGCGATAGTCATCACCCTTGGATTGAGGAAGGTTAAATCACTAATTTAAACGCCCTTTTACCACAGACCGTTTTGACCGGTTTGTAAGATATAGGTTCCCATGAGGAGGTTGGCAACAGCATGCATCATGACACAAGCGGTGAGGGATTTGGTCTTAATAGCTAGCCAGTACATCAGTGACCCGTAAATCAGTGCGGCTAGCCAATCCGCTGGCTGATGCACGAGGATAAAAGCACCTGTACTGATTAAGTAAGCCAGCCAAGAATGCGTACCAAACGGTATGCTCCACAGTTCATTTTTATACTCAATTGGGCTCTTTTTGTCCAAGCTCACACCTAAACGCATCACATAGCCTCGCCAGCAAATCTCTTCCACAAAGGAGACCACAATCACAGCACGGAAAAATCGCCACACATAAGTCATAATTTGCGCGCTTGCAGAGTCAAAAACAGTGGCATCAAATCCCTCTAACCTCTGTTTAAACCCTATACTTACTAGCCACACTGGCAAATCCTCAACTTGAGTAGCTATATAGTTAGGAAGTAACCAGGCACTAATGCCAATTGCTCCAGTTATAATGGCTAATAACCAAACCTTAAGACTCGGCTTATCAAATTGGTAAGCACGACGAAAATGCCAAACTAAATAACCTGCAATTAAAGTTTGTAATGGGTATATCCAATGCTCTGGAGCTTGCTGATACCAAGGCAAACTAGGATGAGCTCTAAACCAACCTAACCAATCTCCCAAACCTAGGATAATCTGACTTAGCACCATGAACACCACTAACGGCAAAACATATGCCAGAGTGCGTTGATTGCTGTTCATAAAATACAGGAATTATTTAACCAGCCATTCCATCACAGCTTTTTGCGCGTGGAGACGATTCTCTGCCTGACTAAAAATGACATCGGCTTGACTCTCTAGGACTTCTTCTGTGATTTCTTTGCCACGGTAAGCTGGCAAGCAATGCAGGACTTTGCAATCTGAATCAGCCATATCCAGCAAGGCTTGATTGACTTGATAGGGAGCAAAGGCAGCTTCTTTTTCTGCCTGCCCTTCTTGTCCCATAGAAAGCCATACGTCCGTATTAATCACATGAGCGCCTTGAACAGCTGCTTGAACATCATGAGTGACCGACACATTAGGCGCTTGGAGGCGCTGAAGAAAACTCGCATCGACAGCATATTGCTCAGGGGTTGCCACAACAAATTCAAAGCCTAGTAATTTAGCTGCCCACATCCATGAACGTGAGACATTATTATCACCATCACCAACAAAGGCAATTTTCTTACCCTGCCAAGTACCTAGCTCTTCGACAACAGACATGAGATCAGCTACAATCTGGCAAGGATGTTCGCTATCTGTTAATGCATTAATGGTTGGGATTTGTCCATAATGTGCAAACTGCTCTACATCAGCATGATCAAAAGTACGAATAATACAACCATGCACCATACGGCCTAGTACACGCGCTGTATCTTTAATCGGTTCACCACGACCAAGCTGCATATCATTAGTAGAAAGAAACATGACATTTCCACCTAATTCACGTACACCCACCTCAAATGAAACTCGAGTACGTGTACTTGCTTTGCTGAAAATCATCGCCCATGTCTGACCTGCTAACGGTAATTCATTACTAGTTGCGCGCTGAGTTTTCCATTCTATACCTCGATGTACAAGCGCAGCTAAATCTTGAGCGCTAATAGTTTCAATAGACAGGAAGTGTTTCATAGTGTTCTGCTTGTAAAAGGGTTTTAAAGCGAGACTATGCCTATGAAACCATCAAAAATCAAGATTTTAAGAACCAAACTCAGTACAAGTTGGTAAATATTACAAAGTTTAGTTGACAAACCACCACTATAGAGACTAGATTTCGTGACTTTCTCCACAAGAGAAACATATCAACTTGGAACAGTGGCTGAGCGGTTGAAAGCGCGCCCCTGCTAAGGGTGTATACCTTTTATAGGGTATCGAGGGTTCGAATCCCTCCTGTTCCGCCATTAATAAAAAAGCCTGCCCTTGTGGTAGGTTTTTTTGTTGGGCGTAATACGGCAGTATTGCGACCATTGAGCATGTCCCATGCTCAAAAGGAGTTGACTGCAGTAACTCAGATTGTGTCAACAAGCTGAGGATAAGTTCCTTCCCGTGCAAGCGCAACTCACTGCAGAGCTTCGTTACGAAGTAACGAGGATAATCCCTCCTGTTTTGATGCGCACAGCTCTACTCGAGCTGTCTCTTACCCCTCAAGGAGGCTTCTCGACTACTGCGTAGCCTGCGAGTCTTATCGCCTCCTTATATAGTCGTCGATTTGCCATTAATAAAAAAGCCTGCCCTTGTGGAGTTTTTTCAATTTTCTACTGGCTGGCACTTATAATTATTTTTGGCGCGATACTTAAAAAACATTGACTTAATGTATTTAATTTTTAATTGTTAATCTTCTACAAAACAATTCAAATTAATGTCTTTTTCTTTCAATATGAAAAATCAATATAAAATGCTCACTTCAAAGAATATTAAATGTTTTTTCATGCTTTTACTTACAGCTTCGATAGCTAGATCCAATGAGGAAAGCTCTGCTAAGAGCGACACAATTGAAACCTCTATTCAACCAAGCTTTGTCTCTTTGGTTGACCCTTATATTATGTCCGCACGAGGACGCTGGTTCTTTTTTGGAACAGGCAAACGCCCTTATGGCATGGTCAATGTTTTTCCAGATACCAGTAATGAAGGGCAAGCTGGAGGTGGATATAATTGGAAATTTAATGAAGTCCTCGGATTTTGCCACTTACATGGGTGGATGACTGTTGGGCTTGACGTAATGCCTACCACACAGGGAAATTATGAGTTAACCAAAGAAAAATGGAAGTCTCCCTTTAGCCGCACAAATGAAATTGTAGAGCCAGGCTACCATAAAACTCATCTTGATAAGTATAATTTAGATGTCGAAATCACTAGTACAGAGCGAGTTGGATTTCATCGCTATACTTCACCTGAAGGTGGTAGATTGGATATTGTAACTTCATTGGGAGGACCTAGTGGCTCTGCAATTATGAGAAATGGTTCAATCACACAAGTGAGCGCTAATAAATTAGAAGGTTATTATGATCGCACAGACGGTCGTTGGAATGGCCCTCCTCGTATTCGGACTTTTTTTGTTATTGAGTATGATCGTGAATTCCAAAAATTTAGCAATTGGACTAATGATGACTATTTGGAGCCTAATAAAGGCAAGAGCAATAAAGGATCGGGCAAATTCAATGATCAATCAGGAGTCGTTGTATTTGAAAATTTAGAAAAAAATGCTCAACTGCAAATGAAGGTGGCCTTATCTTTTACTTCTATTGAGAATGCTCGTTTAAATTTAGAGACAGAGTGCCCAGGTTGGGATTTTAATCAAATAAAGTCAGAATCTCAGACAGCTTGGAATAATGTTTTTGGACGCATTCAGGTAAAAGGTGGCTCAGCTAAACAACAGACTAAATTCTACACAGATCTTTGGCATGTTCTTATGGGGCGCCATAAACTTAATGATGTGAATGGAGCCATTCCAGACTACACAAATGGTAAAGGTGGCAATACAGATAAACTTAAAGTTCGCCAACTCCCCATCAATGAAGACGGCACTTCAAAACATAACTACTATAATGCTGATTCTTTTTGGCTTACCAATTTCAACTTGAATTTACTCTGGGGGCTTGCTTACCCGGACGTTTTAGAGGACTTCGCTCTATCATTTTTAAAGTTAGATGAAATTGGAGGTAACCTTCCTCGTGGGCCTAATGGTGGAGGATATTCCTACATAATGACAGGTTCTCCTGCTACTCTTCTAATAGCGTCTGCACATAATTTAGGAGTTTTAGATTATCCAAGTGAAAAGGTGCTTTCTACACTTTACAGAAACCATCAACCCGGAGGTGTCATGGATAAAAAATTTGGCGACTTGCAATTTTACATCGATAATGGTTACTGCCCCATGTGGGATACCACAGACCGCTTTGACATGGCTGCAGGACTTACTCTTGAATGGGCACATTCAGATTGGGCAGCAGGTCAAGTGGCGTTAAAAATTAATGATACAGAAAAATACGAACATTTCTCTGCTCGCGCTAAAAACTATGTTAATCAATGGGATGCAGAATCTGGATTTATGCGACCAAAACGCAGAGACGGTTCATGGTACGATAAATTTGATCCCATGAAATGGTACGGGTTTGTCGAAGGTAATGCACATACCTTTAACTGGTATGTGCCACACGATGTCAAAGGATTAGCCAAACTTATGGGTGGTAATGACATTTTTGCAGAACGCCTCGTAAATATGTTAGAAGCAGAAAAACCCTATGACTTCCATCGAGGCCACAAAGGTCACTTTAGTTATGGCAATCAACCTTCATGTCATCTAGCTCATCTTTTTAATCATGTAGATAAACCGTGGCTAAGTCAGTATTGGGTACGTCAAGTAAGTGATATTGCGTTTGGAGGAACTGACCCACATTCAGGCTATGCTGGAGAAGAAGATCAAGGTCAGATGGGTGCTGTATCTGCTCTAATGAAAATTGGATTATTCTCAGTACGCGGAGCTGCTGATGCTGAGCCTTTTTACGAAATTACTGCACCTATTTTTGATGAAGTTACTATCAAGCTTAATCAAGACTACTACGAAGGCAAGGAATTCAAAATAATTACTCATCATAATTCCGATAAGAATTGCTATATCCAAAAAGCAACTCTTAATGGCAAACCTCACAATTCATGCTTTTTGAAAGCTTCGAGCTTCCAAGCTGGAGGTGTGTTAGAACTCTGGCTTGGCCCTGAACCTAACAAGCAGTGGGGCATAGATCACTCACATTTAACTGAAAAGTCAAACTAACAAATTTAATTGTTATCTTATGTCTAATCTCATATCTAATCTTATGCCTACTCGATTATTCTTATTCTTAGCATCAACAACAATTTGGGCAAATGCCAGTCCACTTAATTTAGCTTCTAAAGCTGAGCTAACTTCTATCTCAAAATCTAAGTCCAATCATCAAACCACGGTTTTAGAGGTTCTTGATGGCGATTCAGAGACTGCTTGGGTTGGCGGTAGCCCAAACGCATGGTATGGCTTTATTGACTACCCTTCATTAAATCTATCTTGGACATCAGCACAAAAAATCAATAAAATAACTATTCAAGATCGCCCTCAGATCGAGGAACATGCTGCTGCAATCATTGTTAAATTTGATGATGGTCATCAAATTCACTTTAATGCCATTCCAAATGATGGGTCTCCTATGAGTCTTATTTTTCCTGTACGTGAGGTCAAAAGTTTAACCCTCAATATAGTCGACGGTATAGGCGAAAACATTGGTTTAGCTGAAGTTTCTGTCAGTTACGATGCTAATGCTCAGAATCCTCCTATTATTAACAAAGACTATCCAGATCTAGTTTCTTATGTTGATCCTACTATAGAAACCTCCAGAGGTCGTTGGTTCTTCTGCACTCCTGCTAGTCGTCCATTTGGACTTGTGTCTGGCTCAGCTTACACACGTAATAAAAACCAAGGCGGTGGTGGATATAATTATAATAGCACTGAAATCCTTGGATTTGCCAATATTCATGGTTGGATTATGTCTGGAGTAAACATCATGCCAGTTACAGGAACTGATGTTATTCCTAATGAAGGGGAAGCAAAATGGAAATCTTCTTTCTCTCATGACACGGAAATCATGGAGCCGGGTTACCATAAAGTTTTTCTTGATCGCTACAAAACTCAAGTTGAGTACACCTCTACTGATCGCACAGCTTTTTACCGATTCACGAATAAAACTACAGACCCAGCCAAAATCCTACTCCAACTCGGTGGCTACGTTGGAGCCAATACCTATGTTGATGGCTCTGCTAAATTGGTCTCATCTACACGTGTAGAGGGTTCTCACGGTCTTACTGACCGTCTTTGGGGAGGTCCTCAGCTTACTCACGTATTTTTTGTCATGGACTTTAGTCAGCCAATTACAAGTATGGATGGATGGAAAAATGCAGATGAAACGTTCAAAAATATCACTGATTTCTCTGATCCTGTAGACCCTGAGCGTATAGCGAAAGGTTACTTTACTAAGTTAAAAGGCAAACTATTTATTAATCATCCTGAAGATCAAGCTGGAGTAGCTCTGCATTATGACGCAAAAACAGAAGAACCTCTTCTCGTTAAAATTGGTATATCTTACACCTCAATTGAGAATGCTCGTAAAAATTTAGAAGGCGAATGCCCTCATTGGAATTTTGATGAAGTTCGTCAAGAATCACGAGATGTTTGGAATGAATGGCTTGGAAAAGTAAAAGTTAAAGGCGGAGAAGAACAAGCACGGGTTAAATTCTACACTGACCTTTGGCATGTTCTGCTTGGAAGACACAAAATTGATGACCTCAACGGCGATTACCCAACTTATTATTCTAAAGAAAGAGCCATGGAAACCGCTGTAGTTAATCGTGGTACAGGCAAGCACATCGAGAGTAGTAATCTTGACCTCCAAACTGCTCCGAAGCTAGTCGTTAGATCTGTTTCTAAAAATAACAAAGGAGAGCCTGTACATCATATGTACAACTTTGATGCATTATGGCTCACCATGTGGAATTTGAATATTCTTTGGGGACTAGGCTGGCCAGAAGTTATGGATGAATTTTCTGCCTGTTTACTAGAATATGAAAAACATGGAGGAACATTGCCTAGAGGGCCAAGTGGTGGTGGATATACAGGAATTATGCGTGGTTCGCCTGCAACTAGTCTTATCACAGCGACATGGCAAAAAGGAATTCTAACCAAAGCTGACACTGAAAATGCTTACCGAGCTATGAAGCACAGTAACGAATTACTCATACACGATCATAATGTTGGTGAGGCAGTTCAAGGTTCATTTGAATATTGGGCTCTTTCTAATATGGCTGAAGAGTTAGGAAAGACCGAAGATGTTCTTGAATACAAGCCATGGCTTACAAAGTGGAAAAAATATTATAACCCAGAAAAACAACTTTTAAGCGGAAAATGGATTGAATCTAATGATTGGCAAGGGACTTTTGGAGTCTCTCACGATATTCCGGGTCTCGCCGAACTCATGGGTGGAAACAATCAGCTTGTATCTAAGCTTAATGAGGCTTTTGTAAAATCTGAGGACGATGATTTTGTCTTTGGTTATGGTGATGGAACTGTCAGCTATGCTAATCAACCTGGGTGCTCTAATGCTCATGTCTTTAATCATGTAAACCATCCTTGGTTGAGTCAAAAGTGGGTGCGAGCAGTTAGTAAGCAAGCTTATGGAGACACTAATCCAAACCTTGGTTACGGAGGACATGACGAAGATCAAGGTCAAATGGGCGGAGTCAGCGCCTTGATGAAGCTAGGGTTATTTAGTCTAAGAGGCACTAGCTCTAAGGAACCTAGATATGAAATTACTACTCCCGAATTTGACGAAATTGTTATTCAATTAGATCCACGTTATTATTCTGGCAAAGAGTTTAAAATCATTTGTCATAACCAGTCTCCTGAGAATATTTATATTCAAAAAGCTATGCTTAACGGCAAAGCTTTAAATACCTATCATTTCCCTCATTCAACATTTGCTAAAGGCGGAACACTAGAACTTTGGTTAGGCTCTGAGCCTAATAAAAAATGGGGATTAGAAAAATAATTATTAACTTTATATGAAATCAAACTACGACAAAAAACCTTTCATTGATGTTTTTGAAGCTACTTGCCAAAGTGGCTGGAAAGAAGTTGCCATTGAAATAAAAAGAAACCTTAGCAACTTTGAACATTCAATATTAACTATTGAATGTTATGCTGGAGTCCACGAAGAAGAAATTATTGATGCTTTAGCTGAGTTACCTATTACTCGCATTATCAGGCAATCAGATTACTTTCTCTCAGAAAAAGAAGTCGACGCCAAAGTCCTTGTTTTCAATGGTGGTGATGATCCCGTTTTTGGCATCATGAATCACTTGAGAATTACAGATCTTATCGATGAGAATAAATTAAAGGCTCTGCAACAATCTTTATCTCAAAACTCACAAGGAATCACACTCGTTATTGGTGCAGGTGCCAGCAAAGTGCATTCAGGAGATTTACTCATTTATGCTGACATGCCACGTTGGGAAGGTCAATTACGCTTTCGTCGTGATGAAGTTTCTAATTTAGGAGTAGAAAACAAAGATCTCAAATGGTCGCTCCAGTATAAACGTGCTTATTTTACTGATTGGCGTATCCTTGATAGGCTCAAAAGAGATGTTTACCCTCAAGCAGACTATATGCTTGATACAACCATAGTTGATAAGCCTGTAATGGCAACTGGAGTATCAGTTCGCAAAGCTTTAACTCAAGCTACTCAGCGCCCATTTAGAGTCATGCCATTTTTTGACCCAGCTCCCTGGGGAGGTCAGTGGATTAAAGAGGCTTGTGATATGGATAGAAGTGCTCAGAATTATGGTTGGGGCTTTGACTGTGTACCAGAAGAGAACTCTCTTTTACTCAATTTTGGTGAAACCATGATGGAGCTACCTTCCATTAACCTCGTCTTCCAAGAACCTCAAGATTTGATGGGTGAAAAAGTACATGCTCGTTTTGGCGATGAATTCCCTATTCGTTTTGATTTCCTTGATACGATTGATGGTGGAAATCTCTCATTTCAAGTTCATCCAATTACAGAATATATTTATCAACATTTTGGAATGCCCTACACTCAAGATGAATCTTATTATTACTTAGACGCTGTCGAAGAAGGCACCATGTATATTGGGTTAAAAGATGATGTGAATCCAGAGGAGATGGCCGCAGACTTACGTGCCGCTCAACGAGGTGAAATTCAATTTCCTGATGAAAAATACGTAAACTGTGTCCCTGCAAAAAAACACGATCACTTTCTCATCCCCGCTGGCACAGTACATTGTGGAGGATCAGGTGGTATGGTGCTAGAGATTTCAGCCACACCTTATATCTTCACTTTTAAAATGTGGGATTGGGGAAAACTTGGTCTCGACGGCTTACCTCGCCCTATTAATGTTGAAAGAGGTCTAAAAAATATTGCTTGGGATAGAGATGCTACTTACGCTGAAAAGCATCTTATCAATTGCATCGAAGAGGTCGATAGCGGTGAAGGCTGGAGAGAAGAACGCACAGGACTTCATGAGAGAGAATTTATCGAAACTCGTCGTCATTGGTTCACAAGCAAAGTAAACCATGATACACAGGGTGGTGTTCACGTTATCAATTTAGTAGAAGGCAGAGAAGTCATTGTTGAAAGTCCAACAGATGCTTTTGCCCCCTTCATTGTGCATTATGCTGAAACTTTCATTGTCCCTGCAGCCGTTGGAGCTTACACGATTCGCCCTCACGGAGAATCACAAGGGCAAGAGTGCGCTACTCTAAAAGCTTATGTAAGAACATAAACTTTTTTGCATTTTCAAGTAAGGCCATGCAAAATATTAAATACCTATCACAGTGAATCATCAGCCCATTATCACCCTAGACTTAGGAGGTACTCGTACAAAATATGGCGTCGTCAAAAACGGCGTTGTCCTTGATTCAGATTGGTGTGATGCGGATTCTAAAGGTTCGCTTGCTGAACATTTAGAAGAACTACAACCTAAACTGCTCAATATTTTAGCCAAATTAGATTTAAAACCATTTGATTGTGGGGGTATTGGTATTTCCTCTACTGGTTTGGTAGATAGTGAAAAAATGCGAGTCTTATCAACTAACGGTAAATATGTAGACGCTATTGATTTAGACTTTATAGCATGGGGGCAAAGAGCCTTTGACTTACCAGTTAGAATCCTCAATGATGCAAAAGCAGCCCTTTTGAGTGAGTATCACTACGGTGCTGCAAAGGGAATAGAAAATGTTCTCTTTGTTGGCTTTGGCACGGGCATTGGAACCGCCGCCTTAGTTGATGGAAATCTTCTCAAAGGTCATAACCATTGCGGTGGGAACCTCGGTGGACATATCGTAGTAAACCCTAATGGACGCCCCTGCACCTGCGGCGGTCGAGGATGCCTCGAAAGCGAAGCATCAGGATGGGTTATACCAACACTGATTCAAGAGCATCCCAACCACAAGATGAGCCCGCTTAATGACCTAGAAAAAGTAGGATTTAAAGAGATTATTGAAACCGCAAACTCAGGAGATAGTTGTGCTGTAGATATCCAAGAACATCTTTTCTCTAGCTGGGGACGTGGCATTGTCTCCATGATTCATATGCTTGGTTCAGAGCTTGTCATCATCGGAGGAGGTATCATGAATAATCCAGAACCTGTACTTAAGAAACTCGCAGAAACTATAACCGCTCACGCTTGGGCAGATTTTAAGAATACCCCCCTTATTTGTATCACTCACCCAGATGACGCAGCACTTTTAGGTGTTGCCTCTCTATTTTTAACCGAAAACAACACTATTAATAACTAAATAATATGCCAAATGTAAAATTCCTCGTCTTTATTAGTATTGCTTCAGCCTTAGGTGGACTCCTTTGGGGCTTTGATGCGATTGTTATATCAGGAGCTCGCCAACCTGTAATTGATCAATTTGCGCTAAGTGCCAATTGGGAAGGCTTCTTTGTCAGTTCTGGATTGCTCGGAGCTGTTATTGGCTCAGCATTGTCAGGGATATTTGCAGATCGCTTTGGACGAGCCAAAAGCCTCTTGCTTGCAGCTATTTTCTTATTTGTTTCTGCGCTGGGTAGTGCGTACGCTAACAGCATAGAGCTTCTTACATTTATGCGTTGGTTTGGTGGTCTTGGAGTAGGTTTATCTGCTATGGTCTGCCCTCTTTATCTATCTGAAATCTCACCAGCTCACCTTAGAGGTAGGCTTGTAACTGTATTTCAATTTGCTATCACATTAGGAATTATGATTGCTCTTTTTAGTAATTATGGAATTACCCAATGGGCAAGCTCTATCGCAGACAAAGTAGCTCCTGAGAGTTTCGCCAAGTGGTTTATTGTAGATGAAACATGGCGCGCTATGTTTGCAACTGAGCTTATTCCTGGTGTTATCTTTCTTGTTATGGCATTTTTCTTGCCTGAGAGTCCTCGTTTTCTCGTAAAGAAGGGTCAACATGAAAAAGCCGCTATTGTTCTTGGCCGTATTTTTAAATCAGGAGTAGACAAGCAGCTCTCAGCAATACAGGAAAACCTTTCCCAAGAGGCTGCAGCTAAAGTTCCTTTTGCTACTATTTTCAAAAAGCCTTATATCAAACCTCTTTTAATTGGCATAGCTCTTGCTGCTTTTGCTCAATTTAGTGGTATTAATGTGGTTTTTTACTACGGAACTTCTATGTTAGAGTCCGCAGGATTTAAAGCGGATAGCGCTCTAAGTGGTTTAGCAATTATTGGATTCTTCAATATGATATTCACCACTGTAGCTATGCTCTTTGTCGATAAGTTTGGTCGCCGAAAACTACTCTTTATCGGTACTGTTGGCTGTATTGCTTGTTTAGTCGGTATTTCAAGTTCATTTAACGAAAACGGCAGTAGTTTGCTTATTATTATGATGTGTGCTTTTGTAGCTTTCTTTGCCTTTTCTCTGGGGCCTATCAAATTCATTTTTGCCTCAGAAATCTTCCCCTCTAATATACGCTCTTATGCTATGTCTATGGTTATTCTTACCATGTGGGCAACAGATACGATAGTGGCTCAATTTACACCTGCTCTTCGAGACGGTATAGGAGTTAATTACACGTTCTTACTCTTTGCGGTCATTCTTATCCCTCAACTCTATCTCATCTGGAAACATATGCCTGAAACAGCAGGTAAAACACTCGAAGAAATAGAACTTAATTATAAAAAATAAAAATCATGCCTGCTCTTCCTATTACTTTTAACAGACACCTTAAACAACGATTATGGGGAGGCAGAAAACTGCTAACCCATTACAATATCGCGCTACCTGACGCCTCTCTTTATGGTGAATCTTGGGAAATCTCAGATCGTCATGGTGATGATGAGCAATCAACAGTAACTAGCGCAGGCGATTTTCATGGCAAGACATTAAATCAATTATGGAATGAGCATCGCGCTCAAGTTTTTGGAGAGTCTTATTTAGAGCACCCTTCTAAAAGGTTGCCTTTACTCATCAAAATTCTTGATGCCCAACAAGATTTATCTATACAAGTACACCCTCCTAAAGAAGTCGCCAAAGAATTAAATGGCGAGCCTAAAACTGAAATGTGGTACATAGCCCATGCAGAACCAGGCGCTAAACTATACGTGGGATTTAAAGAGCATATCACTCCTGAGGATTTTCAAAAAGCTATCCTTGAGGGAAGTGTTAGTGAACACGTCCATGCTCTCACCCCTAAAGTAGGTGAATCTATTCTATTAGAATCAGGTCGGCTACATGCTATTGGAGCAGGTCTTGTCATTCACGAAATTCAACAAAATTCTGACACAACCTACCGCGTCTTTGACTGGAATAGAATTGACACTGATGGTAAAACTAGAGAGCTTCATATCAAACAAGCTATTAAATCTATAGATTTTAGTGATATTTCTCCTGCTATGGATACACCAAAGGGTGATGTTATCTGTAGTTGTGATTATTTCCAAGTAGCTAAAAAAACTCTAGAACAAGGTCAAACAATAACACCTAACGATTCCGATAAGTTTGCTATATATACCGTTGTGCAAGGCAGTCTTAAACTAGGATCTTCGATTTACCCTATGGGTCAAACTATTCTCATGCCTCCAAATAGCTTATCACTTACAGCCATGGACAACAGTGTTGTGCTCATCACAACTATTTAAGACTCTCATATAATTGCATATTTCAAATTAGAAAAGTATTGAAGTTATCTCGTGGTTAGCTCAAACTTCTTCAAAATGAAATATCTACTATTATTAGGTTGTTTATGGTTTAATTGGGTTTTAGCCGTTACGCCTGCGCAAATTGAGCTTCTAAAAACTCTTGATGAGCAGCTAGTAAAAATTACTCATATTGAGGCCAGCCTTCCTCTTGAGCAGACATTTCATACACGTAGTAAAACTGCTCAATTCAAAATAGAGCTAATTACATTGCAAGAAAAAGCGGAAGCTAGACAGGCAAAATTAGCCGAAGATATTGCAGGAGTCAAAGAGCTATTATCTATCCTCAAAAATAATGAGTCTGAAAATTTTGAAGAAACAGACTCGGTGATTCTAGCGCAAATTGAATCCTTAGAAGCAGAGCTTAATCATTATGGAGCCGCGCTCAAAAAAGTCAGATTAATCAAAGTTCAATCTGCTAACTTGTTAGACAAAATTAACTCGCTCAATGCTTCTACTTTTAGTGATTTTTTATTTCAAAAATCACCTCTTATTTTATCGCTAGATGCTCTTAAAAACTTATCTAATGAATGGAGGTCTACCAAAGACAACCTGTATAGCTTAGAGACGCTTATTACCATTATTATTTTATTAGTAGTGAATGCTCTCATTCTAATTTTTGGACGACGCTTGTATGCGTTCCATTTTAAACTAAAATTGGAAGACGCTAATTTCCCTCGATCTTACCTATATAAAATAGGAATAATTATCTCACTCATCATCATTGCTTATCGCAGCTACTATAGCTTAGGAACAGAAGAAACAAACCCTCATTTAATAGGTGTCATTTACTTTTTTTGTTATGCTAGTTGCTCTTTTTTACTTTTTGATTTGCTACGCAAACTCGACATCAAACCAAAAAAAGAAATTGTAGATAGAAAAATCGTACATCATCAAAGGCGTTTATTTAAACTTACGGTTTATACAGCTGAATTTCTTTCTATTACTGTCCCTATTTTATTAATATTAGGTTACGTGATTTTAGGCGCTTATATCACGTTTAATATCACTATTACCATTGCAGGCCTCGTCTTATTTTTCTTTTTGAGAAGTTTAGCAGAACGAGCTATCCATTTCTTTCAAATCGAAAAGACAAAAACATTATCTGCCTTATCGATTATTGTCGTTGAATTACTTTTAGGTGTGGTGATTTTGGTGCTTATCAGCAGTTTTTGGGGGTTTTCTCTGCAGAACTACTCTGAATTTTATGAAAAATTTAAAAATGGCTTTACGATTGGCCAAACAAATGTAAATCCACGTAATATTTTACTCACAATTATTGGTTTTATTGCTACTTTATATATATTCCGCTTTATCCAATGGTTCTTAAAAGAGCGTGTTTTTAAGTATACGCAAACCAAACGAAGCGTGGCTGAAGCCATGATTTCGTTGACTGGTTATTTGGGAATTATGGTCGCTATTTTTACTAGCCTAAGCATTTTAGGCCTTAAAAGCTCAGATTTAACCATTGTCGTCGGTGCGCTGTCACTAGGGATTGGGTTTGGCTTACAAAATATTATTAATAATTTTGTATCTGGCGTGATTCTTCTATTCGAAAGACCTGTTAAAATTGGAGATTGGATTGTGCTCGACAGTGGGCTGCAAGGTACGATTAAGCAAATCAGTATTCGTTCTACAGAAATTGAGACCATTCATCGAGCCTCAGTTATTATTCCCAACTCAGATTTAATCTCTAAATCTATCACAAACTGGACACTACGTGACCCTGTGATTCGCTTGGATTTATTGGTGGGTGTCGCCTATGGTTCAGATGTAGAAAAAGTCAGAGAAATACTCCTCAAAGCTGCCGCTGAAAACGAAATAGTAAGAAAATCTCCCGAACCCGTTGTACTGTTTCAAGATTTTGCTGATTCTAGCCTTAATTTTGAATTGCGTTATTTTGTGAAAGGTTTCACCAATCAAGCCCCTGCTCAAAGTGAATTGCGTTTTGCTATTAATACAGCCCTCGCTGAAGCTGGCATCGAGATTCCGTTCCCCCAACGCGATATTCACATCAAATCAGGCAAACTTTAATTGATCAACATGTCTCAAATCACCACCATTGATAACCAGCATCATCTAAGTATCACACGTATTGATGAGTCAGCTGATTTAGCTCAAGCTGAAAACCATCTTATCAATCAAAGCCTTAATGAAGCAGAGGTCAATATACTTTTAGGTGATGAGCCTCGCCCCTTGTTTCATCAGACCAACAATACTGATTTTGTCTTGGTGCTACGAGGGATAAATTTTGATGGGGATGATGATAAAACAACTGTATCACTAAGGATGAGCAATCACGTTGATCATTTGTTTGTGGCGCATCGAAAAAAAGTCAAATCACTCGATGAGCTCATCGACGAATTTGAAAAATTCACTACCACAGAGGAGCTAATCTTAGACTTAGTGGAAAAACTCACAGAAAAAATTGAAAAACATATCTTTTCCCTTGAGGAGCAAATCGAAGCTATCGAAGATGATATGCTCGACCACCCTAGTCAAGAAGCTCGTCATTCCATCATGAAGACCCGCAAAAAAGTCATCGAGCTCAGACGTTATTTGTTGCCCCAACGTGAGGTGCTCAATCAACTAGCTCGTAATAATTTGACCCATACCGACGAGGCTATTCGTCACCAATTCACTGATCTGCAGCAACGCACCTCGCGTATTTGTGATTTATTAGATGCCCTGCGTGAGCGCTTAGGACTCATCCAAGAAGAAATAGGGGCCTTACTTAGTGATAAACTCAATCGCAATCTCTATATCTTATCTATTATTTCTGCTATTTTCCTCCCACTTGGTTTCTTAACTGGTTTATTAGGTATTAATGTGGGCGGCATGCCTGGAGCAGATCAGGGATTTGCTTTTTGGTTAGTTTGTGCCTTATCTCTAATAATTGGACTGATGATCTTCTTGTTTTTCAAAAGCAAGAAATGGATTTGATTGCGTTTTTTTATTATTATGAAAATTACAACTAAACCTGCAGCTAATAGAGGAACCTCAAACTTGGGCTGGCTTAAGAGCCAACACAGTTTTTCATTTGGCGATTATTATGACGCTAAAAATCGTGGCTTTGAAACCTTGCGTGTGATTAATGATGACAGAGTCGCTCCAGGTGCTGGTTTTGGTGAGCACCCTCATCAAAATATGGAGATTATCTCCTACGTGCTGTCTGGCACATTAGCACACAAGGATTCACTAGGTCATAAAGAAGCTATTCAAGCTGGGGATGTGCAACGCATCAGCGCAGGCTCAGGCATCACTCACAGTGAATACAATCATTCAGCTGATGAGGAAGTGCATTTCTTGCAAATTTGGTTTTTGCCTAAAACTCAAAATATTAAACCAAGCTACGAGCAAAAACACTTTTCCGCTGAAACAAAACGTGGTTGCTTGACTCTCATAGCTAGCGAGTTAGGTCGAGATGGCTCTATGACCCTAAACCAAGATGTGGATATGTTAGCTGGTTTAATTCATGGTCATGAAGCAGTCAAATACCCCTTAACTCAAGGCCGTAAAGCTTGGGTGCAAATAGCCAGAGGATCTGTAAGCATGAATGATATTGCTCTGCAAGCTGGTGACGGAGCAACTATTGAAAACATTACAAATCCAGAAGAATTAATTTTTACTCAGGGTGACGATGCAGAAGTGCTTATTTTTGATATGAAACCTGCCTAACTTACTTGAGTTATCAAGACTATTTTAGTAACGCTACGACCATCCCTAAAAAAAATACATAGAAAGTTTGCATAATTAGACTTTTTATCTTATGTATCGCCTCTATTCGTAGAATTTAATATTATGGCAGATTTATCAAAATACAGAAACATAGGAATTTTCGCACACGTTGATGCGGGAAAAACTACCACTACAGAGCGTATTCTCTCTTTGACAGGCAAAATCCACAAAATTGGTGAGGTTCATGATGGTGAATCAACAACAGATTTTATGGAGCAAGAAGCTGAGCGTGGTATTACTATTCAATCAGCAGCGACTACTTGTTTTTGGAAAGATCATCGTTTCAATATTATTGATACACCTGGTCACGTTGATTTCACAGTTGAGGTTTACCGTTCTTTAAAAGTCCTTGATGGTGGTGTTGGTGTATTTTGTGCATCTGGTGGTGTTGAGCCTCAATCAGAGACTAACTGGCGTTACGCTGATGAATCAGAAGTTGCTCGTGTCATCTACATTAACAAACTTGATCGTATTGGAGGTGATTTCTACCGTGTGGTTGCTCAAGTCAAAGATATTTTAGGTGCTACACCTCTTGTGATGGTGCTTCCTATTGGTATTGAGGGTGACTTTGTCGGAGTTTGTGATTTGCTTACTCGCAAAGCTTGGGTATGGGATGATTCAGGTCAGCCAGAAAACTACGAAATCCAAGACATCCCTGCCGACATGGTAGACAAAGTTGAAGAATACCGTGCCGCTCTTATCGAAACGGCTGTTGAGCAAGATGACGAACTCATGATGACTTACCTCGAAGGCGAAGAACCAAGCATCGAAGACATCAAAAAATGTATCCGCAAAGGAACTATCGCTCTAGACTTCTTCCCTACTTACTGTGGTTCTTCTTTCAAAAACAAAGGTGTTCAGCTCGTGCTTGACGCTGTAGTGGACTACCTCCCTAACCCAACTGAGGTTGATCCACAACCAGAAGTAGACGCCGAAGGTAATGAGACAGGCGAGTTTGCTATCGTGGATACAGAAAAACCATTGCGTGCTCTTGCTTTTAAAATTATGGATGATCAATTTGGTGCGCTTACGTTCACTCGTATTTATTCAGGTAAAATTGAGAAAGGCATGAACGTGCTCAACTCATTTACAGGCAAAACTGAGCGTATCGGTCGCCTCGTTGAAATGCATGCTGATCAACGTACAGAAATCGATTCAGCACAAGCAGGTGACATTATCGCTATTGTAGGCCTTAAAGGTACTCAAACAGGGCATACTCTCTGTGACCCTAAATTTCCTGCCACTCTCGAGCCGATGGTATTCCCCGAACCTGTTATCTCTATTGCTGTATCACCTAAAGACAAAGCTAACGCAGAAAAACTTGGTGTAGCTATTGGTAAAATGGTAGCAGAAGACCCATCATTCTACGTAGAAACAGATCAAGATTCTGGTGAGACTATTCTTAAAGGCATGGGTGAGCTTCACCTTGATATTAAGGTAGATATCCTAAAGCGTACACATGGTGTAGAAGTCACTGTAGGTCAACCACAAGTAGCCTACCGAGAGTCTATCACTAAAACAATCACAGATAGTTACACTCACAAGAAACAGTCAGGTGGTTCGGGTCAGTTTGGTAAGATTGACTACACTATCGAGCCTAATGAAGTGGGTGCTGGATTTGAATTCACCTCAACTGTTGTAGGTGGTAACGTACCTAAAGAATTCTTTCCTGCTATTGAAAAAGGTTTCAGAACTTCAATGGTCAAAGGTGTGCTCGCAGGCTACCCAACAGAAGATGTAAAAGTCACACTTACCGATGGGGCTTCTCACTCAGTGGATTCATCAGCTGTAGCTTTTGAATTAGCAGCACGTGGTGCCTATCGCCAATCTATTCCTAAAGCAGGAGCACAGATTCTCGAGCCTATCATGAAACTCGATGTGTTCTGCCCAGAAGACAACATTGGTGATGTTATCGGTGACTTGAACCGTCGTCGTGGCATGATTCAATCTCAAGAAAAAACCCCTTCTGGTGTCATTAGAATAAAAGCCGAAGCAGCTCTATCAGAAATGTTTGGTTATATTGGCGACTTGCGTACTATGTCATCTGGCCGTGGTCAATTCTCTATGGAGTTCTCCCACTACGCCCCTTGCCCCAAAAACATCTCTGAAAAAGTGATTGAAGAAGCAAAAGAACGTGACGCTAAGAAATAAGCAGTTATTTCATTTGTATATCCAAAAACCCAGTGCTTAATAAGCACTGGGTTTTTTGTTGTGACGGTTTATTGCTTAGTTTGTATTAGTTTGCATTAGTTTGCATTAGTTTGCATTAGTTGCTAATAGCCACTGAGAACAAGCCGTACTAACAATGCCTAACAAAATGACATAACAATCATGTAAACAGAATAGGCATGCACATAAAATAGGCATGGATTTAAACAAAGCCTACTAAATGATGCAGCTAGATATTTAACAAATAAATATCATCGTTAATTTTAAATTTACGCCAAATAAGATTTTTTTACTTGACCTGATTTGTGTTTGTGAATATAAATATTTGGATATTAAAACTATTTAATTATGAAAAAACTAACAAAAACAATAATTGTTGCAGCTCTAGCTGCTTCGCAGATAGCTTCGGCTGCAACTTTTAACAATGGTGCTGGTGACAACCTTTGGGAAACACCTGGCAACTGGGTTGGAGGCGTTCTTCCTACATCAAGTGACGGTGTCGATATTTCCAGTAACGTAACATTGAGTAGCTCAGCAACTACAGCTAATACACTCATACGCTCATTTGAATTCACTCTGGACAGTGGTGCGGTTTACACAACTGGAAATTCTAATGTAGGCCAAGCAAATAGTAATGGTATTGTAACTATTAACACAGGTGCTAGTTATACTATTAACACAACAGCTAGTATGAATCTTGCTGTGGGTAATACTGTCAACGGTAGTGGCACTCTAAACCTAAATGGCGGCACAATAAGTCTTGGCGGCAGTCTTCAAGGCGTAGGTGGCTCAGGAGCTACTAGGGCTGAATCATTTGTTAATTTTAATGCTGGAACAGGAAGTTTTCGTAATTTTTCCTTTAGCGATGCTGATTTAACAAATGTTGTTTTTAACTGGGCTTTATCTGGCACATCTACAGTTGCAAATATTAGTGTTACTAGCGCTTCTTTTGTTAATAATCTTGCTAAGGTTGATACCTTTAATTTTGGAGCTAACACATTAGTTAACGGTGATGTGGTTACTCTAGTCAGTGGTGTTGCTGGTACTACTTACTCTAATTTAGCTGGCATTGCCGTAACAGGTATTGCTAGCGGTGGTGTGATAAGCCAGGTAGGTAATGATTTAGTATTAACTGTTATTCCTGAGCCATCTAGCTTGATGTTGCTTACTGGTGGTTTACTTTCTCTTGCTTTTTACAGAAGACGTAAGGCTTAATTAAAATATTGAATAATTAATATCCAAAAACCCAGTGCTTAATAAGCACTGGGTTTTTTTGTTGTGACGGTTTATTGCTTAGTTACAGGCTTTTTGTCGGTGAATGATGCTGTTCATATTAGTCATGGTTTAGGTGATTTAGGTGATTTAGGCAGTTTGGGTGGTTTGGTTAATGACTACCTTAGGTCTTGTCATTGTTATCGAGGCTAGGCATACTCTATTGCATGCATGCAGAGGCTAAAAAAGTGAGAAAAACAGGCTTGGTTTGGTTGCGACGTGATCTACGTGTCCACGATCATCCTGCTCTTGCTGAGTCTCTTAAGGATAATGATACGACTTATGTCGTCTTTGTTTTCGATTCAGAGGTGCTCAATCCCATTCGTAAATATACAACAGAGGATACTAGGTTGCATTTTATTGCTGAATCACTTGCAGAAATTCAACAAGAACTCAATAAAGCAGGAGGTCAACTCATCGTGCTTGAGGGCAACCCTATTACAAAAATCCCAGAACTTGTTACTCAATTAGGTGTTGATACTCTTTATTTTAATCGTGACTATGCACCTTATGCAACAGATAGGGATGCTTACGTAAGCAAAGCTATTCAAGACCAAGGTAAGCTGGTGAGAGATTTCAGAGATCATGTCTGCATGGAGCCTTCTGATGTGCTCAATTTACAAGGGCTACCCTATAAGGTGTTTACTCCTTACTCCAAAGCTTGGAAGAAAAGGCTCAGCGAGCAAAAATCTGAGCCTGACTATACGGTAAATCTAGGTCAATTAAGCAATATGGGTTCTACCGATAAATACCCCGTGTTAGTCACTACAGAAGAGTTCTTGTCTTTGGCTGGATTTAAACCTAGCCCAGCTTATCTCAAGGGTGGTTCCCAAGCCGGATTGACACGCTTACAGCAATTTGCTCCTTACCTTGGTCAATATAAAGCTAATCGCGATTTCCCTGCTTTAAACAAGACTTCTATGCTATCTGTTTATATTCGCCATGGTTGTATTTCTGTACGTGATATGCTCACACTCGCTATTTCAGAGCATAATGAAGGAGCTGAGACCTGGCTCAATGAAATAATATGGAGAGAGTTTTATCAGATGATTGCTTATCACTACCCTCATGTCAAAGGGCATACATTCCAAGAGAAATACCGTGATTTAGAGTTTCCTTATGATGAGCAGCTGTTGCAAGCGTGGAAAGACGGCATGACTGGATTTCCTATTGTTGATGCGGCTATGCGCTGTTTTAATGAAACAGGCTGGATGCATAATCGCTTGCGTATGGTGGTTTCTTCTTTCTTTTGTAAAATCCTCCTACTTGATTGGCGTCATGGAGAACGTTACTTCAGACTTGGACTGCTCGATTATGAGTTTGCATCGAATAATGGTGGTTGGCAATGGGCTGCTGGTACCGGCTGTGATGCGGCTCCTTATTTTCGTATTTTTAATCCGACCACGCAGTCACAAAAATTCGACAAAGAAGGCAAGTTTATTAGACAATGGTGCCCTGAGCTCAGCGCTCTAGATAACAAGAGTATTCATGAACCACATGCTAATGCTGCTGATACTTCTAGCCTATTTATAGGCAACTACCCTGCTCCTATTGTAGACTACAAACAACGCCGTCAAGATGCTCTAGCGCTCTATAAGTCAGTCCAACCTTAATTATACTTACTATAATAAATATTACTCACTCTCATGAAAAATAACACTTACCAACTCAAGGCCTCGATGTGGGTTAATTTGCCACTAGATGAAACTTATGCTTTTTTTGATAAAGCGCAGAATTTACAAAAAATCACACCTGAACATCTATCTTTTAAAATCTTAACTCCTGGACATATTACTATGCAAACAGGAACTGTGATTGACTACATCACTACCATTGCCGGATTCCCTATGCGTTGGACTAGTTGTATCCAGGAATATGACGCTCCACACCGATTTATTGATACCCAACTCAAAGGTCCTTATTCTTACTGGCATCACGAGCACCGCTTTGAAGAACACGAGGGAGGCACCCTCATCACTGATTATGTTCATTATCTACTACCAATGGGGATTTTTGGTCGTATAGCTCACGCACTCTTTGTCAAAAAACAATTACACACAATCTTTAGCTATCGTAACCAAAAAGTCTGCGAGATTTTTGACGCTCCATTAGACAGGACGACCCTTGAATTTAGCTAAGTACTTAGCTTTAATGAGATTTAAGGCAACTTATTTAGTCTTGTTATTTTTATAACTAAAAAATATATTTATATATGATTAAATTTATACTTTTTTGTTGGTTCTTGTATTTACCGTTACATGCAGAAATAGTTAATGTGCACATCATGTCAGGGCAATCAAATATGATGGGACATGGTAAATTTAGCGATGGCTCATACAAACCCCAATCTATTGATGCTAAAATAGGTTATTACTATGATATTAATTTCCACTTTGTAAACCAATCAAGTAAAACTATTGTCAATTCAGGATCTTGGAAAACTTTGGATGTTTATAATAATAGTAGTGGCTCAATGCTATATAAATCTCCTCATTTTGGTTCAGAAATTAGCTTTGGTAGACAACTGTATCAGAAGTTAGGCAGCAACCATGTCATATTAAAAATTGGCCAAGGAGGAACCTCATTGGCTGTAGACTGGAATTCACGTTCCTCAGATGGAACTAACCTGACATGGCTAAGATGGGTTAAGCAAGTAACTCTTGCGTTAAACCAACTAGTTGCTAAAGAAACCCTCAATGGCAATACTGTCAATATTGCTAGTATTAGCTGGATTCAAGGAGAAAGCGATGTCAAGTCACACTCAAATCAGTATGAAACCAACTTTACACACTTAGTAGTAGATATGTTTAGTCATTTACAAAAGTTAGGCTTTGATACTCGCAAGACAAGATTCATGAATGGTAGCTTTTCCACTAATAATATTGTCAGCACGGATACGGTTAAGCTCGCTAAAGCTCTAGTAGTTCAAACTGCACAAAAAAAGGTCATGGCATCCTTAAATCATGGCTACTACATTGATAACTCTGATTTAACTGATTACCTTGATACCAAAGGTGGTGTCGATAACAATATTCATTGGGCCGGCCCATCTCATTTTATAATCGGAGAAAGGTTTGCCTCTACATATATTGCTTCATTAGTAGCTAAACATTAGGTTTTAGTTAAATACAACTACCCTTCCTAACTTTTTAAACAAATAATTCATTTTTTTGCGCTTTAACTATACCCATAAGGGGTATAGTTATTTATATGTTAAGAATAGTATTCATTTTATCAGCACTCTTAGTCACAGCTAAAGCTCGGCCGATTTCATACGCAGGAGGCTGGACATTTATGTCTATGAATAACTGGGAAAGCAGCATCGCACACTATCATTATTCACCAACTGCTTTTGAATCATTTGGTATTAGCCTAGAAAATTATAATGAATCGAATCGTTACGACACTAATTTCCAATTCAATAAGCTCATTAAACGTAAAAATACTCGAACATCTCAAGCCAACCTTTATTTAAAAACCAAAGCAGGTTTAGCCTTTGAAGGTAATAATGAGTATTTTAATAGTCACCTCGGCTTAGCCGCTGATTGGGAGACGAGGCGTTATTTTACATCTTATGAAACGGCTTTGCATTATAGTGATGATTTAGATAATGGGTCATTTCACCAACAAGCCAGAGTGGGTATAGCTCCCTACATCGCTGAATTCGGAGATTTGCATACGTGGCTTATGTTACAAGTTGAGCATCACCCAGAAGAGGAGCAGGATTCCCAACAGTTCATCGTCACTCCTCTAGTTCGCTTATTTAAAGGTGCTTATCTCACTGAATTTGGCATCAATTCTAATGGTAACGCTATAATCAACCTCATTATTCGATTTTAAACTACTTATTTAATAACCAACCTATCATAACTCTAACCCTATAATATCATGATTAAAAAAACACTACTCCTTAGCCTCTGCGCTATTCTTATCAACTTGAGTTTCGCTGCTGAAAAAGAATTAGGCGAAACCGTACTGGTGAATGTCAAAGGTCTCGTCTGTGATTTCTGTGCCGTAGGTCTTAAAAAAACTTTTGGTAAAAAAACTCCAGAAGTCCACTCTATTGACGTGAGCCTAAAAGAGCAAACAATCACTTTATTTTTTGTTAAAAACGAAACTTTAACAGATAAAAAAATAGCTAAGCTTATTACTGACAATGGTTACACTCTTGTGTCTATTATTAGAAACTATGACCCTCAAAAAAACTAATTCATGTCCACCTGTTGTAATTCAAAACACCCTGACCATAGTGCCCAACTAGCTAAACTTAACCGTATTAGTGGGCAACTAGAGGGCGTTAAAAAGATGATTCATGATCAGCGCTACTGTGTTGATATTATGACACAACTCAAAGCTGTCCAAGCTGCGACAAAATCTGTCGAGGCTTCTATCCTCAAGTTACATCTAGAGTCTTGTATCCAAGACACCTTTAATAGTACTAACGAGGAAGATAAAGAAGCTAAAATTGAAGAATTGCTCACCCTATTTAAAAAGCATTAATTAAAAAGCATTCATTTAAGATATAGATAGCACTTTTATCATAAAAAAGGCTACCACTTGTGAGTGGCAACCTTCTGTTTTCATTTGTTGTTCTAGCTAAGCTTTACTTGTGTGGGTATTGCTTGAGTAATTCATCTGCTATCATTAGCTGAGGATTGTCTTTGAGTGATTCTCTTACTTTCGCCACCTCCTCTCTACTGATAGGAACAGAGTTTTTATGTCCCCATGCATTACGTATATAATAGCTAATAGCAGCAATGTCATGATCGTTTAAGCGTGAGGCAAAACCAGGCATAGCTCCATTATACTGCTTACCATCTACTTCTATTGCTCCCATTAAACCATTCAAAATAATTTTAATAAGACGGGTTTTATCCTGTGTTACCCATTTACTGTTAACTAATGGTGGAAAGCCTGCTGCTGCAAGGCCTTTTCCGTCAGCTCCGTGACATTGCAGACAGTTTTCTCCCTCGTTGTAGACCTCATAACCATGCTTATAGAGCTTTTTATCTCTCACAAAACTAGGTATAGCTATCTTGGGTTTTTTTATCTTAGCTACCTCGTTATTTAAATGTGCTGTAGCATAAGCAATAGTATTGATAACGTCGTCGTTGTCACTTTTCATCTCATTGAGAATATTTACGGCAACTTGAGTATTATTCATTCTAGATAAGGCAGTGGCAACTACAAGCTTAACACGTGGGTGCTCATGTTGACTTGCTTGCTTAAATAATTCAACATGGTTGTCAATTAAATGCGTGCTATGACGTAGTACTTGAACAGCCGCAGCTACTACTTTAAAGTTTCTAGAGCTTAGTAATTGTGTGAGTAAATCTTTGTCTGTCGCATTTAAGCCCCATGATACCCACAGCGCTTCTAGTACATGATGCTCATAACGCTCTGATGATTGATCTAAGCTTGCTGCCCACTTAGTAATAGCAGGTAGGACCTCAGCGGCATCTCTGCCTCTTAGCTCAGCTCTTGTGCGGTAACGACTACGTGATTCTGGTAGCTTTAAGTTGTCTAGTAAGGTTTCAATACTAGCTCCTGCCACTGCTGCTGGATCGACTAAATCTCTCGATGGATATGTCACTCTATAAACTCGTCCATGCTTTTTGTCACGTAGAGGGTCACGAGCATTATGCTGCATATGCCCAATTAAAATATTACTCCAATCAATAAAGTAGAGTGAGCCATCAGGCGCAAACTCTAAATCAACTGGCCTAAAATTACCATAGTCTGTTTTAAATAAATCTTGACGATAAATTGCTTCAAAGCTAGCTCCTTCATCATTTAAGCTATGTTGTTTAGCGCCTAAATAACCAATATTATTATTAATAATAAAATCACCTTGGACTTCGTCAGGGAAATGAGAGCTATAAACAAATTCTATGCCTGATGTTGGGCGAACTTTGTCTGTATTTAGTATGTCATTTAAGATTATATTAGTGTTATAACGAGGTTTTACTGTGCCTGGAGCCATCCAAGACACATTAGTGCTTGAGGTATAGAGGAAAAACTCTTGACCCCATTCATCTATAGCAGTACCCCATGGATTAGGAATCGCAAGCTGAGCGTGACGTTCAAGCTTTCTTGTCTGCGGTTGATAACGATAAAAACCACCGTTAGTACCCCTAACTGGACCATAAACTGTTTCCACGTCTGAATATAAAAAAACCCCTTCAGACAATAATATTGCTCCTGATGGATCGGCAGTAAAAGCGCTAATAGAATGATGCGTATCATGGTCATCAAAGCCACTTAGAAGCACTTCTTTGACATCGTATTTGTCATCGTTATTGGTATCCCTGAGTAATACCAAATTTGTACTCTGCGCTACATAAACACCTTCTGTTGCAATCTCAAAACCAATAGGAAGGTGCAAATCATCAGCAAAAATAGTTTGTTTGTCTGCGACATTGTCACCATCTGTATCTTCTAAAATAAGTAGTTTATCACTTGGCTTTGGATCTCCTACTCTATAATGCGGATAACTAGGCATAACTGCCACCCATAAGCGGCCTTTACTATCAAAGCTCATTTGTACAGGATTAGCCAATTCTGGGAACATTTCTTCAGACGCGAATAACTCTACTTGATAGCCTTCAGCAGTCACTAATGTTTCTTGCACTTCTTTACCCGACAAATAGCCCAACTGCCCCATTTTGCTAGCGCTTGTTCCTCGTCCATTTGAACCTTCAGATTGAGGGGTATAGTTTGTTTCGACTGGTGGCAACTCTAATGTATTAGCATCAGCTGCTGCAATATCTAGGCTCTGCCCTTTTACGGCGGCCCAAATAGCAGAGTCACGAATCATCGTCATCTCACGAGTCTTTTGAACTTCATAAGGGTAGTTATCTGGACCAAATGGCTTATATCGACGACCGTAGACATGCACACCATTAGGAACTTTATAATCATTATTCCAATAATAATTTTTTTCTTGAACCGCAGTTTTTACAGCCGCTCTTTTAGACTCATCTACCTTGCTTTTGCCAAAAATAGCATCTGCTATGATTGGAGCAATAAACTGGTAACCATTACTCAAGAGCAGTGCTCCGTCGACTGTGTATTCCTCTTTAGTGCTAGCAAAGAGCTCTTTAGTTGGTGTGAATAAGTCAATAAATTTAACTCCCTTAGCCTTAGCTACCTCCTCGATGGCTTGGGTGTAGGCTTCTAAAGCTTGGTTTTCTTTGATTCCGTTTGGTGTCGAATATTTAACTGATAAGTCCTGTATCGCTGTTGGTGATACTAAGACTAAGTTTGGTGCTGTTTCGCCGTTGTATTGTTGAGCAAGAGTATGATCTACAAAAGCTGCAAGTTCTTGTTTATAAATATCTAATCCTCCAACACCTCTTTCATAAGCTGCATTAAATCCAAAAAAGGCAAGCACGTGATCGGCTTCTACCATTTCTAACCACTTGTCTGGGTTAGGATAAAAACCTTTTGTTGAAATTTTTACTGCTAACTCGCTTCCTTTATAAAACTCTTGCGCTCCAGGAAAGGCCCAAGGAGAATCACGGTTTGAATTAGGTCTAAAGCCTGGGGTGTTACCCTCATCTGCCATATTGCGAATAATGAGCTTTTTGCCTTCATTACGCAGATAAGCCTCTGTCTCAAATTCACCATAGTGAATCATGCGTGACGCTAAACCTCCACCTATTAAAGCTATCGTTTCTTCTCCCTGATGTATCTTGTCTGGCAGAGGCTCTAAACCTTCGTGTTGCTCTTTAAGACCAGCTTGTGAATAACTAACTACACAAATAGCTAAAGCATATAAAAATTTGAAATTAATCATGAATAGGAAGTTATCATATAATAGCAAAAAAACAAGGTGTTTTTTACCTATTATAAGTATATTTCACCTATCTATTAGAGGCTAACTAAGCCTTTTTTTTATCCATTGAGTGATAGCCAATGCTAATGCTTTTTTGCTAAGCAATGGCAATTCTTGCTCTGTCTTAGAAGTAATTAAGTAGGCCTGATTGTTATCCACGTTAAAGCCGCTATCTTTGCGCGAAATATCATTCGCTACTATTAGGTCGCAACCTTTTATTTCTAATTTAGTGCGAGCATTTGCCACGAGCTTTTCTGTCTCTGCGGCAAAACCAATAAGCAATCCAGTAAAATTAAAAGTGTTTCTTGCAGAACCTAATATGTCTTTAGTTTTTTCTAACTCTAAAACTAATGAATCTTCTTTCTTTTTTATTTTCTGAGTCGCAGGCGTTTTATAGGTGTAGTCAGCTACAGCAGCTGAAAATATCGCAACATCGCAATCTACAATATGTTGCTCAACTGCCTCATACATTTCTTGCGCTGATTCAACAGCTATATAATCACAATTTATAGGGACTTCTAGCTGGGTTGGCCCAGAAATCAATAGCACTTCTAGTCCGCTATGCACACAGGCATCTGCCAAAGCATATCCCATTTTACCTGAAGAATAATTACTAATAAATCTAGCTGGGTCTATCGCCTCTCTTGTCGGGCCAGCTGTAATTAATACCTTCATGATTAAAATCTAACTTAATCTAAAATAGCTTGTAACTCAGCTATTTTAGATTCATGCATCTGATCGCTCATAACTGGCTCAGCAGTTTTTATTAACAATTCTGGAACCCCATCGATATCTATCCAGCTTTTACAGCCATGATGCGATCTTTCATACGTCATAATAAATGGCTTTGGCAGCTTATAAATACGCACAATAGCTACATGTATTAGACCTTGAATGAGTGAATTCGACTTGTCTGATTTCTTTTGCCAATCAAAACGTTCTCGTATTGTTTCTTCACTCCAAATATGAAAGCTATCTAAGTTTTGTACCTTTTCCCAATCAGCAATCGAAGTGGCATAACTAAGCTCTGCTAAATGTGTCAGCTCAATTTTATCTCCCAATTGATGCTCAGCGCGCAACTCTACTTGCGCTGATTTAATTTTATCATTTTGAGCATGGAAATACGTAGGGAATAGCAAAAACTTTTTTGCTTCAAAAGAAAATCCCGCTTTGCCCTCTGAAATCCCTCCTTTTCTAATAATCAAAGATTGATTACCTTGAGCTAAAGCCTGGCAAACAACCGTCCATTCTTTAAATGCTTTTATCTGCATGAAGCTCTACTGTAAATTACTTAAGACTGTAATGCCCAATAATTTGAAAATTAAATAAATTATCTTGCCATTGAGGTCCTTGACCTAAATTACTAACCGTCCAAGGTGTATTTTTATAGGTGCCTGGACCTGGAACTACGATGCCTAACTGAGTCTTGCCGTTTTGCATGCGCCAAAAAACAATATTCCCAAATTGGTAATCACTTTTGTTGCTATTTGTAATAGGGAGAGATTTTAAATGACGCTCACAATAGCGCATTAAATTAAGAGTTCTTCTGTGGTCTATATTAAAATCTGCTTGATCTTGGCTCCATAATTGTGGGTAATCATAAAAATTATCTTGCTTATCTTCATATACCAACACTTGTAAATCGACACCTGCATAACGGAATGCTCTAACTAATAAGTCGCCCTCACTGCCTTGAGTAGGATTGATGTCCCCACCTGGATAAGATAAGTTTTGGTATTCTAAACTATAGGAAGATACTTTGCCTACTTGCTTTAAAGCCCCTGTAATTATTTGCTTACGCCATATTTCCAAATTATTATTTGAGCTTAGCGAGTTTAACGTAAAGCGTAACGAGTCTTGATTAACTTGATTGTCAGCAGCAATCAGTTTAAATGAGAATTGGTACAGAACAACAATACCTATCAAAGCCGAAGCTAAAACCATCCCCCAAGCTAATTTAGCCTGATTGTTAGTTTTTCGTTGGCTAGGATGTACTCCAATATATTCAATTGAATTAGAGCTTTTCATTACCCTAAGCTCTATTCGCCAAATTTAGAAGTGATGAGCGACTCGATAGCATCCATTGCTTCTTGCGCATCATCACCATCTATAGAGACCTTGAGTTGACTACCACAACCTGCTGCCAACATCATAATGCCAATGATACTTTTACCGTCAGCAACTTCACCCTCTTTTTCAACTGTAATTTGCGAGTTGAATTTGCTAGCTGACTTAACTAATTGAGCGGAAGGTCTCGCATGTAGACCCAACTTGTTTTCAATTGTAAACTCTTTAACTAGCAACATGTTTTTTAATGATTAAGTGATTAAATGACTCCTGCAGATTTAAGAGTCTTGTAAGCGCCGTTTTTAGTGATGGTTTTAATTGCTTTTGCTGACAATTTCACTTTAACAAACTTGTCTAACTCAGGAACCCAAATACGCTTAGTTTGCAAGTTAGGACTTACAGTACGCTTAACAACCTTAGTTACGTGACGACCAATACCGCCTTTTTTCTTGGCAAGACCAGAGCGATGAACTCTATTACCTACACTTACACGTGAACCTCTTATACTACAAACTCTAGCCATAATAATAAATTAAATAAAAATTATCTTTGAAATAAGCATATTTAGCCTTGCTTATGCCTCAAAGGGATAGGACTTTATGAATTTTCTTTTATTTCGTCAAGATTTTTTCTCATATTAAGTAAGAAAAAATGCTAAAAGGGGCTGTTGCAAGTCTAATGATAATAAGCCCGCTCGTTAATTTTGCCACAAGTAAGAAGTGACCGCTAGCGTTTATAAGTATACCGCTAATATAGCGACACAGCTTACGGCAAAAAGAACAACGGCTACCTGTGCTCAATTTTCAATTAAAATATCAGCCTTAGCATTAAAAAAATATTAAGATTAACCAAGAGATTAGATTAATATTACTCTTGTAACTCATAACTCCAGCTGACTTATTTAACTCTTTTAAATATTACAATTGAGAGAGCGTTATAATAGTTTTTCATCACTCTGTTTGTAGTTTTATGATTGATTTTTTCTAATGTCTCGTGATTTTACTTTAAAAGTCTTCTCATTTAGGTTTTTATCGTCCCTCATGAAAACAGGTATTTATCCATTCTCTCAAATTGAACCTCAATGGCAAAACTATTGGGAAGAAAACAATAGCTTTAGAACGCCAGGTTTTGAAGACAGTCATTTTGACCCAAAAAAACCTAAATACTACGTTTTAGACATGTTTCCATATCCAAGTGGAGCTGGCTTACATGTAGGGCATCCAGAAGGTTATACAGCTACAGATATTGTAGCTCGCAGCAAGCGTATGCAAGGCTTTCAGGTGCTACACCCTATTGGATGGGATGCCTTTGGCTTACCTGCTGAGCAATATGCAATTAAAACAGGTCAACATCCTCGTATCACAACCGAAACTAATATAAATAATTTTCGCCGTCAGTTAAAAGCGCTAGGATTCTCTTATGACTGGGAAAGAGAAATTGACACCACCAGCCCTGATTATGTTAAATGGACTCAAAGTATTTTCTTAAAGCTATATAATAGTTACTTTAATGAAAAAAATCAAAAAGCTCAGCCCGTAAGCGAACTTATTGCAAAAGGCTGGAATCAAGAGCAAATTGATGATGTTCGCCTTGCTTATATTTCAGAGGTTTCTGTAAACTGGTCTCCTGATTTAGGGACAGTACTGGCTAATGAAGAAGTTGAAGAGTGGACATCAAAAGGGCACAAAGTCGAAAAACGCCCTCTACGCCAATGGATGCTGCGTATCACAGCTTATGCTGAGCGTCTTATTGATGAATTGGATGATTTAGACTGGCCAGAATCCATCAAACAACATCAAAAAAATTGGATTGGAAAATCTTACGGAGCTCAAGTACATTTCCCTATAGCTATTGAAAATTGTGATGAACTTATTAGCGTATTCACTACACGACCAGATACGTTATTTGGAGTCACCTACCTGGTAGTTGCACCTGAGCATTCACTATTATCAATAATTACTTCTAGTGAGCAAAAAGAAGCTGTTCTCAAATACCAAGAAGATTGCCAAGCCAAAACTGATTTAGAGCGCCAAGTTGAGGGTAAGAAAAAAACAGGTGTATTCACTGGGGCTTATGCCACACACCCAATTACTCAAGAGTTAATCCCTATCTGGACAGCTGATTACGTGATGATGGGATATGGCACAGGATGCGTCATGGCTGTTCCAGCTCATGATCCACGTGACTTTGATTTTGCTAAAGCATTTGACCTGCCTATCACGCAAGTTGTAGCTCCTAAAGCCGAATACGAAGCCAATAATTATTCAGAGCTTGCGCAAGCTTATACCGAGTCAGGTGTTTGCATTAATTCTGACTTTCTCAATGGGCTTAAGACTAAGGATGCTAAGCAAGCTATATTCAACTGGCTAATAGAGCATGATGCGGGCAGCAAAAAAGTGCAGTATAAATTACGTGATTGGCTATTCTCACGCCAGCGTTATTGGGGCGAACCATTTCCTATTATTTGGGAAAATGGCCAACACCGTGCACTCGACGAATCTGAATTACCTCTCACTCAGCCAGAGATGGAGGATTTCAAGCCTACGGGTGACCCACGCGGACCTTTAGTTAAAGCAACTAATTGGCTGACTCACCCATCTGGAGCCACTCGCGAAACGAACACTATGCCTCAATGGGCAGGCTCTTGTTGGTACTACTTAAGGTACTGTGATCCTCATAATAGCCAGCGCTTCATTAGTAAAGAAGCCGAAGATTACTGGATGAAAGGTCACGGCAAAAATGTCGGTGGCGTTGATCTTTATGTCGGTGGTACTGAGCATGCCGTACTGCACCTACTGTACGCACGCTTTTGGCACAAAGTACTTTTTGATTTAGGAGAGGTTTCAACTATTGAACCCTTTCAAAAACTCGTCAACCAAGGGCTTATTATGGGCGCAGACGGGCGAAAAATGTCTAAATCTTTAGGCAATGTTATTAACCCTGATGATATTGTTGCTGAATATGGAGCTGACTCATTACGCCTCTACGAAATGTTCATGGGGCCTCTAGAGCAGGTAAAACCATGGAATACCAAAGGGGTTGAGGGGGTTCATCGCTTTCTTGGTCGTATTTGGAATACAGTGCTTGAATCTCAAGATGACGGTGCAAGTTGGCAACTAAAATCATCTATCATCGAAAATTGCGATGTAGCGCCTGAGCTCTTCAAAGTTTTACAAAAAACTATTGCTAAAGTTACCGATGATATCAGTAAGCTTTCATTCAATACTGCCATTAGTCAACTTATGGAATTGAGCCACCTACTCAAGGACGCCAGCGATAAAAAACAACTACCATTAAGCGTGCTAATAGATACACTTAAGCTCTTATCTCCATTTGCACCACACATCAGCGAAGAAATATGGTCTAAATTAGCTGCCAAGTTTAAAAATGTATCGGGCATTTGCTCAGAACAAGACTGGCCAATTGCTCAAGAAATCGTTGAAACTCAAGTTACTCTTGCTATTCAAATCAACGGCAAGCGTCGTAGTGAGATTGTGGTACCTATTGACGCTGATAAAACTGCTGTAGAGGCATTGGTTAAAAAAGAGTCCAGTATTGAGTCATACATCGAAGGCAAACAGATTCGCAAAATAATCTTTGTACCCAAGCGCCTAGTTAATATTGTCGTTGGTTAAATTAAAGACAAAAAACCACTCATTAACGTTTATTTAATATAAGCTTTGAATCTTGACTATACAGATCTTGACTCTTATCTTAATATTTCAATTTTATTATACTAATTATGTCACACACACTCCCTGAACTCGGATATAGTTATGACGCTCTCGAGCCTCATATCGACGCAGCTACTATGGAAATTCACCATACTAAGCACCACAATACTTATGTAGCTGGCCTTAATACTGCTTTAGAATCAGCTCCAGAGCTGCAAGGCAAGCCAGTTTGTGAGATTATTTCTGATTTAGCTTCTGCTCCAGCAGCCATTCAAACGGCTCTACGTAATCATGGTGGCGGGCATCTTAACCACTCTATTTTTTGGAAGCTTATTACTCCAGGTGGCTCAACTGAACCTACAGGTAAGGTTGCTGAACAAATAGTTGCTGATTTTGGATCACTCGATGCTTTTAAAGCTGAATTTGCTAAAGCCGCAGCTACACGCTTTGGCTCAGGTTGGGCATGGGTATGCGTCAACCCAGAAGGCAAGCTTATTATTTGCTCTACCCCTAACCAAGATAACCCTCTCATGGGTGATTTTGCAGGAGCTTGTGGTAACCGTCCGCTCTTGGGCCTAGATGTTTGGGAACACGCTTATTACCTCAACTACCAAAACCGTCGTCCTGACTACATTAGTGCGTTTTGGTCAGTACTTAACTGGGATGTTGTTGAAGAGAGATACCAAAATATTATCAGCTCTCCTAGCTGTATTAAGTAATTCAAATTATTTTCTTCATCTTAAAAATGCCACAAGCTTAGTTTTGTGGCATTTTTTATGCTTTGATTCTAATTAGTTTGTGATTAAATGTATCAAAATAATTAGCATCCCATCTAAGCATTCTTTCATGCCCATTATTCAAACTCATAATTTAAGCAAAAACTATGGAAAAAAAACTGTAGTTAACTCGCTTGATATTCAGATTCTACAGGGAAAAGTTGTAGGCTTAATTGGAAAAAACGGCGCAGGTAAAAGCACGTTGTTAAAAATGCTCACCACTTATCTTATTCCTCAAAAAGGGGAATTAAAAGTGGCTGGATTTGATATTTATAGCGAAGCTTCTAAGGTCAGAAAGGTTATTGGTTATTTACCAGAAAAAGCCTCTGTTTATCCTGATATGAGAGTCAAAGAATATTTAAAATTTAGAGCTCGCATAAAAGGTGTTGATCATAGAGATGTGAACCGTTCTGTTGAACACGTGATGGAACAGTGCAACTTATTACCCTTTTCACGTCATTTAATCGCGCATTTATCTAAAGGCTACACCCAACGTGTTGGACTTGCAGACGCCTTAATTGGCAGACCTAAAATCTTATTATTAGATGAGCCTATGAGTGGCTTTGATCCTGAACAAATGCAGCAGATGCTCTTAGTTATTGAGAAGCTTAAAGGTGATTACACTATTATCTTATCTAGCCACAACTTAGAACAGGTATCTGCCATCTGTGATGAGTTTTTGGTCATGGATAATGGGAATCTTATTTGTCAAGGCTCACTGAACTCTTTGCGAAAAAAAGTCAAACAAGTCGAACGTGTTGATTTAGAAATTCAACACCCACTTGAAAAGCTCAAGCAAGAACTGCAAAACTCAAAGCAGGTTAAGCAAATTCAAATCATTGATTCCAAAGCAAATGATTGGCAGCATATCATGCTCTATGGCTATCGAAACAAAGTAGGTTTACTCAATTGGTGTAGCCAATTTATACAAGAAAGAGGCTATCCTATACGCCTGTTAAATGAAATAGAGCCTAGCCTAGATGCTATTTTTAGCCAACTCATTGAGTCAGACAAGGAGTCGACTACCACGTCTGCACAGAAGAGTGATGACTCTGACACTTCTAAAGTTTCCCCATAAATTATGCCTGTTTTTCACGCCCTTCTTAAAAAAGAATTTCGAGCGCTTAGCCAAGCTCCAGCTACTTGGGTTATTTGGGCGGTAATGATGCTAGGACAAGGGTTTTGTATTAGCTCTAGCCTTAAGGTTTTTCAACAACAAGCACTTATAGAAACTGTGCTTTTCACCAGCTTTAATAATCAGTTTTTTTGGTTTTTTTATTTTATTTTGTTCCCCCTTTTAACCATGAAACTTTTTGCCGAAGAAGAGCGCTTAGGAACCATGGAGTCATTATTAACAGCTCCTATTAATCTATCTTGGATCCTTATTAGTAAATTCTTAGCGGCTTACCTTTGGTATCTTATTTTATGGATCCCCTCAGTCATTGCCATGCTAATTATAAGCCTAACTCCTAGCTTAAAAAATGTGTTTCTATTTGAAGACGTTATTGCTGTTTACCTTCTTATTGGAATTATGGGTGTCAGCTTTGTAGCATGGGGGTGTTTATGTTCTTCTCTATCTAAGCATCAGGTACTCGCTGGAATTTATTGCTTACTTGGTTTAATTTCACATCATTTTATAGGGTGGACTAGTCATATTTGGGGGAGTTTTTTCCAAGCTTCTGAATTCCTTGATTTTTTATCTAGTCGCTGGCATATCCAAGTAGCCAGTCAGGGTCTTATTTCTTTTGATTCTTGGTTTTATTTTATTTCTTGTGGGGTCATTATTCTAATGATTACTTACTATCATCTTAACCTCAAGCGGCTCAAGCGTTAATTATACAGCTGTTGATTTTATGTTTCATTTATTTTCATCATCTCTATTAGCTGGACGTCGCAAATTACGTCAACGCCAACGTATACGGTTTTTGCAGTTAATCGGAGTGATTATCCTGGCTGCTGTTATTAATACTACGCTTTATCAATTAGGATTAATGATTGATTTAAAAGCGCATTCACGTTTCAAACTCGACAGTATCACTCAACAAGTTTTTAATTCAGCGCTCATAGCAAACCGTGATCAACCTATCAATATTATTGTTGCTATTCGATACAATCACCCTCAAATCACTCATCTAAAACTATTCTTACGTAGTTATAAAAAGCTAAACTCCGATATTCTAAATATCAGCTGGATTGACCCAGTTAAGGAGCCCAACAAAGCGCTTCAAATTAAGACTAAGTATGGAATCGATTTTCATGACGACCTTATTATTATTGATGCTCAAACCGAGGATGATAGCAATGCTGCAAAATCTAAACATGTACGTATTTTTAGCATTAAAGATTTAATGGTTTATACTAAAGATTCCGAAAAAAATCGTATCCTACCTACAGCTTATAGAGAAGAAGATATGATTACATCTCAACTCATGGGCGCGCTCGAAGGCACCCCTAAAAAACTCTTGTTCCTCAAGGATAAAAGCACCAGTGATGTAAAGATAAATCAAACTCTTGAAGTTCTAAGAACTCGACTAGAAAGAGAGAATATTAAGTGGATTACCGGTTATATCGAAGACTTGCCTACATTAAACTATGATGTTGATGCTGTTTTGCTGATTTCTCCAGAGTTAGACTTTTCTAATGCTGATCTCGATATTTTACAAACCTACTGGAATAAACCTTACAGCTCGATTTTGGTAACTTTAAACCCAAGGTATCCTTTATCACGCTTTAAAGCTTTTCTTCGTGAACAAGGGGTTCGAGCTAGGTCTGATATACTTGTGCAAAATAATGAGCTAAACCAAGTTAAGGCATTCTTTGTTGATGAAGATGTACATTCATCTGCTTTTAAGGGTATTACAAGTACTTTTAGAGGTCTAAGTGGCAGTTTAGATATCTATAATAATGACCCTAAATTACAACTTAAACAGCTTTACCCTCAACCTTTGATTAAAGCTGCTAAAGGTTATTGGGGAGAAACAACATTGCCTATCGCCAATGCTCGTTTTGATATTGGGGAAGATTATGCTGAAAATCTGTATATGGCAGCCAAAGTTGAACGCCGCTACGAAATTAATAATGAAGAGCTCAGCTCCTATTTATTTGTATTTAGCACCACTGACTTTATGGCAGTGAATCAACTGAGTTTGGAGCAAGGGCATTACTTGCTTTCGGTCATTAACGAGATGGTAAATCGTTATGAACTTATAGGGATTCGCCAAACTCCTCTGGTGATAAGTCAGCTAGATTTAAGTCAAGCACAGCTAGATCTCATCAATCTTACCTGGCTCGTTATTTTTCCTTTTGGCATTCTCTTAGTCGGATTTATGGTATGGCTAACACGTCGCCGTTAAAAAAAACGATGAAAACTAAGTCTTTAATTATTATTTTAGCCCTAGCTTTCTCGAGTCTATTCTTTGTATATAATTATAGTTTATTTTTTCAGACTTGGTTTATTAAATTGGCTCCTATACCTGAAGCTAAGCCTATTGGGCTTAGCATTAATCAACTCAACGACTTAAAAGAAATCTCATTATCTTACAACTCTCTAAATAATGATGACAAAACCTCTGTTAAATTACAAAAATTAAACCGTGGTTGGCAATGGCAAACTGATTTAGTGATTGATCGGGCGGATAATCAATTAATAGCTAAAATATTAGCAAGTTTTCACAATATTGAGATTATAGATAGTTTTTCATTACGTGAGCTGCAAGCTAAAAACACACAAGCATCGCAAGCTGAGATTTTGAATTTATATGGCATCAACGCTCAGTCTATTGAGCTCAAATTACAGTTAAATGAAAATCACATTTTACAACAATTTATTCTCGGTGCAGATTCACCTTGGATTGGGGATATTGCACCCAATTCAAACATTAAAACATTTTATATTTGGAGCCCAATTAAGCAGAAAATTTATTTAATGCGTGCACCAAGCGTAGACTTTCTTAAGCAAGGACCTACTATTTTAAGAGATAAATCCCCTTTCTTTTTTAAGAATGATGAACTTTTAAAAATTGAATTTTCTAGCTCTAAAGAAAATTGGAAATTGGAAAAAAATGTATCTGCGTGGCAAGCTAGAAAGCCCTATATTTGCGATATAGACCCATTAGCTATAAATCAACTTATCAATGATATTTCTAAATTAAAAATCACAGATTTTCACCCCAGCTTAGTTAACACAAACTATGCTAGTCTAAATACAAGTGATTTTTATACGCTTACTTTAACTTATCAAGTTAATCAGCAACAACAGCTCGAGTCACTCACTCTAATTCCCGTAAAAGACCCCAATAATAACACCTCTCATTGGTTAGCTAAGCACTCACAAAGATCTGGTTATTTTCAAATAAAGTCGATAGGGTCATCAGATGAACCTGGAATTTTAAATTTGTCTTTTAACCTAGCTGATTTGCGATCTAAACGGCTTTTGCAAATACCTGCTGAAGAAATACAGAGTATCAACATGATTTACCCTAATGGTTTCAAGCAAGTGCTATCTCAACCTCGCCCTAATAACTGGCAATTAACCATTCCCTATTCAAACGAAGAAACCCTCATAGAAAAGCCTCATGAAAATAAATTAGAGCCTTTCTTGAAAGGATTACTGGATAATTTGACTCTTAATATTGTATCAGAACAAGAAGAACAAAATTTAGCTGATTACGGTTTAGCCAAGCCTAGCTTAACTCTTGAAATCCAAACTAAAAAAACACTCTACACCCTAAATATAGGCCAAATTCAAGCTGCACAAGACAATTCAAATGCTCCTAGAGCTCATTATGCCAAGTGGAATCATCTAAATACTATTTTTAAAATTAGCGAAGAAACCTACTATGATTTAGTCGCACCTCCTTACCATTGGAGGTCTAGCAAAATTTGGAACTTTTCACCTCTGTCAGTCAAAGGAATCATTAGAGAAAAGCAAGGAGGTCAAGCTATTATACTAAATTACCAGTCTTTTCAAAATGTATGGACAGCTCAGATTAATGGTAATGATTTAACCACACACCTAATACAAAATGATGCCAATAAGCTTTTAAATAATCTTAATAATTTAACATGTTTTAGTTGGTTGCCTAGACAACATCAAGAATCTCGTAATGCACTCAAGAATCCTAGCATTAAAATAGACATTATTCTGCAAGACGACGAAGACCCAAAAAGAGAACAATTCCTTACTTTATGGCTGGCTCCAACTCAACCTAATCAATACTACTTTTTCTATGGCAAAGTGATTGGCAGGGGAAAACCTAGCTTTATCATCAAAGGAGAGTCTGTAAAAAATCTCATTATGCCACTATTTGAAAATAGTTTTGATAATGAACAATTAAAAGAACTTTAATCCATTTCATATCAATATGTATAAATTATTTCGCGTTTCTTGGCTTTGGCTAATTTTATTCATCATATTTATTGGCTTATTAATTTTTTTGTCGAGCTTGCCTTTAAATATGGCACATACTACTTCATTTATCTTGGTTGATAAAATCATTCACTTTGTTTATTTCATGGGGCTTTCTGGGCTACTTAATTTTTATTGGGCTAGTGAGCACCGTACATCTTACTTGCCTTATGGGTGGCTTTCTATATTAATTATTGCATCTATCGGCGCTTTTGATGAGTGGCTCCAAAGCTATACACCTGGTCGCTCTGGAAATGATTTGGGTGATTTGATAGCCGATTGCATCGGAGCTGTAGTTGGCTATTTGATAGTTCGCCTGATTTATCGATATACTTATAAGTAATCTACTTTATGGAATTATACCCTTACTGGTTAAGCTTAAAACTAGCCTTTATAACCTCGGCTATTTTGTTAGTTATTTCTATTCCCTTGGCTTATTATATCGCTTATTCAAAACATAAAGCTAAGTTTATTTTAGAGGCTATCTGTACTCTTCCTTTAGTGCTACCCCCAACCGTCTTAGGCTATTATTTACTCATTACATTTAGCCCTAATCAAGGTCTAGGCGCTTGGCTTAAAAATACTTTTAATTGGCAATTAGCTTTTAGCTTTTCTGGGTTGGTCATTGGCTCTATTATTTATAGCCTGCCTTTTATGTTGCAACCTATCATTCATGGCTTTAATCAACTCCCTAAAACTTACCAAGAAGCTTCATATACATTAGGCAAAAGTAAATTACATACACTGCTTAACGTGTTAATACCCTGCACTAAACCAGCTATTATTACAGGCTGTATTCTAAGCTTTGCTCATACACTTGGAGAGTTCGGTGTAGTACTCATGCTAGGAGGGCACCTAAAATCTACCCGAGTGGTTTCTATCGCTATTTATGATGAGGTGCAAATGATGAACTACAGTCAAGCAAATCAATATGCTTTAAGTTTACTTATTTTCAGCTTGATTACACTTATGGCAGCAAACTTGCTCAAATCACGTTATGTTACAGGTTAATATCAATTATCATATTCCTAATCGCTATGAAAAACTGGATTACCATTTTGAGCTAAATGTCGCAGCAGCTAGTACAACTGGAATATATGGTGTATCTGGCGCTGGAAAAAGTACCTTGCTGCGTCTAATTTCAGGCTTAGAAAAACCATTATCAGGCAATATTAGTTTTGATGAAAAAATTTGGTTTAGCTCAGAAAAATCTATTGATTTAGAGCCCCAAAATCGCAACCTCAGTCTCATGTTCCCAGAGAAGCAGCTATTTACCAATATGTCAGTAAGCCAAAATATTGACTATGCTAATCATAGTGATAAAAATGCTCAACACTGGCTAACTCAATTCAAGCTTACACACTTAGCTCAGCGCAAGCCGCAACATTTATCACAAGGAGAGCATCAGCGAGTTGCTTTTATTAGAGCTCTGGCACGCCGACCTCAACTACTGTTATTAGATGAGCCCTTCTCAGCGATTAACGAGGAATTAAAAGCTGACTATTATCAAGCTATTGAGTCTTATAAAAAGGAATGGGATATGCGAGTTATTATGATTAGTCATAACCGCGATGAATTAAATAAGATTAGCCAACAGCAATACCATTTAACTAATGGAAAACTTATTTGCGATAACAAGTCACTAGGTTAAGCCATACGCTAAACCTAAAATAGACTTACCAAAAAAATTAGTAAGTCTATTTTATAGGTAAACACTTCAAGGGTTTATTTAACGCTAATGATAATTTGGTAATTTAACTCACAATACACGACAAAAAATCAACGATAGGAAGAAGATTTCAAGGGTCATAGGTGAATTGAAGTTAATTAAAAGAATGATGAAAAATAAGAAAATGAAAGTTTTAGTAAAATTAGAGTAACTGCGTTACTTTAATAAGATAAAAGAAGCCATAGCTCTTTTGCTCTTATGTTGTGTTACTCCCTTAACTGGTATGCATATACCAGTTGGCTCTCACGCCTTGCCTAAGAGCAAAATACCTTATGGTATCATTAATTTTTTTGTCGTGTAGTGTGAATTTAACTATTTTCGTACAAAATTAATTACATCATCCTGAACAATTTCTTGGCGTGCATCTGCAGCTCTCGTGCTCATAACCACATTATTAAATTCAATATTCTTAGCGTGTCGAATGTACGCTCCCCAAGATGGCAACACACCAAAAAAGTACTGCTCAGGATAACGAGCCTCATCTTCTGCTACTACATTTTTTGCTTCTAACTCTGCACCTCCACCCGGGTAAGAAATCTTTATATTTTCAAGTAAGACATTTTCTACATAGTGACCTGGTATCCCAGTAATTAGTATGCCCCAACGATCACGTTTTTCACTAACTACTTCTGCATCTATATTACGAATAATAATATTCTTGATGCTTCCAACAGGAACCCCTTCAGATTCTGCATCTTTTTTATAAATTTGCTCAATAGCTTTTGTGTAACCGCGGCCGCGATTACCTAGGCGAATAAATATAGGGCCTTCAGAATTCACTATTTTAATATTTTCAATGGTAATATTTTCCATAATGCCTCCATCAACTATCTGCAATTTAATAGCTCCCATACCTACATCACGAAACTCACAATCATAAATATGAATATTTTTAAAACCTCCATGTGAAGATGTGCCGCATTTAAATGCAGATGTGTGACTAGAAACAATACAATTACGTACTACTAAGTTTTCAGTGGCACGAACTGTACTTTTTGGACATATTGCATCATCACCAGTATGTATTTCTGAGTCTTCAATCAAAATGTTCTTACATCCATCTAGGTCAAAACCATCATTATTACGATTTACTCTACTATCAATATGAACTTTGCTCACCACTATATCCTCAGAATTAACTAAATGTACGCACCAAGAAGCCGCATCTCTTAAAGTAATATTATTAAAATTCAAACCTATACAGTCTACGAATCTCATGAGCATAGGGCGGTCATTGTAAGCCTTTCTCTTACCAATAGGGAAATTGTCTTTAGTACCTCGGCCGTCAATAGTTCCTCCACCTGTAATCGTGATGTTTTTTGCGTTTTCCGCATAGATTAGACACTCATCAAAAGCGGGTGCCTCAATAGAACCTTGGTTGTCACGAGAATAATCATTAATATCCGTACTGCCTAATAATTTTGCATCTTTAGCAATACGTAGCTCAATATCACTTTTTAACCACAATGTACCTGTTACATAATTACCAGCAGGCACGTAGACGACTCCGCCAGCTGTACATTCATCAATAGCTTTCTGTATCGCTGCTGTGTTGACTGTTTTTTCATCGCCAATAGCACCATAAGTTGTGATATCAAAAATGGCTGGTTGAGCTTCTTGCTTAACAGAATCTGATTTACATGCTGAGAAAAGAGCAATAAAACTAATTGAGATTATTTGAAGATATTTATTCATATTTTTATAATTGGTATAACATATGACTCTATTCATATTTTTATGTCAACAGGATAAGCTTTTTGACCCAATAAGTGACAAGATTTGGCGCAATTAAAAAAGTATTGCACAACTAGTTATTTGGTTTTTATATCTAGTCACGTATTATATTAACCCAACGATCGACTTCTTCGCTCATAGCTTGGCAGCCTGGACTCCAGCGCTTAGCTCCTTTTAGGCTCTGTATTGCTTCTTTTTGGTTAGCAATGTTTATCTGCCCGTGCTTAAAAGGCTGCAGAGCTTGAATATCTTGACTTAGGTTAACTATAAATCCTAGTTCAAACCCCTCTGGATGCTTTTCTACATAACTAAGTAAATCTAAAGTAACTTCGGGAGCATGTATTTCAATGCTTTCTACAAGGTACTCTAAACCAATGGACTCAAGCATGTAGCTAAGTTTATCATAAAGCGCTTCTATATTTATACTCATTTGAGATGACTCTTCTGTGAGGTATTCTTCAAATGCTTCGCAAATAGTTTCTGATAGCATTGGGTTGTCCGCATTGTTTTGCTCTAGAGCTTGATCTATGGCTCGCTCTAACCAGTCTAAATCGTAGTTGTGAATATTTTGATTTCCTACTTTGAGAATGGGTTTGTTATCTACAAATGCTATCATAATAAATTAAGTGGAGAATTGAGTAAGTTAAGTGAACAGGAAATTAAAACTAAGTTTATAACGTACGGGAGGTTGGAGAGTTGTTGAAAATAAATCGATAAAGTATTACAGCAGTTTTGGGTGCCTGCTTTCTGATATGACTTTTTTTTCTAAATTTTGAATTTCTCGAATAAATTCACTAACATCATTAAACTGGCGGTAAACTGAGACGTAGCGAACGTAAGCAACAGGATCAATCTCGCGTAATTTTGTCATGACTTTATTACCTATAATATCAGATGGCATTTCATGATTATGATCTTGATGCAACTCTGCCACAATCTGTTCTACAGCAGTATCTAAATCAGAAATAGCTACAGGGCGCTTCTCACAAGATTTAATCAAGCCTTGAAGAATCTTGTCGCGATGCAGAGCCTCTCTAGTACCGTCTTTTTTAATCACTCTTAATTCTGTACGCTCAATTTGCTCATAAGTTGTATAACGATAATTACAATGAGCACAGATACGGCGACGACGAGTTGAGCTCCCATCTTTGGAAACTCTTGAGTCTAAAACTCGATCTTTTAAGCTACCGCAATTAACACATTTCATGCTGTTGTAATTATTCTAGGCACTACATTTGGTAGTGTCAATCAGAAAACGGTGCCATTTGTTGTGCCTAGGAGCTTACAAATTGAGCAAATAAATGAGCGGTAACTAGCGCTAATATTAACCTGCCGTTCTAAGATTTAATTTGATGACCTATAATAGGATTTGACCCTTTATCTATTTAAGCCTAGTGTCTGCTTATGTCTTTCTCTTGGATCATTGCCTCTCGTTACTTAAGTCCTGTGCGCTCGATTTTTTCGAGCTTAAGCGCCTTGGCTGTTATTGGTGTGAGCCTTGGCGTGATGATTTTATTTGTTGTTACTGCCGTAATGGCTGGCTTTGAAGACGAAATGAAGCAGCGCATTTTAAGCTTCACTCCACATGCTTTACTTAATGAATACTGGATTGATGATACGCAAAACCTTTCTCAAGAAGCGTTATTCAATAACATTCGTGAGTCAAAAAATGTCGAATCCATCTATCCTTATATTGAAACTTTTGCCTTAGCTCGGTCCGCTGGAGATAAACATCCTATTTATTTTAGAGGAGTCGATTTCGCCAATCCTAAACAGAAGGCAGTTTTAACAGCATTGCTTGATGCTGATATACCTGATAATCAAACTTACGACCCCAAGCTAGGCCTTAATCAAGCCATTATTTCAAGTAAGTTAGCGCAAAACTTATCCATAAGTGTTGGTAGCAAAATAGAGCTTTTATCTTGGACGCACTTTGAAAAGCTTGAACCTTATTACGAAACCGTTTCATTAGCGCCTCTTTGGAAAACCAGCCAATCATCTTTAAAGGAAATTAAAAAACAGCTGCAATTACAAAGTACATTAAAAAACCAGCAACTACTACTACCTCTCAATCTACTGAAATCTAGCTATAATAAATTAGTTGATATTTACAGTCAGCCAGCCAGAGAAGCTGAATTACAAATTATCTTAAATCTGCTCAAATTAATTAATTCTGGAAACAATGGTAGCCAGGCTGATATTAAATATTTTCCTACTAATTTTTTTAGTGATTACGATAAACTCACAAACCAGCTATCTACTCTAGATATTGAACAAGCCGATCTGGAAAAATTTAAAACGATTAAGCAACTTGCTCTACCTACACAAATACATATCACGGGTATTTATCGTAGCTCTGAGAGTATCCAAGGGCCTGAACTCATGCTCCCTATCGATTTAGCTTACGAATTACAAAGTCAAAATAATAGTGTCAAGCAATGGGCTATCCAAGTAGCAGATGCCTACGAAGTTGTCGATACACTTGAGCCTATTAATAATCAGCTCCCTCAAGGCTATGTTATCCAAACTTGGTCAGAACTATACCAATGGTGGTTTAATTTAGTAGCTAGAGAAAAAACTATGATGAATTTAGTTTTATCTCTTATCACCATCGGAGCAGCATTTTCCATGGCGGCGATTTTATTCCTTCAATCTATTCAAAAAAAACGTGAAATTGGCATCATGCTCGCACTTGGAGCTAAACCTACTCAAATTATGAGTATTTTTTGGATCCAAGCTATCATTATTGGAATTGTAGGTTTAGGGCTTGGACTTGGGCTTGGGTACCTAGTCATCGATCAACGTGATCAAGTAGAGCTCATACTTTCTAGTGTTGGGTTAGACCCTTTTCCTCAAGAGCTTCATGGAGTCAGCTCTATTCCAGCTAAAATTGAACGCTCTTCAATTGTCTTTGTTGCCCTACTGAGCATCATAAGTTGCTTGCTTGCTCCAATTTTACCAGCTATTATTTCGCTGAATAAAACTCCCTCTCAAACTCTAAGAGATTTCTAAACCTATATTAAATTTTGCTGCTCTATCATGCTTAACTTACCTAATCGCCCAAGACGCAACCGCCAAAGTCTAGCTCTGCGTAATCTTATTGAAGAAAATAAATTGCATGTGCATGACTTTATTGCTCCTCTTTTTGTTCACGCTAAACAGGTCAGCGAAAACATTGAAGCCATGCCTGGATGCTCAAGATTAAGTATTTCAGATTTAGTCAAAGAGTGTGGAGAGCTCGTTCAACTCGGCATCCAAGGTGTTATTCTTTTCCCAGCCATTGCCGAAGAACTTAAAACTTCATGTGCAGCTGAGTGCTACAATCAAGATGGACTCATTCCTCAAGCTATTGAGGCAATTAAGGCTAAGTACCCTCAATTACTTATTGTCACAGATATCGCACTAGACCCCTACAATTCAGATGGTCATGACGGCATTGTCAATACTGACAAAAATGGAAACATCACTATTCTTAATGATGCAACTGTAACTACGCTCTGCCAGCAGGCTCTCTGCCATGCCAAAGCTGGAGCGGACATTGTTGCACCTAGTGATATGATGGATGGTCGCATTGGGGAAATTAGAGCTGCACTCGATAGTCAAGACTATCAAGATATAGCGATTATGGCATATTCTGCTAAGTATGCTTCTGCCTATTATGGCCCGTTTAGAGGCGCTTTAGAATCAGCACCTAAAGCAGGAGACAAAAAAACCTATCAAATGAATCCTGCTAATACCTCCGAAGCATTTCGAGAACTAGCACTAGATCAGGCTGAAAATGCTGATATCCTCATGGTTAAGCCAGCTGGGAGTTATTTAGATATCATTTACCAATATCGTAAACAGTCTAATTTACCTATCGCCGCCTACCAGGTTAGTGGTGAATATTTAATGATTGAAGCAGGTGCGGCAGCAGGTTGGTTAGACAAAGACAAGCTCATAGAAGAAAGCTTGCTCAGTATCAAACGTGCTGGAGCTCATATTATTGTCAGCTACTATGCTAAGTACTGGGCTCAAAACCTACAAAAATAAATACTGTCAAAAAATATGCACAACCATGGTTTTTTATTGACTTTACAGGGATAAAACCTAAAACAAATTTACTCAATTATTATGTCTACTCCCGATATCACCAATGGAAATACAGTTTATAATCAGGTTTGTTCAGCTTGTCACCAACCTACAGGCTTAGGTTTACCAGGTGTCTTTCCACCGCTTGACGCTTCAGATTGGGTAACTGGCCCAGCAGGAGTGCCTATAGCGATTATCCTAAAAGGCTTACAAGGCCCTATCGAGGTCAATGGTGTTAATTACAACAGCATGATGCCTGCTGCAAATTACCTAACTGATCAGCAAATTGCTGACGTCACTACTTATATTCGCCAAGCATGGAGCAACAATGCTGAACCTGTAACTGCAGAAACCGTTGCGCAAGTTAAAGAAATGACTAGTGAGCAATTAACTCCTTGGACTGCTGAGCAACTGCAAGCTCTAGTGGCTGAAAATTCCAGTAATGCTCCAGCAGCGCAAGTAGCTTCAGCAGGCGCGACTCATACATCGACTTCTGTAATTGATGCTGGTAGTTTTAACCTTTCTAAAATTTCTGAACCTTCTGATAGTCACTGGTATTCATTTGGATGGGTTATTGGAGGTTTGATTTTTACTATTGCTGTTATTGCTTTCTTGAAAAAATTAACTCACTAGTTCATATTTTAACATGACTTTTCTTCGCCTACTTTTAATGACTCTTACTCTATTGAGTTTGACTAATTGTTTTGGGTCGAAATCAGAACCTAAGCCTGTCGACAAAACCAGTAGTAGTTTTCAACGTCATCAATATTATGATTCTAATAGATCTAGTATAGAAGATTACCGCCAAGAGAGTATTAAATTTAAATAATATTATGGGTATATTTAGCAAACCAAAACTTAAATCTAGTGAGAGACGAGACTCTAACGAAGGTGATTGGATTAAATGTCCAAGTTGTAGTGAGATGCACCATCATGTAGATATCAAATCTAATTTTGAAGTCTGCCCTAAATGCTCACACCACTTTCTACTTGGAGGCAAAGAACGTGTAGCCCTTATCGCTGATGACGGCAGTTTTGAAGAGCTCAACGCTAATACTAAAGCAATAAACCCCTTAGACTTTAAAGGCTATGATGATAAACTCATCATGCTAAAGTCTAAAACACAACTTGATGAAGGCGTGCTAACAGGCAAGATAAAAATTAATGGCAAACCTGCAGTCATTGCTATTATGGATTTTAAATTTTTTGCAGGCTCCATGGGCTCAGTAGTGGGCGAAAAATTAACTAGAGCTATTGAAGCTGCTACAGCAGATAAATGCCCTATCATTATTTTCTCAGCTTCATCAGGAGCTCGTATGCAAGAAGGCATGTTTTCACTCATGCAAATGGCTAAAACATGCTCAGCTCTAGCACGTCATTCAGAAGCTAAGCTACCTTATTTTTCAATCATGACTCACCCAACTACAGGTGGAGTTACCGCTTCATTTGCAACAGTAGGTGATTTAAATTTTGCTGAACCTGGCTGTATGATTGGGTTTGCTGGACCACGTGTCGTTAAAGAGACAACACATCAAAACTTGCCTCCAGGATTTCAAACTGCGGAATTTATGCTCGAACATGGCCTCATTGACGCCATAGTCACTCGCCATAATCTCAAGAAAAAACTAGCTCAAGCAATGAATTACCTTGCTTAGGTTTTTTCATAGTTACGCCTCCATCACATCAGCTTTGTGACTCAGCCTCACCCCTACAACGACGCTGAAGCCAAGCCTAGCTTGATTGCTAAAAGTCTTGAGAAGTCACTCGAGAAAAAACACGACAATCAAGCCGCATTGGAGCCTGACGAAAAAAGCGCCTTATCCACAAAAAGCACTAATAAACCTTTAAATGAGGCGATTTTTAGTGCAGAGGGCGAGCTGACGAATGAACGTGGAGCACAGTTTATAAACAATAATCAAGCACCACGACAGCATGAGGAAGACGCCCTATGTGCCAAAAGCCATACTCAGGCTTTAAATGAGGCGATTTTTAGTGCAGAGGGCGAGCTGACGAATGAACGTGGAGCACAGTTTATAAATAATAATCGAGCACCACGACAGCATGAGGAAGACGCCCTATGTGCCAAAAGCGCCCATTTAAAGTGGTTGTGGGAACAACAACCAAAAGGCTTTAACTTTGATCTGGCTACTCTCAAGGAGTTTATTATTGAACAATGCTTGATACCTGAGCCTCAGACAGAGGTTTTGCAGGTTGTGGGGACGAATGGTAAGGGGTCGACCTCTCTTATTTTAGAGTCTTTGGCTTTGCAGTTACCTAATAAAAAGATAGGCGTGTTCACCTCTCCGCATCTTGTTCATTTTAATGAGCGCATTCGCATTAATGGCAAAATGATTAGTGATACAAGCCTAATTAATGCTCTAAAACAAATCCATACTTGGCATGACTCATGGGTTCAATCAGGCAATAGAGGGTTGACTTTTTTTGAGTTGAGTTTTGCCTCAGCCTTATTCTGCTTTAAACAGTCTGGCTGTGATATTCTTATTTTAGAGGCTGGTTTAGGAGGTCGGCTAGATGCCACTTCGGCTATTCCTGTTACTATTGGAGCTGTCACATCTATTGGCTTAGATCACATGGATTACTTGGGTGATAATTTGTCTTCTATTGCGAGTGAAAAAGCCGCTATTGCACGCCCCCCTATGCGCTGTTTATGCATAGGCATTAATGCTCAGCAGCCTATAGTTCTCCAGAGTATTAAAGATACGGTAGATGGCATCACTCCTATTGCATTAAGCAAGTTAAGCGACCTTAATCAGCTGACTATCGATAACCTTCCTGCTATTTTAAAGCCACAACATCAGCAAGAAAACGCAGCTCTAGCTCTACTTGTAGCTAAAAAATTAGAATGGAAACTTAATACAAATCTTATTAAAAAAGCTTGGGATGCTCTACGCTTACCAGCACGGTTTCAATTGGTTGAGTTACCTCATCAGCCTGAGTTTACGCTTATCGTGGATGGCTCACATAATCCGCAAGCGATTGAGTCGCTACTCAATACTTGGAAGCTGCATTATCCTAAAATTAAACCCACACTTATTTTAGGCTTTGCAGAAGACAAGCTAATTAGAGATGTTATTCAAATACTCGCACCTATTAGCTCAGCTATTATCTTAACTCCTTTACATTCTCCACGATCTTGGAATCCTGAATCTTACAAGAGTATCATTTTAGATGTCAAAGAGGTTAAACAAAATGAAACTCAAGTATCGGTTGTTCCTACATGTAAAGAGGCTATTAATCTAGCTTATGCCATAGGATCTCCTACCTTGCTCGCCGGCTCTCTTTTTTTAGTAGGTGAATGTCTCGCAATTGTTGAAAACACCAAGCATCTCTCTAGCTCCCAATAACTTTTATGATAATTTATCTGATTCAACGTTCTGCCTTATTTATTGGTTTCATAGTCACGGTATTCTCATCTTTGACACAAGCTATCAGCTTTGAAAAATCTATTGTTAAAATTGAGGTTTCAACAGAAAATTATGATTACAGCTTACCTTGGGCTGCACCAAGATTCTCTGGCGGTATAGGCACTGGATTTCTGATTGGCAAAAATCAATTTCTTACAAATGCCCATGTAGTTTCTGATGCCAGACAGATTCTTATCAGCGCTCATAATGTTGATAAAAAATATACTGCAAAAATTAAATATATTGCGCATGATTGTGATTTAGCTCTCTTAGAGATTGAGGATTTTACTGATTTCGAAGATGTACCTGTGCTAACTTTCAAAGAAGTCTTACCTACTCTAGATTCAACAGTTAAGGTCATTGGTTTTCCTATGGGAGGCAATCGCATTTCTATTACCAAAGGTATTGTGTCGCGTATAGACTTCACTAATTATGTCCACTCAGGTGTGGATAGTCACCTCATTTTACAAGTTGATGCCGCTATTAATCCTGGTAATTCTGGTGGGCCTGCCTTTCAGGGAGAGGAGGTAGTAGGTGTTGCTTTTCAAGGTTTAACTAGTGCTGATAATACAGGCTATCTCATACCTGTGCCTGTTATTAAACGTTTTCTCACAGATATTGAAGATGGCACTTATGACGGTTATGTTGAGCTTGGGATTTCTTACTGGTCGCTAGAGCAAGCTAAGCTTAGAGAATATTATCAAATCAAAGACTCTCAATCTGGAGTTCTTATTTCGCAAGTAATGCCACATGGTTCAGCTGATGGAATCCTTAAGACTGGTGATTTTCTAACCAAAATTGACGGCATCTCAATTAGCAATACAGGTTTTATTCAATTAAAAGGCAACCCAGTTCCTCTCTACGAGCTCGCAGAACGTAAATTTACAGGTGATAAGCTAAAATTTGAACTCATCAGAGAAGGAAAGCTCATTCATGCCAGTGTAACACTCGATAGGCTTAAAGGTATGGATCTTTATAAAGTTATTTATGGAGAAAGACCTGCTTATCTATTCTTTTGTGGTTTGGCTTTTCAACCCCTTAATCAAAATTCCTTAACTGCGCATAAGCTTAGCGACCCATCATTGCTACAGGCTTACAATCACCATTTGCGCTCTGAAAACCCTGAGACTCAACTCATTGCTCTTACCCATATTGAAAGCGATCTAAGCACTACGTGGATTCAGGATTTTAAGGGCGCTTTACTCCTCAATGTTAATGACATCGAAATTGTTTCACTATCCCAATTAGGGCAAGTGATTGAAGAGCAGTCCAAAATTAGCTCTCATCTACATTTTGAATTTTCTGGCTTTGACATGCCTCTTATTTTGGATTCTAAAGATGCTCTACAAAACCATGAGCGTTTACTCAAGAAACTTAATATTGCTCCTTTTTACTTCAACTCTTAATCATGCGCTCTTCTTTCCCTTTATTATTTATTTCATGCTTGAGTTGCTTGCTTTTGATTATTAGCTGCAAACCTCTTGAAAGCTCTAATTCCCAAACCTCAACTCACCCAGAAATAGCAGAAGAGGCTAAAGATCACTTTAGCCAAAGTTTTATTCGTATCCAATCAACAATCAAAGCTCCTTTAGCTCACGCACCCTGGCAGCTACCTAAACCTCAGAATCAATATGGGATGGGTGTTGTGCTGGAAAACGGCTATATTCTCACTTCAGCTAGTATGGTGGCCAACACCAGTTATATAGAAATATCTAGCTCTGATGACTTGATTAAGGAGCAGGCTGTCGTCGTCGCTTGCGATTATGACAGCAACCTTGCCTTACTTCAAAGTCAGCTTGGCACAGACAGTCAACTCAAGAGCACAGGTATTTCACTTAGCCAACCTATTACCAAAGATGATACAGCTCAAATTTGGCAACTAGAAAGCCAAGGTGAAACCCTAACTACAACAGCTACTTTTCAAAAAGCTCTTATGATAAGCACTATAGGGGAAGTCGGGAGCACTCTAGGTTATCAATTTAAAGCTAGTTTGCAACGTTCATCGAACAGCTTTTGTCTACCCGTTATTAAAGACGAAAAACTCTTGGGAATTATGGTTTCTTACCGTGCTGATGAGCAACGCTGCACTTCTGTTTCTTTAGAGAGTATTCAACGGTTTATTCATACTTTTGAGAACAACGGCAATTACGGCCTACCATTACTTGGATTGAATTTTAAAAACACTCTGAGCCCCACCTATCGTGACTGGCTCAAACTGCCTCATGACGAGCAAGGTATCATTGTAACTAAAATTATTCCTAATAGCCCCATCGAACAAGCTGGCATACAAAAGTATGATGTTATTACTCATATTGAAGAATACGATATTGATTCAAAGGGTTATTTTAATCACCCTAATTATCCTAAGATTTTTTGGACAGCTCTCATTGAACAGGCTTACCCTAAACAAGCCACTCTCAAAATGAAAGGTTACCGCAAAGGAGAGCCCATAGAGTTTGATGTACCACTCAATCAAGAGCTTAAAAAGCACCAAAAATTAATTCGTAATTATTTTGATGAAGATCCACTATACTTTGTCTACGGTGGTTTTATCTTTCAGGAGCTGAGCCTGCCTTATTTGAGTACTGTTTACGGTGGGAAATGGCTGCAAAACGTTCCTTATTCATATTTTAATTTAGTTAATAATGAGCTTCTTAGTGACTTAGATCCAGAATCCAAACGTGTGGTCATTCTAAGTAGGGTTATCCCCTCTCCTATCACTCGAGGCTATACAGGTGTAGAGGGCAGTATTATTACTCATATTAATGGAGAAAAAATTAATGATATTCATGACTTAAAATCTCAGCTAAGTTTAGCACCTACCGCACAATCATTAGGGTTACACACTCTTAAATTAGATAGAGAACATCAAATTAATAAAATTGTCATTGATATAGAGGGCGCTCAGAAAGTTAATCAGACATTACAGCAAAGAGGCTTACCTCTATTTAATTTTTAAGCAAACGTAGAAACTTGAATATTTACAAAAGTCTAAATGACTATAGCCTAGACGCTACTTTGGTCATGGCTGTCTGGCTAGGCTTATTGAGTTATTGGTTCTCAGTTAACTTGCCTTGGTGGCTCTATCCTTGGGTGGCCTCACTTACATGGATAGCTTATACTTGGGACAGACTCATTGATAGCTACCTCCAGCCTGACTTAATCAACTCTACTGCCAAACAGCTGTTTTCTATACGCCATGCAAAACACAAAAAGCATCAAAAAGTTATTTTTTACACCCAAGGCGTTTTAACTCCTCTAGTTTTATGGGGCTTTGTAGCTCTACCTAATAAATTTTGGTCATTTATTCCATTAATGGGATTACTTTGCCTTAGTTATATTGGGCTCACTTATCTAAATAAAAAATATTTCAATACGATTATCTCACTTGGTAGGGCAAAGCATCTAATGGCCTCGATGATATTATGTTTAGGACTTGTAACACTCGTTAATAGCTACTCTACAGATAATTTATGTAACTATTCAAAACTAACTGTATTAGCTGTCATCATTTATTTATTTTGGACAAACATGCGTTGCTGCGAATACTGGGACACTAGCAACCCTAAGCTTCAGACTAAGTATTATTTATCTTTAGAAATAGTGTTTAGTCTCTTATTTATTTTATTCGCTTATATATTTAAGGCAAACTCTCTGACAATTAACCTTCCATTAAGTTTTATTCTTATTATTATAATGACTCTTGGCTCTTACATATATTTACTACTTTCCTCTGATATTTGGATGAAACCTTATCGTTTATATCTAGCTGACATGAGCTTAATTGCCTACCCTTTGGTCATACTTGCTCTTTTCTAAAAAAACCTAATATTTCCTCATACACCCTTTCCCCTTAATCATCATGAAAGTAGCTATTATTAGTGACATCCATGCTAACTTAGAAGCATTAACTGCCGTTACTGAAAATATTCATGCACAGAACATCTCCTCTATTTACGCCTTAGGTGATATTGTGGGGTATGGCATCGATCCCTACAATTGTATCGCGTATCTCAAGCAACACAACATTAGTAGTGTCCAAGGAAATCATGACTATATGGCTGCAACTAATAAGTACCCATCCACAATAAGCTCCATGGCTAAAAATTCTCTAGAATGGACACATAAATCTTTATCAAAAAAGTCTAAACAGCGGCTCCTCAATCTACCTCTAGTGCACAAAGTCACTGATCAACTAGTCCTTACCCATGCCAGTTTATATGAACCAGAAAAATGGCACTATCTAAACGGAGATGACGAAAAAACCATCCACAATCATTTTACTGGGCAAATGAGCTCTCTTTGCTGCGTTGGTCATACTCATATTCCCAAAATTATTAAAAAAAACAGTCAAAACCAACGCATTCATAACTTAACCCAAGAATCAAACAAACTCGAGTTAAACCAACAATATATTATAAACCCTGGCTCTGTTGGGTTTTCTAGAGATCTCGATTATCGAGCCAGTTATGCAACCATTGAACTTGATGATAAATATGCTCAAGTAAACTTTCATCGTATTGATTACGATAGAAGCACCACACTAAAAAAACTCAAAAAAAATAATGCAGACCCAAAAATTATCAAACATTTTAGCTAA
>Ga0209533_1000143_pt1 | contig 63583 bp, 56 predicted proteins | sample COG_04_FD_184748 | JGI IMG/M metagenome (GOLD analysis project Ga0209533, IMG submission 184748) | Pelagic Microbial community sample from North Sea - COGITO 998_met_04 (SPAdes) (version 2) | ecosystem: Environmental > Aquatic > Marine > Neritic zone/Coastal water | place: Helgoland, sampling...
AAACATGAAAGAAAATTAGAAATCCCTAAAAACGATACTGAAATACTGAAATAAATTCAGCACAAGCAAATTCAGCATGAAAAAATCATTAAAAGCAAGAAATAACGACATTGCAAATACAGCACGTCAAATGGAAATTCTTTCTAGTGGCATTTTTGCTACTGGCGAATTACCAACGTTTGCTAAAAAAATTAAGGAAACCAATCAATTCCCTTTACGTCCAAAGAAATTAGAAATTTTACAAATAAACTTAGGCTATATGTGCAATCAAGTTTGTTCACATTGCCACGTAGATGCAGGTCCTGATCGCAAAGAAATAATGACTAAAGAAACCATGGAACAGTGTTTAGAAGTTATAAAAAAAACAGAAGCACATACCTTAGATTTAACTGGAGGAGCTCCAGAAATGAATCCTAACTTTAGATGGTTTGTAGAAGAAGCTGCAAAAGCAGGCATAAAAGATTTTATAGTACGCTCTAACTTAACAATTATTCGTGCAAATAAAAAATACCACGATTTACCAGAGTTCTTTAAAGTACATGGAATTCACGTAGTTTCCTCTATGCCTCATTGGACACGTGGAAAAACTGATAAGCAACGCGGAGATGGTGTTTTTGATAAATCTATTAAAGCTTTACAAGAATTAAACGCTATTGGTTATGGCTTAGAAGGTTCAAATTTAAAATTAGATTTAGTCTACAATCCTTCTGGTGCCTTTTTACCTGGAGATCAACAAGCGCTGGAAAATGATTTCAAGAAAGCATTAAAAAACGACTTTGATATTAATTTTCATAGCCTTTTTGCAATTACAAATTTACCAATTAGTCGTTTTTTAGACTTTTTAATTGCATCAGATAATTACGAAGATTACATGTATTCACTATTAGATGCCTATAACTCTGCCGCTGTAGAAAACGTAATGTGTACAAATACCATTTCTATAAGTTGGGAAGGTTGGTTGTATGATTGTGATTTTAATCAAATGTTAAATCTAAAAGTAGCTAGTAAAGTGAAACATATCTCTAACTATAATGAAGAATTATTACAAGATAGAGATATTATCATCAATCAACATTGTTATGGTTGCACCGCAGGCGCTGGAAGTAGTTGCCAAGGAGTTGTAGCATAATAAACATGGGTTTTAAACCCATTGTCAAAAAATAAAAATATGAGTTATTTAGAAACTACACACAATGTATATAAAGAAGCTGCATTAACGCCAGATGTTGGCTTGTGTTGCACTACCAATCCTATTTGGGAGTTACCAGGATTAAAAATCCCAAGAATCATGCAAGAAATGAATTACGGCTGTGGCTCTACCGTGCATGCAAGAGATTTAACCAACAATCCTAAAATGCTATATGTTGGTGTTGGTGGTGGAATGGAATTGTTACAATTTGCTTATTTCAACAGAAACAAAGGAGGTGTCATTGGCTTGGATGTTGTGGACGAAATGTTAGAAGCCTCTCGTAAAAACTTTAAAATTGCCGAAGAACAAAACGATTGGTTTGAAAGTAACTTTATTGATTTGCGCAAAGGAGACGCTATGGACTTACCTGTAGAAGATAACTCTATAGATGTTGCTGCACAGAATTGCTTATTCAATATCTTTAAATCTGACGATTTAAAAAAGGCTATTGAAGAAATATACCGAGTATTAAAACCTCACGGAAAATTAGTAATGAGTGATCCTACTTGTGAACAACCTATGAACGACGAGTTAAGAAATGACGAACGTTTGCGTGCCTTGTGTTTGAGTGGAAGTTTATCTATTGCCAATTATGTAAAAGCATTAACTGACGCTGGTTTTGGAACCATTGAAATTAGAGCGAGAAAACCCTACAGAATTTTAGACCCTAAAAATTACCCAACAGATGAGCTAATTTATATAGAATCTATAGAAATTGCTGCAATTAAAGATCCAATGCCTGCAGACGGCCCTTGTATTTTTACAGGAAGAGCTGCAATTTATTTTGGAGAGGAAGCTTATTTTGATGATGGACTAGGACATACTTTATTGAAAAACCAACCTTTAGCTATTTGTGATAAAACAACAGCTGCTTTGCAAGCTTTAGGAAGAGACGACATCTTCTTTTCTGAGTCTACTTTTCATTATGATGGTGGTGGGTGCTGTTAATAAAAATAGAGAAAGTATATGCCTAAAAATCTATTATTAGTATTTACTAGAAATCCAGAATTAGGAAAAGTAAAAACACGTTTAGCAAAAACTGTTGGTAATGCAACTGCATTGAAAATTTACACCTTTTTATTAAAGAGAACGCGAGATATTGCTATTAAAGTATCTGCAGACAAAGCCGTTTACTATTCGGTTAAAGTTCGAGAAAATGATATTTGGGATGCAAGTATCTTTCAAAAACATCAACAAGTTGGAGAAGATTTAGGCATTCGAATGTTACATGCCTTTAAAAACGGATTTAAAGCGGGTTATGAAAAAGTAATAATTATAGGAAGCGACCTTTATGACTTAACCTCCGAAACTATCGAAAATGCTATTATAGCATTAGAAAACAATGAGGTTGTAATTGGACCAGCAGAAGATGGAGGTTATTACTTATTGGGAATGAATTCACTTGAAGAAAAGATATTTAAAAATAAAGACTGGGGTACAGAAACGGTTAGAAAAGATACTTTAAAAGACTTAAAAGATAAAAAGGTATTTTTGTTGGGGGAATTGAATGACGTAGACATTTTTGAGGATATTGAACACCATCCTGCTTTTCAAACATTTTTAAAATAAAGGCTATTCTTTTTAATGCAGATTGATAAATTTAGTAGCAATGAAAAAACAACAATTAAAAGAAACTATTAATTTTTTAAAATCAAACGGAATTACAAGTCCTGCAATAGGTATTGTTCTAGGAACTGGGTTGGGGAAACTTATTGCTGAAATTTTAATAGAGAAAGAAATTGCATATTCAGACATTCCAAATTTTCCAGTAGCAACTGTAGAATTTCATTCTGGAAAATTAATTTACGGTTCTTTATCCGGTAAAAAGGTAATCGTAATGGCGGGCCGTTTTCACTTATATGAAGGCTACAATCCTTGGGAAGTTACCTATGGGATCAGAGTAATGCACGGTTTAGGTATTAAAAACTTACTAATTTCTAATGCTGCAGGCGCCATAAACCTCAATTATAAAAAAGGAGATTTAATGCTAATTGAAGATCATATTAATTTACAAGGAAGTTCTCCTTTAGCATTTCAAGGAGCAAACAATTTTGGAAATATTTTTGCAGATATGCTTGCACCCTATTCAGCAGTATTAAATACAAAGATTATTGCCATTGCAAAGGCTCAGAATATTTTATTGCATCAAGGAACTTATACAAGTGTTTTAGGTCCGCAATTAGAGACAAGAGCAGAATATAGGATGTTACAAGTTTTAGAAACAGATGCTGTTGGCATGAGTACCGTACCAGAAGTAATTGTTGCAAAACAACTTAACCTGCCATGCGCTGCTATTTCTGTTTTAACAGATGAATGCGACCCTAAAAACTTACAACCTGTAAATATATCAGAAATTATTGCCATTGCCGGAAAAGCAGAACCTAAAATGATTACCTTATTCAAAGAAGTTATTAAGGTAATTTAAATACCAATTTCTACTGCAAGAAAACAAATTACTTATTTCTACCCTTTTCATTTGGGTATAAATCTGGTAAATTATCACTTTGAAAATATCTTTTTGTATCAATATTAATACCTGTGATTTTTCCTTTGAATGCCGCTCCTGTATCTATATTCCAAACATTAAATGCATTCATAGGCTTAGTCTCTCCAAAATTAGTTGTTGGTGTATGCCCTATATAAATTTCACTATAATGTTGTAATCTTTTTGGAAAATGAATAGCATCTTTATCCATATTTTTATTCATTGCTAATACCAATTCCCACAAAGTTCTATCAAAGTAAAAATTTTCTGTAAAGATTTCTTTTTCAACTCCATGAACCGAAGTAAAACCTGCATGTAAAAACAATCTATTCTCTTCATCTAAATGGTACAATGGCATATTTTCAAAAAAACTTAAGTGCTCTTTTTTATCTTCCTCTGAAAAAACATCATAACTATCTATAGTTTCTTTACCCCCATGCAGATACCACAAAGGCTTAACAATAGCTGTCTTTAGCCAATTCTCGCACCAAACATCATGATTTCCTTTGATGAAAATACAATTTACTTTTTCTGACAACTCAATTAAAAACTGAATTACTTGTGCAGCTTCACTCCAACCGTCTACATAATCTCCCACAAAAATTAGCGAATCTTCTTCTTTTACTTCTAACTTATTTAAAACTTGAAGTAATGCTTTTAAACCTCCGTGAATGTCCCCAATTACAAATGTTCTTTTCGTCATAATTTTTCTCAAATATTAAGAAGCTAATTTTGCTACAAATACTTTCATATTTACTCTGCTGTAAATGATTTCTGAATTACTAAATTCACCCAATTATCAGCACTTAAACCGTATAAATAGAATTTATACGTATCATCTATAACTAAACTAGGTGGTGTATCTGGGTGAATTTTACGAACTACATTCGATTCATTATAATATTGAAATTTAGTTTCAGTAGTAAAAGTTCCCGAAAGAAAAACATCATCATTTTGAGTAAAAACTTGAAAATATTGTTCACTTTCAGCAAAACTGGTGTCTGACCAAGTAAAAACTGGTTTTAAAACTTCTGGATATATAGGATCAATATCCGTAGACCAAACAGTAGTTCTTGTTAAATTTTTTGTTTTTATTGCCGGTGATATGTGTAATTTACCATCTGAAAGGTAGGTTACCAAACACCACAACTCATCTGAAGAAGTATTTGAAAAGCGTCTTAATTTACCTCCAAACTTTGGAATATGTGAAAGATTTCTTCTTTTATAATTTGCGAATTCTGTTGGATCTGCCATTTCGTTTTCAGTTTCATAATATCGGTATTCATACGCACCTTCAATAGGATAAAAATAGATGTATGTTTCTTGTTTATTACCATTTGCATTTCCTGCAAAAGCTAATAAAGTATCTAATTCCCTTTCAGAATTTAAAGCTACATATTCCTTAAGGTTTAGAGGAATAAACTGCTCTTCTAATATAATATTTACCCAATTATCGTCACCGATACCGAGCGTTGTAAAATTATATATTTCGTCTGCTACCAATTCTAAGGGGGTTGTATCGTTTATATTTAAGGTAACATTTGTCTCATCATAATATTGAAAAAATGTGTCTTCGGTATAAGTGCCTGAAATAAAGTCTTGTGCTTCGTCTGTAAGTATTTGAAAATAATTAACACTTTCGTTTGTTGTACTATCTTCCCAGGTAAAATTAGGCTCTAGAGTTGTTTTATAGTTTATAAGAACATCATTAGAGTATGCGGTGGGTTTAGAAGTATTATTTAATTTAATAGGGTCAGAAATTCGTAATATTCCATTAATCTTATAGGTTACTAAACACCAGTTTTCAGAGCTTCCAGATCTAGAAAAACGCCCTAATTTATTACCAAAAGTCATTTCACTTCCTAGACTTTCTCTTCTATAATTTATAAAATTGTCTTTATCTAAAGAAACGTCTGTCAGTTCATAATATCTTATATCTGAGGCACCTGCTTCAGGATAATAGAAAATATATGTTAAACTAGTATTGGACGATGCATTTGCTGCACAAGCAAAAACTGCATTTTCTTCAACGTTTAAATTTTCATTCATATATTCTTGTAAATTTCTAGCTACAGAAATATCTGTATCTTTTGAACAAGAGAAAATTAAAATACAAGTAAGAAAGAATACTATTTTTTTAAAGACCATATAATTTTCTAATTAATTCTTCTGCAGGTTTATTTTGAGGTGTAAATCTATTGTTTTTTTCTCCACCAACCTTGTCATGACTAAGAAACCATTTCCAAACAAAACCACCAGCAAACCATTCTTCTTTCCAAAATTGATTGTGTATTGCTTGCAAAGCGTTTGCTTGAGCATCTAAATTTACAGCACCTTTTAATCGCTTAGAATCCCAAGGTTTTTTGCCATTAAAATCTACACTTCGATAACCAAATTCTGTAAATAAAATGGGTTTATTAAATTGTTGTTGAACTTTTAAAATTGCAGCTTTGTGCGATTTCCAACCCAACTCATAGTCTGCTATTGTAGGTGATTTTTTTTCACTTAAAGGAAAATAAGCATCAATGCCAATAAAATCTAAATCATTCCATATTTCATGAAGATGATATTCATCCCAATTTGCAGCATAGGTTAGCTTTCCTTTATATACTTTTCTAATTTCTAAAATTAGTTTATGCCAATATTTAGGCCTATTTGTAATAAATTGTTCTAATTCTGTACCAATACAAAATAGAGCTGCGTTTAAATCTTCCGCAGCTTTTGCGTAGGCTAAGATATATTGACTATATGATTTTTCTAAAATTTTCCAGTTTTCTTCAGAACTCATTTTTATATTTCCTGTAAACTCACCTTTCCAAACCCAGATATGTGGTTTCACCATAATACGTATATTCTCTTTCTGAAAAATTTTTGCGTATTGCAACAAACCATTTTTAGTTTCTCCAAACCACTGTCTGTATGTATTGTATTTTATTTCAGGTGTTGCTAATTCTTTTATAAAGCCATAAGGCATTAGCGCAACAAAATTACTTTGAGACTTTAATACTGGGTTTATATGTTCTTTACTAATAGAATCTCTAGAGGCCACAAAACTAACTCCGTTGACTTTCTTTGTCTGACTTTTACATGAAAAAGTCAGCGTAATTATTAGTAAAAAAAAGAGTTTAATTATTTTCATAGATGTGTATAAAAATAGTTCTTTTTGTTAAAATATACTGCGTTAGACTTCAAAATATAATAAAGCCATTTTCTACTTTTTATGATGTATTCAGAAGAGAACTATATAAGAAATTATTTATAATGATTCTAAATTTAAATAAATTAGAGATTCCCAATTAAGTTCTTAACTTGACCAGCGACATAAATAAGAACAAGTTAGACCATGGAACATATTGTAATTATTGGTAACGGAATCTCAGGAGTAACTGCTGCAAGGCATATTAGAAAGAATTCCAATAATAAAATAACTATCGTCTCTGCTGAATCAAAATATTTTTTCTCTAGAACCGCACTTATGTATGTTTACATGGGACATATGAAATTTGAGCATACCCAACCTTATGAAAATTGGTTTTGGGAGAAGAACAATATCCAATTAAAACAGGGTTTTGTTAGCAATATCCATCCTCATGAAAAACAGATAGAATTTAGAAAAGGAGAAACACTTTCTTTTGATAAACTAATTATTGCAACAGGTTCTAAACCTAATAAATTTGGCTGGCCTGGTCAAGATTTAGATGGTGTTATGGGCATGTATCATAAACAAGATTTAGAAAAATTAGAAAAGTATGCGCCAGATAATAAAGCGTGTAAGAACGCTGTAATTGTTGGTGGTGGTTTAATAGGTATAGAGTTGGCAGAAATGTTAAGAAGTAGAAAAATTCCTGTTACTTTTTTAGTACGGGAAGACAGCTTTTGGAATGGAGTTTTACCAGCACAAGAATCTGAAATGATAAATAACCACATTAAAGAACACCATATAGATTTGCGTCTAAACACAAATCTAAAAGAGATTAAATCTGACGAAAATGGACGTGTAAAATCTGTTATTATTAAAGAAACAGGTGAAGAAATTTTCTGTAATGTGGTTGGGTTAACGGCCGGCGTTACGCCAAATATTGATTTTCTAAAAGAGTCTGAAATAGAACTAGGAAGAGGCGTAAAAGTGAACCGATTTTTAGAAACAAATATTAAAGATATTTATGCTATCGGAGATTGTGCAGAACAGCATAAGGCAATTGGACAGCGAAGAAATATAGAGGCTGTTTGGTATACTGGACGTATGATGGGAGAAACCTTAGCACAAACTATTTGCGGCAATAAAACCGAATACAAACCAGGACATTGGTTTAATTCTGCGAAGTTTCTAGATATTGAATACCAAACATATGGTTGGGTTTTTAGTGAAATAGGAAAGAAAGAAAACGAAACTTATTTTCAGTGGCAACATCCAAAAGAACAAAAATGCATTACCATTTCCTTTGATAAAAACACAAACCAGTTTTTAGGAATAAATACCTTTGGAATAAGAATGCGTCACGATATTTTCAACAAGTGGCTTACAGAAAATCAAACAATAAATCACGTGTTAGAAAATTTAGTAGATGCTAATTTTGACCCTGAATTTTATAAATTATATGAATCTGAAATTGTCGAAAAATTTAATAAAGAAAACAACACTAGCATTCAAACAAAAAAGAAAAGCTGGAAACGCATTTTTAGCAAAGCATAGAGTATGAAAATAATAAAACAGACAGGTTTAATAATTTTTCTATTAGGGTTAACTATTTTTGTAGGTACAATTTTTACGGGTTCCTTCAATTTAAATCAGTTAGATTTAGATACTTTCATAAAAGAAAAGAATTATAAGAGTGTAGTTATAAAAAGTAATTTAGAGAAAGCTATTGTAACGTCAGAAGATTTAAATATTTTTCAATTCTCAAAACGCGTTATAAAAGCATACGAATCTTCTAATCTTTATTATGACAACCTTATTCAAAAATATAATAAAGAAAAAAAATGGAAAGAAAAAGGTAAACAATACCAATATAGAATAGGTGGTAAACCACATAGCCTAAGCTTTATACTTGCTAAAAAAGCAGGAAAAGGCTGGGCAGCTGAAAAGACAACCCTCATGTGGTTTTTAACATTTGGTCTTGGCATTATTGGAGCCTTATTATTTATTGTGCCTGATGTTGTACTTTTAGGAAAACCAGGAATAAAAAATAATGGAATATTTTTAGATGCAGCCACTAACCGAGGTTGGATTGGTTGGTTTGCTTTTGTCTTTTTAGTTACTTTTTATATCTTACTTTATTTTTATCCAGACCTCATTGTAAACTGGGTATTTTTAGTAGACCCAATTAGTGCTTCTATAAGCGGTAATCCAGCAAGCCAATGGTTTTTATATGGTTTTTTATACTGTACCGTTATGACAGTTATGGCTGTTAGAATGTATGTTAAATATCGTGATAACAAATACCAAATTTTAAGAACTACGTCTGTATTATTTTTTCAAATTGTCTTTGCATTTCTAATTCCAGAAATCTTAGTGCGTTTCGAAAAGCCTTGGTATGATTTTAAAAATGCGTTTCCTTTAGATTATGATTTCTTCTTTAGATGGAATTTAGATGAATTATTATCCAGTGGTGGTTTTGGTTTATTTATTTTAGTTTGGGGTGTTGTATTAACTGTTGTAGTAGTTCCAGTAATGGTCTATTTCTTTGGGAAAAGATGGTACTGCTCTTGGGTGTGCGGTTGCGGTGGTTTGGCAGAAACTTTAGGAGATCCTTACAGACAACTCTCAAGTAAAACATTACTTTCTTGGAAGTTCGAACGTATTATAATTCACAGTGTTTTGATTTTTGTATTCGTAATGACTGGCTTTGCTTTGTATACTTTCTTTTCTGGTGCAAATCAAGTAATTGGCATTAAAACTCAAACAATTCAAGATATTTATGGATTTCTAATAGGGTCTATTTTTGCAGGTGTTATTGGTACTGGTTTTTATCCAATCTTTGGGAATAGAGTTTGGTGCAGATTTGGATGTCCTTTAGCCGCATATTTAGGTTTTATTCAACGGTTTAAATCCAAATTTAGAATCACTACCAATGGTGGACAATGCATTTCTTGCGGAAATTGCTCTACCTATTGTGAACAAGGAATTGATGTAAGAGCCTATGCACAAAAAGGTGAAAACATTGTACGTTCTAGTTGTGTTGGTTGCGGAGTTTGTTCTGCAGTTTGCCCAAGAGGTGTTTTAAAGCTAGAAAATGGTCCAGAAGATGGCAGAATAAATCCTACAGAAATCTTACTAGGAAATGATGTTGATTTAATGAATTTAGTAAATCAAAAACAATAGTATTACCCATCTAAAATCATCAAAAGAAGATGATTTCTAGCACCATTTAGAAAATAAATATTGGTACTTTTGCTATTATTTTTTAATTAAAAAAAATAATTGATAAGGTTTCTTGATATAAAAATCTAAATGATTTAACGAAATGACTCCAATAATAAAAGTTATTATTCCTGCCTATAATGAACAAGATTCGATAGGGAAAGTTATTGGAGATATTCCTAAAATAGTTGACGAAATTATTGTTATTAGCAATAATTCTACTGATAAAACAGTGGAAAATGCAAAAAAAGCTGGTGCAACTGTACTTTTTGAAAATAGAAAAGGGTATGGTTACGCTTGTTTAAAAGGAATGGATTATATTGCAAAAAAAGAAATAACACCAGAAGTTGTTGTTTTTTTAGACGGTGATTATTCTGATTATCCAGAACAACTAACAACGTTAGTAAACCCAATACTAATTGATAATTTGGATTTTGTTGTTGGCGCACGTATCAAAGAACTTAGAGAATCTGGTTCTATGACTCCGCAGCAGGTTTTTGGTAATTGGCTAGCCACTTTTTTAATGAAGATTTTGTTTAATGCTAAATTCACAGATTTAGGCCCATTTAGAGCCATAAAATATAATAAATTATTAGCACTTAAAATGAAAGATACAACTTACGGATGGACTGTTGAAATGCAATTAAAAGTGTTAAAACAGGAATTAACGTATAAAGAGGTACCAATGAAATATAGAAATAGAATAGGTGTCTCTAAAGTTTCAGGAACCATAAAAGGTAGTATCTTAGCAGGCGTGAAAATTTTAGGTTGGATCTTTAAATACAGTTTTAAATAATGGTTTTAGAATACCTTATCATCGTAGTTTATTCTATTGCTCTTTTGCTTATTTTCATGTATGCATTAGCGCAGCTAAACTTGCTCTTTAATTATTTAAAAGCAAAAAAAATAATAGATACTTCAGAAAAATTTGATTTCTCAAATTTCGAAGAAATTCCATTTGTAACAATACAATTACCTGTTTACAACGAGTTGTATGTAATGGAGCGCTTACTCATAAACATTGCAAAAATAGAATACCCTATAGACAAATTAGAAATTCAAGTTTTAGACGATTCTACAGATGAATCTATAGAAACAACAGCTAAACAAATCAAAATAATCCAAGAAAAAGGGATTGACATACAACATATTAGAAGAGACAATAGAAAAGGCTTTAAAGCAGGTGCCTTAAAAGAAGGTTTAAAAACTGCAAAAGGTAACATTATTGCTATTTTTGATGCAGATTTTTTACCTAAAAAAGATTGGTTACTTCAAACTGTACCGTATTTTAAAGATAGTGAAATTGGGGTTGTTCAAACGCGTTGGGTCCATATCAATAGAGATTATTCTACACTTACAAAAATACAAGCTTTCGCTTTAGATGCTCATTTCACATTAGAGCAAGTTGGCAGAAATAGTAAAGGACACTTTATTAACTTTAACGGAACAGCTGGACTTTGGCGTAAAGAATGTATTTATGACGCCGGTAACTGGGAAGGAGACACGCTAACAGAAGATTTAGATTTAAGTTACAGAGCACAACTAAAAAACTGGAAGTTCAAATATCTAGAACATGTAGAAACTCCAGCAGAATTACCGATTATTATTAGTGCGGCTAGATCACAACAATTTAGATGGAATAAGGGTGGTGCAGAGAATTTTCAAAAAATGATGAAACGTGTTATTACCAGTAAAAACGTTTCTTTTAAAACTAAAATACATAGTTTACTGCACCTTTTAAACAGTTCTATGTTTACGTGTATCTTTATAGTTGCAGTTTTAAGCATACCCATGCTGTATATTAAGAATGAATATGAGCACTTAAAAATATACTTCTATGTAATGAGTTTCTTTGTAATAAGCTCACTTATTTTCTTTATATGTTATTGGCATATGTACAAAAACATCTACGGCGGTGGTTTTAAAAATTTTATTATTTACATCGGTGCCTTTTTTACTTTTTTCTCAATTGCAATGGGGTTTTCTTTACATAATACTATTGCAGTATTAGAAGGCCATTTTGGTAAAAAAAGTGAATTTGTAAGGACACCAAAATTTAATATACAAACATTAAAAGATGGTTGGAAAAAAAATAAATACATAAAAACAAAACCTTCTGTACATGTTATTCTAGAAGGACTTTTAGCAATTTATTTTATTTTTGGTATGTATAGCGCTTTTATCGTTGGTAATCAAGGTGGAGATTTCGGACTCTTCCCTTTCCATTTTATGCTTTTTATAGGCTTTAGCTATGTGTTTTTTAAGTCTGTGTTTTCAAAAGCATAATGTCTTTCTTTAAAAAATATAGCACTCTTTTAGTAATTATTTTAAGTGTAATTTGTTATTTTTTCTTTGCTTATTTTTTAGAAAGAACTCAATTCTATATTGTTTCTTTTTTATGGATTGCACTATTTAGTGGTTTTTATCTATTACTACAAAACAAAAACAGCTCCTTTAAAAATTTAATAATAGTTGCCATACTATTTCGTTTCATTTTTTTATTTGCAACACCCAATCTGTCGCAAGATTTTTATCGATTTATCTGGGATGGACGAATGCTTTTAAATGGCTTTAACCCTTATCTATCCTTGCCAGAAACCTTCATTCAATTGAACTTACAACCTATTGCAGAAGCTTCTACTTTATATCATGGTATGGGCGAATTGAATGGCAGCCATTATACCAATTATCCGCCACTAAATCAATTTTGCTTTTTTATTGCTGCCTTGTTTGCTAGTAAGAGTGTTTTTGGATCTGTAATTGTACTTAGAGTCTTAATTATTTTAGCAGATATAGGAATTCTATATTTTGGGAAAAAGTTATTAGAACGCTTAAATTTACCTATCAAAAATATTTTTTGGTATTTTTTAAATCCGTTTATAATTATAGAAATGACTGGCAATCTGCATTTCGAACCTGTTATGCTATTTTTCTTAATTTGGGCGCTCTATAAATTACATCAACAGCAATGGATCTTAGCAGCTATCTTAATAGGTTGCTCGGTTTCTGTAAAATTAATTCCGCTATTATTTTTACCCCTATTTTTCCAATGGTTTATATCTCAGAACAATAATGGAAGAAAAACAAAGAACTTCGAAGGCTATAAAGAACTTATTTTATCAAAATCCTCACTATTTAAGATTGCAAAACTATCTCTGTTTTACATTATTATTCTGACTATAACAATCCTATTATTTCTTCCTTTCTATACTCCAGAACTTATCGGAAATTATTCTAGCTCTATCAGTTTATGGTTCAAAGATTTTGAATTTAATGCAAGCTTTTACTATATATTTAGAGAAATAGGATATCTATTTAGTGGGTATAATGAAATTGCTTTTATTGGAAAAACAACAGTAGTATTATCAGTTTTATTTTTATTGTATGTTACTTTTTTTAGAAGAAACAAAACATTTGTTCAATTAATTACAGCGATGTTATTTGGTTTGTGTTTTTACTATTTTACGGCCACAACTGTTCATCCTTGGTACTTGGCAACTCCTTTAATTTTATGTGTTTTTACAAAATATAAATTCCCAATAATTTGGACTTTAGTAATAATCTTAACCTACCAAGCATATGCAAACAATCCTTGGAAAGAAAATTTATGGTTTGTATTTATAGAATATCTAATTATATTTTCATTCTTAATTTATGAGATTTTGTATCAGTTAAAGTTGAAGAAATTGTAAAATAACAAGGTTCTTCTTCATATCTGATGAGTTTTTCGTATTTTGCCAACCTATACCTTAATTTATATGAAAAGACTTACTATAAAAGACATAGCTAAAGAATTTAGTGTTTCTATTTCAACAGTATCTAAAGCCCTGAATGACAGCTATGAAATTAGTGTAAGTACAAAAGAAAAGATACAGAAATATGCTAAAGAGAATAACTACAAGCCAAACTTTAACGCACTTAGTTTAAAGAATAGGCAGACAAAAACTATTGGAATTATTATTCCTAACATGTTAAACTACTTCTTTGCTCAGGTTTTTAATGGTATTGAAAAAGTTGCAAATGAAAAAGGATATAAAATAATTTCTTGTATTTCAAACGAATCTTATGCAAAAGAAGTAGAAACAATGGAAATGCTTTCTAATGGAAGTATCGATGGTTTTATACTTTCTTTAGCTGAAGAAACAGTTTTAAAAAACGATTTTAAACATTGTGACGAAATATTAGAAAACGGTACCCCTATTGTAATGTTTGATAGAGTTTCAGAAACAATACACTGTGATAAAGTAATTACAGACGACTTTAAAGGAGCTTCAAAAACCGTGAAATATTTAGCAAAATCTGGTAGTAAAAATATTGCATTTATTTCTACCATCAGTAATTTAGAGATTGGTAAAAAAAGGCATCAAGGATATTTAAAAGGATTAGAAAAAGCAGGTTTACCTGTAAATAATAATCTTATTATAAATATAACAGATGAAGATTATAAAAAGTACGAAAGTATTTTAGCCCCAGTTTTTAATTCAAATGATATTGATGCAGTTATAGCAACAGATGAGTCTTCTGCGATTGCAGCCATGAAAACGGCTCAAAAAATGGGACTTAAAGTACCAGAAAACTTTTCTGTAGTTTGTTTTTCTAACGGAATTTTAGCAAGACATTCTCAACCCAAAATGACTACTGTGAGTCAGCATGGAGAAAAAATGGGAGCTACTGCTGCTAAACTATTAATTGATCGTTTAGAAAATAAATCTGATGAAAAAGAAGAAATGAAAACTGTAATTATAAAAACAGATTTAGTAGAACGCAATTCTACTAAGAAATCTTAATTCATGGATTTAAGTAAAGTGAAATTAGTAGTTTCTGATATGGACGGAACCTTACTAAATTCTAAAGGTGAAGTAAGTGCTCTTTTCTTTGACCTTTTTAAAAAATTACAAAAACAGAACATACTTTTTTGCGCTGCTAGTGGACGTCAGTACCACAGCATTGTAAATAAATTAGCCGCCATTAAAGACGAAATATATGTCATAGCAGAAAACGGAGCAATTGCGAAAAAAGGAGCTGAAGTTTTACTTTTAAAATCTTTAAACACTAAAAAAGTAACAGACATTATTCCTTTACTAAGAAATATTAAAGACACGCATATTGTTTTATGTTCCCAAGACACTGCCTATATAGAGAGTAAAGACGAGGCTTTTATCAACTTATTTCAAGAATATTATAACAATTTTAAAATAGTTGATAATTTAATTGAAATTGCTAAAACTACTTCAATTCTTAAAATTGCCGCATATCATTTTTCGTCTTCAGAAGAATTTATTTACCCAATAATAAAACACTTAACTGCAGATTATTTAATAAAAATTTCTGGACAAAATTGGTTAGATCTTTCTGACGATAAAGCAAATAAAGGTGATGCTTTGAAGGAAGTTCAAAAGCTATTGGATATTTCTAAAGAAGAAACGATGGTTTTTGGAGATTATCATAACGATATTGAAATGCTGCAAGAGGCTACTTACAGTTTTGCCATGAAAAATGCACATAGAGACATTACAGTAATTGCTAATTACACCACAGAAAGTAATAATAAATTTGGAGTTGAGCGCGTTTTAGAGAAGTTAGTGCAAGCTCATTCCTAATCATTATAAGATACCGTACTTTGTCTTTCTCTATTTACATTCAATTTCGTAACATCTGGTCTTGAGTAATGCCCAACAACATCAAAGTTTTGTCTTTCTTCTAAAACACGATTAAAATCTAAAGTTTCTATAATTAAACCTTCTTTATTAATTACAGGCGCTACCAGCCATTCTCCATCTGGAGAGGCAATACAAGAACCTCCATTTGCTAATACCCTTGGTGCATTTTTTACTATTGTATTATAATGAGGAACTTCTTCAGGGAAATCTGATTTCGCCATTAAGCTAGATACAGAAATAACAAAAGACCTAGATTCTCTTGCAATAAATCTAGTAATATCTTTGGTATTATGGTCGCTACCTGGCCAAACGGCAATGTGTAAATTTTCTCCTAAACCATACAAGGCAGTTCTTGGCAACGGCATCCAGTTTTCCCAACAATTCAATCCACCAAGGGTAAATTCTTTTAAAGTATGTACTTGCAAACCATTTCCATCTCCAGGAGCCCAAGTTAAACGTTCATCATACGTTGGTTGTAACTTTCTATGCACAGACTTTATGATTCCTCCTTCATTTATATACACCAAAGAAGCGTAAAGACTATGAGCGCCTCTGTTTTGTGCACGCTCCATAATGCCTAAATAAACAGCAATATTGTGTTCTTTAGCCAAAGAACAAATGGAATCTAACTCTCCTTTTTCTATGGTTACAGCATTCCGAATATAATGTGCATGAATTTCTTTCTGAGTTTTAGAGTTCCATTCTGAAGCATTTGTTAAGGAAGTCCAAAATGGGTAACCAGGCAACAATGCTTCACCGAAAACAATCAGTTCACAATTTTCTTTTACAGCCTCTAAAATAGATTTCTCGATCTTTTCTATAGTTTTTTCTTTGTTTAACCAAACTGGTGAAATTTGTGCTAGCGCTACTTTTAGTAAATTTTTTTTCATTTTTTATATTTCTATTGAGACAACCAAGCCTTCATTGCTCCTCACATTAAAAACAGTTTGATCTTCAAAAATTAAATATTGTCCTTTTACACCTACTAACCTTCCTTTGTAAGAGGGTGTTTTTATTAAATTTAAGCTTTTTGGCTTTTCAGGATATTTTAAAACTGGAAACTTCAAATGCGTTTCTGCATTGTTTTCAATAAAATACTGCTTTGCTTCTTCTGGTATAAAATCTTTCAGCTTCTCTCTCCACGCTAACAAGTTTACATCTTCAATATCATTCTTTAACATTTTACGCCAATTGGTTTTATCGCCAACATGTTCTTTTAAAGCAACTTCTGTAATTCCTGCTAAATATCTATTCGGTACTTCTACAATTTCAATAGCTTCATGTGCTCCTTGATCTATCCAGCGTGTAGGCACCTGGGTCTTTCTTGTAACTCCAACTTTTACGTTGCCAGAATTTGCTAAATACACAATGTGCGGTTGCAATTGCACCGACTTCTCATAGTTTAAATCTCTATCTTCTTCGTCTAAATGTGCTTTACTTAATTCTGGTCTCATAATCCAATCACCCGTATTTGGAGCATCGAAAAAACAAGATTTACAATACCCTTGCCTGTATATTTCTTTTTCTAAATGACAGTTTAAACATTCATATGTAACAAAGTTTAAAGAAATTTCTTTATTTATTAGCTGATTCATATTCAGAAAATCAGTTTTCATATCTAAATAATACTGAATTTCTTCTGCATTCTCCGTCATCATTTTTTTTAGAACTCCTTGATAAATCATCTCACAAATTTTTAGTATTTTTAACTTGGCTTTTAAAACGATAATCGATTTACAACCAACCAAAACAAACTTACGAATTTCTATGGCTTTTCAGATTATCAATTCTATAATTTCTTGGTTTCTAAAGAAACGAAAACACCAAATTGAGTTGTTTTTAAAATACCCAATTGATGTGCAGAATGAGTTGTTATTAAAACTCATTCATACTGCTAGAAATACCGAATTAGGAAAAGCGAACAAATTTAGTAGCATAAAAAATCACTCAGATTTTGTAGCAAATGTTCCCATACAAAAATATGAAACTTTCGAACCTTTGATGGAGCGTTGTCGAAAAGGAGAGCAAAATTTATTTTGGCCTTCAGACATTGAGTGGTTTGCAAAATCTAGCGGAACAACAAATGCAAAAAGTAAATTTATTCCCGTTTCTGACGATGCGTTAAAATATTGTCATATGAAGGCTGGTAAAGACATGTTATGTAATTACATAGAAAACAATCCTAATACCCAATTATTTACAGGTAAAGGACTCCGTTTAGGCGGTAGCTCTGAAGTCTACCAAGATAACGGATCTCATTTTGGAGATTTGTCTGCTATTATTATCGAAAACATGCCTTTTTGGGCAGATTTTAGCTCTGCTCCTAGTCAGGAAGTTGCTTTAATGAGCGATTGGGAAACAAAAATGGATGCCATTATTGATGAAACCATTGATGAAAATATTACAAGTTTAGCAGGCGTACCAAGTTGGATGTTGGTATTACTAAACAGAGTTCTAGAACGTAGTGGAAAAGAAAATATTTTAGAGGTTTGGCCTAATTTAGAAGTCTACTTTCACGGCGGTGTAAACTTTAATCCTTACCGCGAACAGTACAAAAAAATCATTCCAAAAGCAACTTTCAAATACTACGAAATTTACAATGCCTCTGAAGGTTTTTTTGCCATTCAAGACAAAGACAAGTCAAAAGAATTGCTCTTAATGTTAGATTACGGTATTTTCTATGAGTTTATTCCAATGAATGAATACAATGGAGAAAGCTCAAAAACAATAACGCTTGCTGATGTTAAAAAAGACACAGATTATGCTTTAATTATTACTACAAATGCAGGTTTGTGGCGTTACTTAATTGGAGACACCATTCGTTTTACATGTTTAGATCCGTATCGAATTAAAATCACGGGACGCACAAAACATTATATAAATGTTTTTGGTGAAGAGCTAAATATAGAAAATGTTGAAGATGCTCTAAAGTTAGCTTGTGAGAAAACGGCAGCTACTATTTCTGATTATACTGTTGGGCCAATTTTTATGGAAGGTAAAGAAAAAGGAGGACATGAATGGATAATTGAATTTATTGAAAAACCAGCTTCTCTAAACTATTTTTCTGAAGCTCTAGATAATGCCTTAAAATCTATTAATTCAGATTATGAAGCAAAGCGGTATTTGAATATTACGCTAATGGCGCCAAAATTACACCAAGCAAAGCAAGGCTTATTTTATAGCTGGTTAAAGAAAAAAAATAAATTAGGTGGCCAACATAAAGTACCTAGATTGTCTAACTCTAGAGAATTTTTAGAAGAGCTCATAGATTTATAGAATTCTTGATTCTAGGTCCCTGTTTTAGAACCGCTTCAAAACAGTTGTTTTTTAGTAATAAATAAGAATAGCAAACAAATTAAACCTTTCGTTCTACAACGTAATCTATCATTGTTTCTAGCGATTTTTTATACTCAGATTCTGGAAAATCTTTTAGTATTGCAAGAGCTTTGTTTTTATAATCGTTCATTTTGGTAATTGCGTATTCTATACCGCCATTCTCTTTTACAAAAGCAATTACTTCTTTTACTCTTTTTTTATCTTTATTATGTTTCTTTATAGAATTAATTAGCCAAGCTTTGTCGTTCTTAGAACAAGTATTTAAAGTATGAATTAAAGGCAATGTCATTTTTTGCTCTTTAATATCGATACCTGTTGGTTTGCCTATTTTGGCCTCAGAGTAATCAAATAAATCATCTTTAATTTGAAAAGCAATACCAATATACTCTCCAAATTTGCGCATTTTACGAATACAATCTTGATTTGCACCAACAGAAGCTGCACCAATACCGCAACAAGCAGCAATTAAGGTAGCTGTTTTCTTTCTAATGATTTCAAAATAAACAGTCTCTGTAATATCTAATTTTCTTGCTTTTTCTATTTGAAGTAACTCGCCTTCACTCATTTCACGAACGGCAATTGAAATTAATTTTAATAAATCAAAATCGTTATTATCAATAGAGAGTAACAATCCTTTAGACAACATAAAATCGCCTACTAATACTGATATTTTATTTTTCCAAAGTGCGTTTATTGAGAAAAAATTTCTTCTCATATTACTGTCATCAACAACATCATCATGCACCAAAGTGGCCGTATGAATTAGTTCTACGACGGCAGCACCTCTGTAGGTTCTTTCATCAAAACCTCCATTAGAAACCATTTTTGCTACTAAAAAAACAAACATTGGTCGCATTTGCTTTCCTTTTCTACGAACAATATAATACGTAATTCTATTTAAAAGTGGAACTTTAGAAAGCATAGAATCCTTGAATTTCTCTTCAAAGAGTTCCATTTCATTTTTAATAGGATGTTTAATAAGTTCTACTGTTTTCATAGAACCTCAAAGATATGGGTATTTTCCAATTTGGAAAAGGTCTTTTAGGTATTTAAACTTAAAAAAATAGGCAATCTTTTAAAATTATAAAAGATTAACTACTAGCAAGTATTCTATATTTTTACAAGATCAAAAAAAAACTAAAAACAGTTTAACTTTTATTTGCCAGTTGTCCGCAAGCAGCATCAATATCTTTACCTCTACTTCTTCTTACATTTATAGTAATATCATGCATTTCTAAATTAGAAATATAATTATTTATTGCAGAGGAGTGTGCTTGCTGAAAATCACCATCATCAATAGGGTTGTATTCTATTAAATTTACTTTACAAGGCACTGCTTTACAAAATGCTACCAAAGCCTTTATGTCTTCTTTTTTATCGTTAATTCCGTCCCAAACAATATATTCATAGGTAATTGCTCTACCAGTCTTTTCATACCAATATTCCAAAGATTCTTTTAGATCTTTTAAAGGAAACGTTTCATTAAAAGGCATTATAGAAGTTCTAACTTCATCTATTGCAGAATGCAAAGAAACAGCTAGATTAAACTTCACTTCTTCATCTGCCATCATTTTAATCATTTTTGGCACACCCGAAGTAGATACTGTAATTCTTTTAGAAGACATTCCTAAACCTTCAGGAGAGGTAATCATCTGTATAGATTTAAGTACGTTTTTGTAATTCATTAAGGGCTCTCCCATTCCCATAAAAACAATATTAGATAATTTACGATTGTGGTATAACTTACTTTGTTTATCAATAATTACAACCTGATCGTAAATTTCATCCGGATTTAAATTCCGCATTCTTTTCAAACGAGAAGTTGCACAGAATTTGCAATCTAAACTACACCCCACCTGACTAGAAACACAGGCCGTTGTTCTCTTTTCTGTTGGAATTAAAACAGATTCGACAATTAAACCGTCATGTAATTTAATTCCGTTTTTAATGGTTCCATCCTTACTTTTTTGCATGGAATCTACCTTTATATGATTGATAACAAAGTTTGCTTCTAACATTTCTCTGGTTTCTTTAGAAATGTTTGTCATGTCTTCAAAAGTATGCAAAGACTTACTCCAAAGCCACTCATAAACCTGATTCCCACGAAATGCTTGGTCGTTATTTTCAACAAAGAAAAATCGCAGTTCTTCTTTTGTTAATGCTCGTATGTCTTTCTTTTTATTCAAGGTAGATTGATTAAAAAATTAATTGTTTTAAAATAAAACCCATTGCAAAAATATGCATAAAAAAACTGACACTTAAATCAAGCGTCAGTTTAAATAGTTGAATTTCACAATTCTTATATTTATATAATTAGCATTGCATCTCCATATGTTGAGAATCTGTAGCCTTCTTTAATTGCTACTTTGTATGCATCCATTACAAAATCATACCCTCCAAAAGCTGCTGCTTGCATTAACAAGGTAGATTTTGGTGTGTGAAAATTTGTAATCATTGCGTTTGCAATATTAAATTCGTGCGGAGGAAAAATAAATTTATTTGTCCAACCTTCAAATTCTTTCAATTCTTGTTTCGAAGAAACTGAAGACTCTACAGTTCTCATTACTGTAGTTCCTACAGCACAAATTCTTCTTTTTTCTTTCTTTGCTTTATTAATCATGGCAGCACTTGCTTCCGGAATAACAATTTGTTCAGAATCCATTTTATGTTTAGATAAATCCTCTACCTCTACTGCACTAAAGGTTCCCAAACCAACGTGTAAAGTCATTTTCGAAAAATCTACTCCTTTAATTTCTAAACGTTTTAACAAATGTTTAGAAAAATGCAAACCTGCACTTGGCGCGGCTACAGCACCTTCATCCTCTGCAAAAATAGTTTGATATCTTTCTTTATCTGAAGCTTCTACTTCTCTTGCAATTGCTTTTGGCAAAGGCGTTTGGCCCAATTCTAATAATTTTGCTCTAAACTCTTCATAAGAACCATCAAACAAGAAACGTAAAGTTCTACCTCTAGAAGTTGTGTTGTCTATGACCTCTGCTACTAAACTATCATCTTCACCAAAAAACAATTTGTTTCCAATTCTAATTTTTCTTGCAGGATCTACTAAAACATCCCATAATCTATTTTCAGCATTTAATTCTCTTAATAAGAAAACTTCAATTCTAGCACCTGTTTTTTCTTTATTTCCAAACATTCTAGCCGGAAACACTTTGGTGTTGTTTAACATCATTACATCACCTTCTTCAAAGTAATTAATAACATCTTTAAATTGCTTGTGTTCAATAGTTCCTTCGGCCTTATTTAATACCATTAAGCGAGATTCATCTCTATGTTCAGCAGGGTAAATTGCTAACAATTCTTCTGGTAATTCAAATTCAAAATGGGATAACTTCATATATTTATATCTTCTAAAAGTCGCGAAGATACGATATCGAGATAGGCGTTGTCAAGTGTTTCGCCCTTTAATTTAAAGTTCTTCTATTTTAATACCTATTTGCTGCATATCATCCCAGAATTTTTGAAACGATTTTGTAACTACTTCGGCATTTAAAATTTTGATAGGAACCTTTAGTGCTAATGGTGCAAATGCCATTGCCATTCTATGATCATTGTATGTTTTTATAGCAATATTTTGATTTATTTCTGATGATCGTTTTAAGTGTAAACTATCATTGGTTACTGATATTAAAGCTCCTAAGTTTGTTAATTCTTCTTTTAAAGCTTCTAAACGGTCTGTTTCTTTTATTTTTAAAGTGTGTAAGCCTGTTAAATTACAAGAAATTCCTTCAGAAAAACAAGTTACTGCAATTGTTTGTGCTATATCTGGTGCATTTTTAAGATTTATCGCTAAAGTTTCTGCGTTGGTTTTACCTTCTTTTTTTAAGATAATACAATCTTTCCCAAAAATTGTTACTACACCAAAATGGGTATAGATTTCTGCCAAGCAAGAATCTCCTTGCAAACTTTCTTCTTTATAAGCAGATAACTTAATTGAGCTACCTATTGCTGCAGATGCTATAATAGAGTAAAAATAACTTGCAGAAGACCAATCTGATTCTACCACAACTGTTTGTTTTTGTATTGATTCCTTCGGAAAAACTTTTATAATATTTCCTTCAAAGCTTGTTTCAATTGTTAATTGATTCAACAAACTTAACGTCATATTAATATAAGGAATGGATGTAATTTTACCAACCAATTCTATTTCTAAACCCTTTTTTAATTTAGAAGCAATTAATAATAAAGAAGAAATATACTGGCTACTTACGTTTCCATTAATTTGAACTTTTTCTTTAATACTATTTTTACCTTTGATTCTTATTGGCGGATACCCAACTTTGGCTTCATAAGAAATATCTGCACCTAAATCTTTTAAGGCATTTACTAAAATCTCTATGGGCCTGTTTTGCATTCTTTCAGAACCTGTAAGCACCACTTCTCTGCCAATTTTTACAGCAAAATAAGAAGTTAAAAAACGCATTGCCGTTCCTGCATGCCCAATATCTACAAGCTCATCTTTTGTTGAAAGTGCATGTTGCATGTGAATAGAATCATCTGAATCTGATAAATTTTCAATAGAAATTTCTGAAAATAGATTTTGTAAAATCAATAACCTGTTCGATTCGCTTTTAGAACCAGAAATGGTAATTTCTTCGTTTATTTTGGTATCCCTTAAAACATTTAACAATATGTCCATTCTAAAACCTAATTTTATTTCTTATTTTTAAACTTTAATTCTTTAAATAACAGTCATGAAAAAATACGTTCTTCTCATCATTTTTGCATTATTATCCTTAAACGCCAAAGTTAGTGCACAAAAAAATAGTACCAAAGTTTCTAGCGAATATTTTAGTGCTGTAGAATGGCGAAATATAGGACCCTTTAGAGGTGGAAGAAGTGCAGCAGTTACAGGAGTTTCTGGCAAAGCAAACCTCTTTTATATGGGCTCAACTGGGGGTGGTGTATGGAAAACAAATGATGCTGGGAATACTTGGCAGAATATTTCTGATGGATTTTTTGGAGGCTCTGTTGGTGCAGTTGCTGTTTCTGAATCTGATAATAATGTTATTTATGTTGGAATGGGAGAAAAAACCGTTCGTGGAAATGTTTCTTCTGGAGACGGAATTTGGAAATCTGAAAACGCCGGGAAATCTTGGAAACATATTGGCTTAAAAAACTCAAGACATATTCCTAGAATGAGAATTCACCCTACAAACCCAGATATTGTTTTTGCAGGTGTTATGGGAGATTTATACAAACCCACACAAGAAAGAGGTGTTTATAAATCTACTGATGGCGGTACTAATTGGAAAAAAGTATTGTTTTCTAATGAAAATGCAGGTGTTGTAGATTTAATAATAGATCCTAATAATCCTAGAATATTATACGCAACTACCTGGAATATTCGAAGAACACCTTATAGTTTGTCGTCTGGTGGCGATGGTTCTGCGCTATGGAAAAGTACCGATGAAGGAGAAAATTGGACAAATATCTCTACAAATAAAGGATTGCCAGACGGTCTTTGGGGAATTAGTGGCGTTGCCGTTTCTCCTGTAAATTCTGAAATTGTTTGGGCTTTAATAGAAAATGAAAAAGGTGGAGTCTATAAATCCACAGATGCTGGTAAAACCTTTACATTAATTAATTCTGAAAGAAAGTTAAGACAAAGAGCTTGGTATTACACGCGTTTGTATGCAGATACGCAAGATGAAAATATTTTATATGTTTTAAATGTACGGTATCATAAATCTACAGATGGCGGAAAAACATACAAAACATATAATGCACCTCATGGAGATCATCATGACTTATGGATTGCCCCAGAAGACAATCAAAGAATGATTATTGGAGATGATGGTGGCGCACAAGTTTCTTTTGATGCTGGTGAGAATTGGAGCACTTATATGAACCAGCCTACTTCACAATTTTACAGAGTTACCACAGACAACCATTTTCCTTACAGAATTTTAGCAGCACAACAAGACAATTCTACGGTAAGAATTTCCCATAGAACTGCGGGTAGATTTATTACCGAGTCTGATTGGAGTTCTACTGCCGGTGGTGAAAGTGCACATATTGCAGTAGATCCTTTAAATGATGAGATTGTATATGGTGGAAGTTATGGTGGCTTGTTAACTAGAAAAAATCATAAGACAGGAGAAACCAGAGCAGTAAATGTTTGGCCAGATGACCCAATGGGTCATGGAGCAGAAGATTTTAAATACCGTTTTCAATGGAATTTTCCAATCTTCTTTTCACCGAATAATAAAAAGAAATTATACGCAGGTTCTAATCATTTACACACAACCGAAAATGAAGGGCAATCTTGGAAATTAATTAGTCCTGATTTGACTAGAAACGACCCTAAAACTTTAGGTGCTTCAGGCGGCCCTATTACAAAAGACAATACCGGTGTAGAATATTACGGAACTATTTTTGCAGCTACAGAATCTGCTTTAGAACCCGGTTTAATTTGGACAGGTTCTGATGACGGTTTGGTACATGTTTCAAAAAACAATGGCACAACCTGGGACAATGTAACGCCTAAGAAAATGCCAGAATGGATGATGATTAACTGCATTGAAGTAAATCCGTTTGTAAAAGGTAGTGCATATGTTGTAGGTACAAAATATAAATCTGGAGACTACAGACCTTACATTTACAAAACAGAGAACTACGGACAATCTTGGAAACAAATTACTAATGGAATTGGAGATGAGAGTTTTACAAGAGCATTGAGAGCAGATCCTAAAAGAAAAGGATTGTTGTATGCAGGAACAGAGAGAGGAATGTATGTTTCATTTGATGATGGTAAAAACTGGGAATCTTTTCAGCAAAATTTACCAATTGTACCCATTACAGATTTGGCTATTAAAAACGATAACTTAATTGCTGCAACACAAGGTAGATCTCTTTGGATTATTGACGATTTAACACCGTTGCATCAACTAAATAAAACCATCAGTAAACAAGAAATGGTTTTATACCAACCAAAAAACGCTTATAATATGAGTGGAGGAAACGGTAAAACTTCTAGAACAGCAGGTACCAACCATGCCGGTGGTGTTGCTGTAAATTATTTCATTAAAAAAGAAAATGAAAAAGATACCATCTCGCTTTCTTTCTATGATGAAAATGATAACTTCATTAAAAAATATAGTACCAAACCTAATAAAGAAGAGAAAGAAGAAAAGTTAAAAACGGAAGATGGTAATAATATTTTTTATTGGAACATGATGTATCCGGGTGCAGAGAAAGTAAAAGGAATGATTTTGTGGTGGGCTTCTCTAAGCGGCCCAATGGCATTGCCAGGAACTTACAAAGTAATATTATCTGTAAATGGTAAGACAGCAAAGCAAAACTTTACTATCCTAAGAAACCCTACCTCAGAGGCTTCTATAAGTGAAATGAAAATGCAGTTCGACTTTATTAATGACATTAACCTAAAAATGACTGAGATTCATAAAGCATTAAAAAATGTAAAGAAAGTTAGGAACCAGGTTAATCTTTTAAAGAAATCTATTAAAAATAAAGAAAAATACAAAATGTTGTTAGCGTATGCAGATACTTTGGTAAAAAAGATAACGAAGATTGAAGAAACGTTGTACCAAACAAAATCTAAAAGCGGGCAAGATCCTTTAAACTTTCCAATTCGTTTGAATAACAAATTAGCACATTTAAACTCGTTAACTAGAATAGGTAACTACGCCCCTACACAGCAGGCAATAGATTTTAAAAACGATATTACAAAAGAGATTAATACAGAATTAGCAAAACTAAATATATTATTTAAAACGAGCGTATCTGAGTTGAACAAACGAGTGAAAGAAAGCGATATTGATTTGATTCAGTTGGATTAACGAATCACTATAAACCAAAAAAAAAGCGACTTATCAGTCGCTTTTTTTTATTATTTCATTTTCTTATTGGTTACATAAATTCCATAAAAGAGACTTAAAAAGGCTTTAAATCCCCAAAAGTTCATCCATTTTCCATTGCTGAAATTTACTTCATTTACCAAATCAAAATTTCCAGCAAAAATAGCTTCCCAACTATTTAAAAGTAAAGAGATTAAAACAACCATTATAAAAAAAGGAATGGTTACTTTTCTAACATTGTTCCAAAAAAGCGGTTGTTTAGTTTTTTCTATAAAAGTCATGTTATTTTAATTTTTGGTTATTATGATGGCGATCGTGATCGCGTTTTGTTTTAATATCTAATTTTTTTTCAAAAGCATTTTGTAAATTAATTCCTGTTTGATTTGCCAAACATAACACAACAAATAGCACATCTGCCAATTCTTCGCCTAAATCTTTATTCTTATCAGACTCCTTTTCACTTTGTTCGCCATAACGTCTCGCAATAATGCGGGCAACTTCTCCAACCTCTTCGGTTAATTGTGCCATATTTGTAAGTTCATTAAAGTAACGTACTCCGTGCTCTTTAATCCAATTATCTACTTGCTGCTGTGCATTCTCTATGTTCATAATTCTTTTATTGAAAGATTACCCTCTTAAAAATCAAAGATAGTTTTTCTAGAATAATTTCGTTTGTTTGTGCATTTAAAAATATAACTTCGTTGATCACCCTGCATGCCTAAGATTTGAAAGCAATACTATTATGACATTAGAAAGAAAAGAACATTGGGATCACGTTTATAGAACTAAAAATGCAGACGAAGTAAGTTGGACGCAAGAAAAACCCAATACCTCGCTGAATCTTATCAATTCTTTTGGGGTACCAAAAACTGCAAAAATCATAGACATTGGTGGCGGAGACAGCAAGCTTGTAGATTATTTGCTAGCAGCAGGTTATAAAAACGTTACTGTGTTAGATATTTCTACGGAAGCTTTAAATAAAGCAAAAAAGAGATTGGGAACAAAGGCAGCACAGGTGCATTGGATTGCATGCGACATTACCACCTTTGAAACAGATACTCTATATGATGTTTGGCATGACCGTGCAGCATTTCATTTTCTTACTGCGCCAGCGCAAATACAAAATTACATAGCAACAGCTAAAAAAGCGGTAAGTGGCTTCTTGGCCATTGGTACTTTCTCTAAAAAAGGACCTTTTAAATGCAGTGGCCTAGAAATAACACAGTACAATGAGACTGAATTAAAAACATTAATGCAAGATGGTTTTAATGCCCTGAATTGCACTACGGAAGATCATACTACACCATTTAATACCCAACAAAATTTCTTGTTTTGTAGTTTTAAAAGGCTATGACAAATTCTGGAAAGGGTATAATTAAAAATTTAGTTTCTTTTAATTCTCATAGTAATCAGAACCAAACCGTTATCTCCTTTTGTTTTTGGGAGCTCTGCTTACCTTCTTCTTTCTTTTATTAAAAGGAATGGCATCATCAAAAGTATGTTGTGCTGTTTTATGGGCTGTTTTATTTTTTTTCCAAGAATTATTTTCTGGCAATAAAACCTGTAATAAATCTGAACGCCCCACTTTATTTAAGGTATTTCGAATCCAATCTTTATTTTCTTTTTTGTACCAAAAGAAAAATTTATGTTGGTCTTCTCTTTCCTGTTTTGTTTTTGGCGTTCTTGTTGGTTTTAAAGTATACGGGTGAAATCCTGAATAATAAATTACCGTTGCAACCGTCATGGGTGTTGGTGTAAAACCTTGCACTTGCTCTAACTGAAAGCCCATATCTTTGGTTTCTGCAGCTAAGTTTGCCATGTCTTCTACTTCACTTGCTGGGTGACTAGAGATAAAATAAGGAATTAATTGTAGGTTTAATTTCTTTTGAATATTTATTTTATCAAAACGCTCTTTAAACATATGAAAATATTTAAAAGATGGCTTACGCATTAACTTTAAAACAGGATCTGAAGTGTGTTCTGGTGCTACTTTTAAACGCCCAGAGACATGCTTTGTCATTACTTCTTCTGTATAGGCATCCAATTCTTTTGGATCTGCATTTTTATTAAATTCTGGAACTAACATATCATGTCTAATTCCACTTCCAATAAAAGATTTTTTAATCTTCGGGTGCTTATCTACTGCTTGATATAATTCTGTTAAAGGCTTATGAGAGGTATCTAAATTAGAACAAACTACAGGAGAGATACAGCTAGGCGCAACACATTTATCGCAAATAGACTGTACTTTTCCCTTCATTTTATACATATTGGCAGAAGGCCCACCAATATCAGACAAATAGCCCTTAAAATCTGGCATATTTGCTACTTTATCTATTTCTTTTAAAACAGACTCTTGACTTCTACTAGCAATAAATTTTCCTTGGTGTGCAGAAATTGTACAAAAACTACAACCACCAAAACATCCTCTATGAATATTAATAGAGAATTTTATCATTTCAAACGCCGGAATTGGTCCACGCTTATCGTATTTAGGGTGCGGCAAACGTGTAAAAGGCAAATCGAAAGATCCGTCAATTTCTTTTTCTGTCATCGTAGGAAAAGGAGGATTGATGACCAATGTTTTTCCTTCTACTTCCTGTAAAATTCTTCGTGCTTTTAATTTATTAGACTCTTGCTCTATTACCTTAAAGTTAGAAGCAAATGTTTTCTTGTCGCCTAAACAAGCTGTATGAGAATTAATAGTTACATCTTCCCAGTCTTTTATAATAGGTATTTTTTCTGTTTTTTGATCTATTAAAACAGCAGTTTGTTTGATGTTTTTTAAACTAGAAAAAGGCACTCCTTTCTGCAATAATTCTACAATTTCTCGCAAAGGTTGTTCTCCCATTCCATAGACCAACATATCCGCCTTAGAAGTTTCTAAAATAGTTGGTAATAATTTATCAGACCAGTAATCGTAATGCGTTACACGTCTTAAAGAAGCTTCAATTCCGCCAATTAAAACTGGCACATCAGGAAACTTTTCTTTTAATATTCTTGAATATACAGAAGTTGCATAATCAGGTCTAAAACCTTTATCACCGTTTGGGGTATATGCATCTTTGTCTCTACTTTTTTTACTTGCAGTGTAATTACTCACCATCGGATCCATACAACCACCGGTTGCACCAAAAAATAAACGGGGTTTTCCTAATTTTTCAAAATCTTGCAAATTATCATGAACACTTGGTTGCGGCACAATTGCGACTCTTAAACCGTAACTTTCTAAAATACGTCCAATTACAGCAGGCCCAAATGAAGGATGATCTACATATGCATCTCCACTAAATAAAATAACGTCTAATTCTTCCCAACCACGAATTTTAACTTCCTTGTTTGTGGTTGGTAACCAATCGGTTAGTTGTAATTTTTTAGAATCTTGCATAGTTTGCAAAAATAGGGGTTTTACTGCAAAGATGCACAGAGAAAAACACAAAGATTTGTAAAGTTTTTTAGCTGCGAATAAACACGCACTTTCCTTGTTTCTCTCCAATAGCAGGATAGAAACGTAGTGTTTTTAAGTCATTAAAAAATATTCAAAAATCATTTTAACAAAAGAATTTTCATCAACTCTTTTTAGTTTCGTAGCTTTATCAGAACTAATCTAAAATAACATGAAAAATTTTATCCTAATAACAGTTCTTAGTTTTTTTCTATATTCTTCTTGTAATTCTTCAAAAGAAAACAAAGAGGAAAGTTATGTAGTAGACAATTACACAAAACAGGAAGTAACAATTGCAATGAGAGATGGGACCAATTTGTACACTACAATCTATTCTCCAAAAGATACTTCTAAAAAATATCCCATTTTAATGCAAAGAACACCTTATAGTTCTGCGCCTTATGGTGACGAAAAGATGAAAACTAAAATAGGACCGAATATTCACTTAATGAAAGAGGGTAATATTGTGGTATATCAAGATGTTCGTGGCCGTTGGATGAGCGAAGGTGTTTACGACAATATGCGTGCGTACATTCCCAATAAAACTGCAAAAGAAGCTGATGAAGTTTCAGACACCTATGACACTATTGATTGGCTAGTGAATAATGTTAAAAATAACAACGGAAATGTAGGAACTTGGGGAATTTCATATCCTGGGCACTATGCAACCGTTTCTGCAATAGAAGCGCATCCTGCTTTAAAGGCAGCATCTCCACAAGCATGTATTGGAGATTTCTTTTTTGATGATTTTCATCATAATGGCGCATTTCTATTAAGTTATTTTAGAGCTATTTCTTTATTCGGAACTTATAAAGACACGCCAACAGATTCTGCTTGGTACTCTTTTCCTAAAATGGAATCTAAAGATCAATATCAATTTTTCTTAGACAAAGGGCCTTTAAAAAACTTAAACGAATATTTTCAATACGATAAATTAGACGTAAAAACTGCAGAAAACAAAGACAGAATTGATGATTATTTCTGGAAAGAAATTGTAGAACATCCTAATTATGATTCGGTTTGGCAAAGTAAAGGAATTATTCAGCATTTAGACAAAGTACCTTCTTCTGTGGCCACCATGATTGTTGGTGGTTGGTTTGATGCAGAAGATTTATACGGCCCCTTAGAAACCTACAAAGCCATTGAAAAAAACGGAAAAGACAATTACAATACCCTTGTTTTTGGTCCTTGGGATCATGGGAAATGGGCAAGAGCTGGAGTAGAAAATTATGTAGGTAATTATTACTTTGGTGACTCTATTTCTTTAAAATTTCAATCGGAAATTGAAACAAAATTCTTTAATCATTTCCTAAAAGGAAAAGGAGATAAAAATTCTGGTTTACCAGAAGCGTATGTTTTTGATTCTGGTAAAAAAGAATGGAAATCTTATGATGCTTGGCCTCCAGAAAATGTGGTGAAAGAAAACTGGTTTTTAAATAGAAATCAAGGTTTAGCGAAACAACATGATGGTAAATTTACGAGTGAAATTAAATTTACAAGTGATCTGAAACATCCTGTTCCGTATTCCGAAGATATTAAAACAGTGTTTACGCCAAGGAAATACATGACAGATGACCAACGTTTTGCGGCAAGAAGACCCGATGTTTTGGTATTTGAAACAGACGTTTTAACAAATGATTTTACGTTGGCTGGAGATATTTTAGCAAAATTAAAAGTAGCTACTACAGGCTCATCGGCAGATTGGATTGTAAAAGTAATTGATGTGCATCCTGATAATTTAGAGGAAACCAATGACAAACTACAAGACCATTTAAAAATGAGCAATTATCATTTAATGGTTAGGAGTGAAGTTTTACGAGGACGTTTCAGAAATAGCTTCGAGCATCCAGAACCTTTTATTCCAAATAAAAAAACGGAGGTAAACATTAAACTTCAGGATGTTTTTCATACGTTTAAAAAAGGACATAAAATGCAAATTCAAGTTCAAAGTACTTGGTTTCCTTTAATAGATTTGAATCCGCAAACCTATGTAGACAATATCTATAAAGCAGATGAAAAAGATTTTAAAAATCAAACACATACCGTTTTTACAGATTCTTCTATTGAATTTTCTGTTCTTAAATAAGATAATTAAAATGAAAAAAATACTTTTAACAGTACTTCTTGTTTTTGCTATAAAAACAACCGCACAAGAGAAAGCAACACCTGTTTTTAAAGATGGTGAAGCTCAAATAGTAGCAGCGTTTGCTGATGATAGCAAATGGATTCGTACAGATTTGTGGGTAGAAACTAATTTTGACTCCGATGAGGACGGAAATTTAGACAGAATGCACGTAGATGTAACAAGACCTTTACAAACAGAAACTGAAGGTTTAAAATTACCTGTAGTGTATGAATCTAGTCCGTATTATTCTGGAGTTGCCAAGGGTGGAAGAGAGTTGTTTTGGAATGTAAAACATGAGTTGGGGGAAACAGTACCAAATCCTTTTCATCCAGAAGTTAAAAGAATAGGAAAACGTCCAATTATTTCAAATTCTCAAATTAAAACATGGGTTCCCAGAGGATATGTTGTTGTGCATTCTTCTTCTCCCGGAACTGGCTTGTCAGATGGCGCGCCAACGGTTGGAGGTGACAATGAATCTTTAGCACCAAAGGCTGTTGTAGATTGGTTAAACGGCCGTGCAAAAGGGTTTGTTTCTAGAACAGGTAATGAGACTGTTTCTGCTTATTGGTCTACTGGAAAAGTAGGCATGACAGGTACTTCTTACAATGGAACTATTCCGTTAGCAGCAGCGACAACTGGTGTTGTTGGTTTAGAAGCCATTATTCCAATAGCACCTAATACTTCTTATTATCATTATTACCGCTCTAACGGTTTAGTGCGTTCTCCGGGTGGTTATTTAGGGGAAGATATAGATGTGTTATACGATTATATTAATAGTGGAAAAGAAGAAAATAGAACTAGAAATAACAAAGTTATTAGAGATACAGAAATGGCTAATGGGATGGATAGGGCTTCTGGAGATTATAACAGTTTTTGGGCAGGAAGAGATTATATAAATGATATGAGACCAATGAAGGCAGCATTGTTAATGTCTCATGGATTTAATGACTGGAATGTAATGCCAGAGCACAGTTTCAGAATTTACGAACGTGCGAAAGAAATGGGCTTACCAACACAAGTATATTATCATCAAAACGGACACGGTGGTCCACCACCAATGAAAATGATGAACCGATGGTTTACAAAATATTTACACGGAGTTGAAAATAATGTTGAAGCAGATGCAAAAGCTTGGATTGTTAGAGAAAATGACCAAAGAAATGAACCAACCGCATACGCAGATTACCCAAATCCAGGGGCAAAACCAGTTACTTTTTACTTAACTCCTGGAGCGCCTAAAGCTGGAAGCTTAACTTTAAATAACACCACATCTAAAGGAAAAGAAATGTTAGTAGATAATTATTCTTTTACTGCGGATGCATTAGCACAAGCAGACTTTACAGAGCACCGTTTACTATATGTATCTCCTATTTTAAAAGAAGATGTTCATATCTCTGGACGACCAATCATTACCATAAAAGCAGCGAGCTCTAAAAAAGCCGTAAACTTGTCTGTGTATTTAGTTTCTTTGCCATGGAACAAAGGCAGGAGAATAAAAATTACTGATAATATTATTACTCGTGGATGGGCAGATTTACAAAATCATACATCTTTAACAGAAGGCACGCCTTTAAAACCAGGGGCATTTTATGAAATGACTTTTAATTTACAACCAGATGATCAAATCATTAAAAAAGGACAACAGATAGGTTTAATGATTTTTTCTAGCGACAGTGAATATACATTGTTGCCAAAACCAGGAACTGAATTGACCATTGATTTAAAAGGTACTAAATTAATACTTCCAATTGTTGGAGGGGAAAATGCCTTTAATAAATCTATTGAATAGCACTAAATAAAATAAAAAAATGACCTCTACAGAAATTGCATTACTTCTAAATGTTGATGCAGAAAAAATTACAAGAATTGGAGAGATAATTGGGAAAAAAATCCATAAAAAAGACGATTTTAGTAATTTAAATGAATTTGAAAAAACATTTATTTATTTAGACGTTTTAGAAGATAGCGTTACAAATGGTGGATTTATACAGTTTTTTTTTAATTCTTCTGGGCAATTCACTCATGAGATATTTCAAGCATACCTTGCCATTAAAGCAGAAAAAACTGTTGATATTCTAACCAAAGCAATCTACTTATTTCCAGAAATCCCAGTTCCTAAAAACTTAAGAATACGACAACAAATATTAATGGAAAAAGACACTAATATTGACTTATGGGACGAATTAGATACTCAATTTTATAAATATGAAGACAATATTATTTCACTAACATTAGAGTATGTTCGAAATAATATTGCTCATTTTGATTGAAAATTATTGCTCTAAAATTTTTTTTATATGTGGCTTAAAGTAATTAACTCCTTTTAGAACTTTACCATCTTCTCTATAAATTGGCTTTCCATCTTCTCCTAATTTACTCATATTACTTCTATGAATTTCATTAAAAACGTCCTCTATTTTATCTTGCATTCCATGCTCTATAATAGTACCACACAAAATATATAACATATCTCCTAAAGCATCTGCGACCTCTACTAAATCGTTATTTTCTGCTGCTTCTAAATATTCTTCATTCTCTTCTTTCATTAAATTAAAACGAAGTAAATTTCTGTCCTCATCAATGCTTGCTGTTGGTCTGTTTTTAATACCAGCGCCAAAAGCTGTATGAAATTCATGTACTGATTTTATTTTATTTTTCATTTTTATCTCTTATAAATTATTATAATGTTTTTTTTAATAACCAGGCAGGAGCTAATTTTAAAGCCCAAGCAATAAGTTGCCACCTCTTAGAAATATAGGCTACTCTTTTTTTACTTTTAATAGCACTGTAAATTTGATTTGCTGCTTTCTCTAAAGGAACCATCCAAAAAACAGCTTCCCCTAAAGCCATAGCAGTATCTATAAAGCCAGGTCTAATTTCCGTAATAAAAACACGTTTCGATTTTATAGATTTAGTTTTTATATACAAGCTTTCTAGATACGCTTTTTGATATGCTTTCGAAGCAAAATACACAGGAGCAGCGCGATTCCCTCGAATAGAGGCAATAGAAGTAATACCTACCAAATGCCCAAATTGTTGAGCTCTAAACAGGTTATACGCTAAAGTGTATAATTTTGTTACCCCTAAAACATTCGTATTTATAGATTGTTCTTCTTTAGACCATTTTAATTTTGGATTCACAAAACCAACTCCTGAAGATTGAACTATAAGATCTATCGTTCCAAATTCTGATACAATTTCAGAAAATACGTTCTCTACTTCTTGAATATCCTGAATATCATTCTGCTTTACTAAAACTTGGTCTAGAAACTCCTGTTTAAGCGCTTCTAAAAGCGGCAATCTTCTCCCAGTAATAGCAACTCTGTATCCTTCTTTTACTAAAATCTCAGTTAAAGATTTCCCTATTCCAGAAGTTGCCCCAAAAACGATGGCGTTCTTCATTTTATTTGTAATTTTGTAAAATAAAATATTGATTCATTTGAATAGACAATATATAGAAACTTTACGAAATTTTTAAACTCAAAAAAATCTATTCATCAACAATTTACTAAACAATTGAAGTTATGTTTTTAAGCGCTTATTTTACGACTGGTAGAATTATATTTATGATCTTTTTTATTTTAGCTTTTATCGTATTAATGACTTACAGCTATAGAAAAGACATAAAAAACCATAAGCGTTATTACAAAGGAGCCGGAAAAAAGGTACTAATTTATGGAGGAATAATTGTATTAATTTTTGTGGCAATTCGTCTATATACAGGTCAATAATTTACTTTTAATACTTTTCTATTATTACTTTTCTACATATATAAAACAATCTGCTGTATGGTCATTTACCATTCCAATGGCTTGCATATATGCGTAAGTTACAGTAGAACCAACAAATTTAAATCCTCTTTTTTTTAAGTCTTTAGAAATGGTATCAGAAAGTACGGTGGTTGCCGGTACTTCTGTTCTCTTTTGAAATTTATTATGAATTGGAATTTCATTTACATAAGACCAAATAAACTTTGAAAAAGAACCAAATTCTTGCTGAACTTCCATAAAAACTTGTGCATTATGAATAGCGCTTCTTATCTTTAATTTATTCCTTATAATTCCTGTATCTATTAATAAAGATTGAAACTTACTTTCTGGGTATATTGCAATTTTTTGATAATCGAAATTATCAAAAGCTTTTCGAAAGTTTTCTCTTTTATTTAAAATAGTAATCCAACTTAAACCTGCTTGAAAAGTTTCTAAAATTAGGAACTCAAAAAGTGTTGCATCATCAAAAACAGGCAGCCCCCATTCTTTGTCATGATATTCTTCATATAATTTACTATCAGTAACCCAAAAACATCTTTGTTGCATTTATTGTGTTTTAATTGGTTTAATAGCAACTTGTCTTTCGTTTACATATTCAAAAACGCCGTCACCAAAAAAACCAGCTTCTTCAAGCATAATTCTAATGTCTTTATTCCACTCTTTTATGGCAACTGTAGTATTTAATTCTATAGCATACACTGTATTCTTATGAAGCGCATAATCTCCATTAAAAGGAACCCCATTTTGAGAATCCCACATTCCAATGGTCGTGCCGGCACTATGTCCATATTTCCCTAAAGGATGTGTATAAATTGAAGGCCTTAAACCTTCTTTCCTTCCTTGAATTAAAGATGTTTTTAAAATTTCATTTCCAGTAACTCCAATACTCATATTACTTGTAAGAATATCTTGAACTCTATTTCCTTTTCTAAAAGCTTCTTTCAAAAAAACAGGAACCTCATCTTCATCTTCATTTAAAACATAGGCGTGTTGTTGGCAATCTGTATTTAAACCGATGTATGTAATTCCGAAATCGCAATGCAATAAGTCTCCTTTTTGAATTGTTTTTTCTTCTTTTCCTTTGGAAAAAGATTCGATATGAGATTTCAACACCTCGTTATTTCTTTGAATATCTACCGTTGGATGAAACCATGTTTCTAAACCTAAATCTGTAACCTTTTGACGCATAAACCAAACAATATCTTCTGTAGTGGTTATTCCTGTTTGAATAACATTTGCCGAAAAAGCTTCGTCTATAATATCATGTGTAATTTTCACCAGTTTCTTATAGAGTTTCATCTCCATTTTACTTCTAGCTTCTAACCAACCAATGGCTAATTTTTCTGCAGAAACTAATCTCTCTTGATATGTCTCAGGAAGGTTTTCTAACAGCTCATCAAAATCTGTTTTTACCAATCCGTCTGCTAACGCGAAGTGTTTAGAAAAATTAATACCAATTTTATCAGGGTTTCGTGAAGCAATAATATCTACCAAAGCTTTCCATTGACTTGGTTCTTTTTCTTTATCCCAAGAAGACTGTATACTTTTACCAATATTATATCTTGCCACTGCTAATCTTTCAATTATTTTCTCTTTTTTATTTCTATAAAAAACAATGATTGTTCTTCTTCTTGCATTTAACCAAGTTGCGGGTAGCATTGTTTTTAAGACTGGGTCTTCATTGTATTCTCTAGATATTAACAACCACATATCTATGTTTGCATCTTCCATTAAACCTGGTAAAATGTTCTTAAATCTATCTTCTAAAATTTCATCTTTTAAAAGTGCCCTTTCTTTTTCTGGTAAAATCTGAGCAAACGAAATCTGAGTGAAAAATAATAGTACAAATACAATTGTTCTCATAAATAGTAATTTTAAATACCCTTAAAACTAGCGTTAAATCATCTAAAAATCAATTAATTTTAAAATAATTTTTGCAACTTTACGTATCATAATCATTAAAATAATGAAATTACGCTCACTTTTTTTACTTCTAATATGCATAATATTCTCTTTTGGCGCGTGTAGTTCACTACCCACAAATAAAACAAAACTACCCAGAGAGGCAGCTGTTTTAATTGCAAATGACAGTTTAGAATATGAAATAATAATTATAGATATTGGTTTTACTGCATACCTAGCAGGCACAGCAAAACCAGAAGGTTTCTATACTCAAGAATACATGGAAAATAGAAATAATATTTGGGTTGCAAGTTGGAATTCAAGGGCTCAAAGTCCTAGTAAGTATAAAACTAGAATTTATGAAAATATAATAGATTACCAATCACAAGAAGATTATGGCTATGAAGTAAACTATAAGCTTTTTAATTACTTTTTATTTGCTCAAAGAAAATATAAAATAAATTTAGGTGGTGGATTTAGAAGCGGAAGAATTAATTAAATTTTCTGATATGAGATAAAACTATAATCAAGTTTATTTTTTTCATCAGCTTTAAAATTCTCTCTAGTTACTTCTTTCCAAATTTTGGAATCTATTTCAGGAAAATAAACATCTGCTTCAAAATCTTTATGCACCAAAGTAATATCTAATTGTTGCGCTAAGTTTTTGGCAACTGTTTCCTTATAAATTTGAGCACCACCAATTATAAATACTTGTGCTTCTTCTTTGGACATTTCAATTGCCTGCTCTAAACTGTTCGCAATTAAACACCCCTCTTTTAAATAATTTTTATTTCTAGTAATAATTATTGTAGTTCTATTTGGTAAGGGTTTTCCTATAGATTCAAAAGTATTTCTACCCATTATTATGTAATGACCTGTAGTTACTTTTTTAAATCTTTTTAAATCTGCAGGTAAATACCAAATTAAATCGTTGTCTTTTCCTAAAGCATTATTAGTGGCAATTGCAGCTATTACAGTAATCATAAATTAAATAAATTTTTACAAAAATAAGAGAAATGATTTCAGATTTGACATTTTTCTTAAAAAAAAATCTAAACACGAAACGGGTTGCGGTCAACAATACTGAAAATCAAAAGAAAAGAAAGCTGATAGATATACCTGGAATGATTATGTGTGGTATAAAACGAGTTTAATTACTGTATAAAATACTAAAAAGGAGCTTACTATGAAATTCCACAAAAAGCTTCTTTTTAGTATTTGATTATAGCGGCTTTAAACAGCTACTTTCCCTTTAATATGAGGATGTGGATTGTAATCTAGCAATTCAAAATCTTCAAAAGTAAAGTCTTCAATATTAGTTATTGCAGCATTCATTTTCATTTTTGGTAAAGGTCTAATGTCTCGAGATAATTGCAATTCTAACTGCTCTTTATGATTGTTATATATATGAGCATCTCCAAAAGTATGAATAAACTCTCCTGCTTCATAACCACAAACTTGCGCCATCATCATTGTAAACAAAGCATAACTTGCAATGTTAAAAGGTACACCTAAAAAGATATCTGCACTTCGTTGATATAACTGACAAGATAGTTTACCATCTGCAACATAAAACTGAAAAAAAGCGTGACAAGGAGGCAAAGCAGCCTTACCATTTGCAACGTTCTCTGAAAAGCTTACCGTAGTATCTGGCATTACAGAAGGATTCCATGCAGCAACCATCATTCTTCTAGAATTAGGATTCGTTTTTAACGTAGTTATAACTTCTTTTAATTGATCTATATCATCACTATTCCAATTACGCCATTGGTGGCCGTAAACAGGTCCCAAATCTCCTTTTTCATCTGCCCAAGAATTCCAGATTTTCACACCGTTGTCTTGTAAATATTTAATATTTGTATCTCCTTTTATAAACCAAAGTAGCTCATAAATAATAGACTTTAAATGCAACTTCTTAGTGGTAACCATTGGAAAACCAGCACTTAAATCAAATCGCATTTGATACCCAAAAACACTTTTTGTTCCTGTACCTGTCCTATCTCCTTTTTCGTTTCCGCTTTCTAAAACGTGTTTTACTAAGTCGTGATATTGCTTCATTCTAATATGTAATCGGTTAATTATTTCTTCGGTTATACTTTTTGTAGTAAACCATTGTAAAAATAAAAAAGCTTCTACCATTTTTGGCGAAGCTTTTCAAATAATATTTTAAAGTTATTAACGATTTGAAGATAACCTTTTTTAGAAATTCCTTGTAGTAATTTACTATTACCCTATAATCATTCCTGCAATTGTTGCAGACATTAAAGAAGCAATTGTACCACCAATTAAGGCTTTCATTCCAAATTCTGATAATGTTTTACGTTGTCCTGGCGCTAAAGAACCAATACCACCAATTTGAATTCCTATAGACGCAAAATTCGCAAAACCACACAACATATAGGTTGCCATAATAATTGACTTGTTATACGTTAAATGCGTTGCACTTGCCACATTTTTTAATTCTGCCAATTGTATATATCCCACAAATTCACTTGCAGCTAATTTAATACCCAATAATTGTCCCATTAGAGTCATATCTACTGTTGGAACACCAATTAACCACATTAGTGGTGCAAAAGCATACCCTAAAATAAATTCTATAGAAAGTTTATCATAAGAAGTATTCGCTGCAATTAAATCATTTAAAGAAGTTATATTACCTATTAAATCTAAACCACCATTTAACATCGCTATAACTGCCACAAAAACCAATAACATAGCTCCTACATTTACCGCTAAACGCAAACCCTCTGTAGTACCGTTTGCAATAGCATCTAAAATATTAGAACCTATTTTTTCTTGAGAAACTGTAACATCTGTGTTTACTTCTTCCGTTTGTGGATATAATATTTTAGAAACTACAATGGCACCAGGAGCTGCCATCACAGAAGCAGCTAACAAATGTTTTGCAAAAACCAACTCCAACTCTTTATCTCCACCACCTAAAAACCCTATATAAGCAGCTAGAACAGCACCTGCAACGGTAGCCATTCCACCAATCATAACCAAAAGCATTTCAGACTTATTCATTTTCTCTAAATATGCTTTAATTAACAAAGGTGCCTCAGTCTGTCCTAGGAAAATATTTCCTGCAACAGACAAACTTTCCATACCAGAAATCCCTAAAAACTTAGACAAACCAATTGCTAGCATTTTAACCATCCATTGAATAATACCTAAATAGAACAAAAGTGATGTTAATGCTGAAAAGAAAATAATTGTTGGAAGTACTTGAAAAGCAAAAATATACCCAAAAGAATCCATGTCTGAAATTAAACCTGCAAACAGAAAGGAACTACCCGCTTTGGTATATTCTAAAATTTCAATAAAAAGTTTCCCTACTAATTCAAATGCTTTTTGAATAAACGATACTTTTAAAACTCCTATTGCAATAACGAGCTGAAGCGATAAACCAATGGCTACTCTTTTCCAGCTAATTGCTTTTCTGTTAGCACTAAATAAAAAGGCGATAAGTATTAAAGAAAACATTCCTAAAACACCTCTCCAAAGGCTTGTTAAAGTAAAATTTCCACTTGCAATGATCGTATCTTCTTTTATGTTTTTTTCTGATGTATCTTCTAAATATTCTTCTACTTTAAAATCTGTTGTTGATGAAATTATTTTTGCATCTTGTTTAGGTGAAGAAGAAATTCCTGCTTCTATAGTAGTGTTTTCTTTAGATTCTTGCACTATATCTTGTCCTAAAAATGAAAATGAAACAAAACAAAAAGCAATTAAAAATAAATTTTTCATGTATAAGTTAATTTTAAGATTTTTTACTGATTTCATCTCTAATCTTTGCAGCTAATTCATAATTTTCATCAGCAATTGCTTTATCTAGCTGATTATTTAATTCAGAAACGGATAACTTTGAGTCTAAAGATGTAGTATCAACTTTCAATAGGTCTTCTCCCTCTGAAGAAATTTCTTCTGTTTCAGAAAGATCATTTAACCCTAATTCATCTTCTATTTTCAAAAATACACCCGCCTTATCTAATATATTTTCATAAGTGAAAATTGGAGCTTGAAAACGAACTGCAATTGCAATTGCATCCGAAGTTCTTGCATCTATAACTTCTTCTACCCCATCTTTTTGACAAATTAAACTAGAAAAGAAAACACCATCTACCAATTTATGTATTATAACTTCTTTAATTTCTATAGAGAAACGATCTGAAAAAGTCTTAAACAAATCATGCGTTAAAGGTCTTGGTGGTCTAATTTCTTTTTCTAAAGCGATGGCTATAGATTGTGCTTCAAAAGCACCAATAATAATTGGCAAAGTTCTACTTCCTTCCATTTCACTTAACACGAGTGCGTATGCACCAGTTTGTGTCTGACTGTATGAAATTCCTTTTATAGTTAGTTTTATTAAACCCATATATCTTTCTGCATTAAAAACCCCTAATTAAACAAGTATTTGTGACTACTTTTAAGCCGACAATTTACTAAAAATTATATGGCAAAAACAGATATTCTTTCTTGAATTTGGTTTTTTTTTTAGAAGAAAAGGCTCTTTGAACAATAAAACGATTGTTTGCCCTCTAATGTTTTAATTAATAAAAAATAAAAACCTATCAAAATATAAAATTTTGATAGGTTTTTAAAATTTTTACTAGTTGAACTCGAGCAGTAACGCTGCAAAAAACTATTAAGCTGCTTTAAAAGCTTTTAATTTTTCTATTAATTTAGGAATTACGTCAAAAGCATCACCCACAACACCATAATCTGCAGCTTTAAAAAACGGCGCTTCTGGATCTGTATTTATAACAACTTTTACTTTGGACGCGTTAATTCCTGCCAAATGCTGAATAGCACCCGAGATACCAATTGCAATATATAAGTTAGAAGCTACTGGTTTTCCTGTTTGTCCAACATGCTCTCCATGAGGCCTCCATCCTAAATCTGAAACAGGTTTAGAACATGCAGTTGCAGCACCTAAAACAGCTGCTAATTCCTCTATCATTCCCCAATTTTCTGGCCCTTTTAAACCTCTACCAGCAGAAACTACAGTATCTGCATCTGCAATAGTAACTTTACCTGTAACTCTTTCTACACTCTCTGATTTCACTCCAGAAACTGCAACTGTTGGATTAAAACTTTCTAGAGCTCCAGAAACCATATTTTCATGTATTCCATAAGAATTTTTAGCCAAACCAATTACTTTTTTCTCTGCAGATATAACTGTATTTGAAAATGCCTTATTAGAAAATGCTTTTCTTTTTACTGTAAAAGGATTTATACTAGAAGGGGCTGAAACTGTGTTCGAGGCATAATCAGCTTCTAAAGCCACAGCTACTAGTGGTGACAAATACAAACCATTAATACTAGAGTCTACTACTACAATAGTTGCATTTTCTTTCATTGCAGCTTGTTCTATAACAGAAGCATATTCTTTTGCATTAAAAGTTGATAAACTATCGTTAGATACCGTTAACACTTTTTCTGCACCGTATGTATATAATGCTGTTGCATCTCCTGCGTTAATAGTAACAACCACTAAATTACTAGATAATTGTTCTGCAACTTTCTTTCCGTAAGAAACTACTTCAAAAGCAGTTTTCTTAAATTTTCCGTCTGTTGAATCGGCAAAAACTAAAACTGACATATTTTTTGTTTTTTTTTTATTTAATCGTTTGTTTGTATTCTTCAGTAATTGCTTCGAGTAACGTTAATAATTACTCGTTTTAAAAATACAGCAACCACTGCTTATTATATTACTTTAGCTTCATTATGCAATAAGCTAATTAACTCATCTAAATTATCTGCATCCACAAGCTTTACAGCCCCCTTTGGTGCTGGTTTCTCGAAAGACGCTATAGATGTTGATGCCTCAGAACCCGTTGCCTCTAATAATTGTAAGGGTTTTTTACGCGCCATCATAATTCCTCTCATATTTGGTATGCGCAAATCTTTTTCTTCTACAATACCTTTTTGACCACCAATTACTAAAGGTAAAGATGTAGATAATGTTTCAGTACCTCCATCAATTTCTCTTTTAGCAGTTACATTTGTACCTTCTACCTCTATTTGTACACAACCGTTTACAAAATTGAAATCTACTAAGGAAGCCAGCATTCCCGGAACCATTTGTCCATTATAATCTGCAGATTCTTTACCCGCTAAAACTAAATCGTAACCTCCGTCTTTTACTACTGCAGCTAATTCTTTTGCCACTAAAAGACCATCTGTTGGAATTATATCTATTCTAATGGCATCGTCTGCACCAATAGCCAATGCTTTTCTAAGCGTTGTCTCTGTTTCCACACCACCCACATTTACGACAGTTACCTTAGCTCCTTGTTTTTCTTTAAACCACATAGCTCTTGTCAAGCAAAACTCATCATAAGGGTTAATTACAAACTGCACTCCGCTTTTATCAAACTCAGTATCATTATTTGTGAAATTGATTTTCGAAGTTGTGTCAGGCACATGACTAATACAAACTAATATTTTCATAACTTATAATTTATTTTCTTTCTTATGGTCAAAGCTACACCTTTTTTTTAAATTTACTATGCATGCATAGTAAATATTTTAATTATTTAACATATAAAATAAAAATTTGTCAACCTAAATTCTGACCATTTACAAGCTCTTAAATAAATGGTGCAAGTATTCTATCGAATTTATTTGTTTTTGTTATACCCGCTTTCTAATAATGAGTTCATTCCTTCTGTTATAGTAACATTTTTTCCTAGATTGTATACATATAAAATATTTATTTTTCTAACAAACATAAAAATAGTTTTTTTATTTTATATAACACTGAAGCCATACCAATCTTCAGTTTTGTAAGCAGAATTATATCAAAAATTGAAAAAAATTATTTTATGAAAAATAGATAGTAAAAAACTTCTGCTAATTCCTTACTTTTGCGAAAGAAAAAACAAACTATAATTTAGATTCAATGAAAACAGTTCAATTTAGACAGGCAATTTGTGAGGCCATGAGTGAAGAAATGCGCAGAGATGAAAGCATTTATTTAATGGGTGAAGAAGTTGCAGAATATAATGGAGCTTATAAAGCTAGTAAAGGAATGTTAGACGAGTTTGGTGCAAAAAGAGTTATCGATACTCCTATTGCCGAACTTGGGTTTGCAGGTATTGCAATCGGTTCTGCTATGAATGGTAATAGACCTATTGTAGAATACATGACGTTTAATTTCTCTTTGGTTGGAATTGATCAAATTATTAACAATGCTGCAAAAATCAGACAGATGTCAGGTGGTCAGTTTAACTGTCCTATTGTTTTTAGAGGCCCAACAGCTTCTGCAGGACAATTAGGTGCTACACACTCGCAAGCATTTGAAAACTGGTTTGCAAACACACCAGGTTTAAAGGTTATTGTTCCTTCTAACCCATATGACGCAAAAGGGTTATTAAAAGCAGCGATTAGAGATGATGATCCGGTAATTTTTATGGAATCTGAACAAATGTATGGTGATAAGATGGAGATTCCTGAAGGGGAGTATATCATTCCTATTGGAGTTGCAGATATTAAAAGAGAAGGTACTGATGTAACCGTTGTTTCTTTTGGGAAAATAATAAAAGAAGCTTACAAAGCGGCAGATGAATTGGCTAAAGAAAATATCTCTATTGAAATTATAGATTTAAGAACAGTGCGTCCTATGGATCATGCTGCTATTTTGACATCAGTTAAAAAAACAAATAGATTGGTAGTTTTAGAAGAAGCTTGGCCTTTTGCAAGTGTTGCCTCTGAAATTACATATAGAATTCAGGAAGAAGCATTTGACTTCTTAGACGCACCAATTAAAAGAATTACAACAGCAGACACGCCTGCTCCTTATTCTCCAGTTTTATTTGAAAAATGGATTCCAAATGCAAACGATGTTATAAAAGCTGTTAAAGAAGTATTATACCTGTAAGAAGATTTTAAACTAAAAAAAAATCCTTTTTTCTCTTTTGAAAAAAGGATTTTTAATTGATATCTACTTTATATTTTGTGCGAAAAGCATTGCGTAAATTCGCAGTCAATTGTATTGAAAAACTTAATGAATTCACTATTTTTGCACCACGTTAAAAAAAATTACAAATTTATGAGTCTAAAAGAAAAAACAACTTTCGATGTTTTAATTGAAATACCAAAAGGAAGTAGAAATAAATATGAATATGACTTTGATTTGAATAAAATTCGTTTCGACAGAATGTTGTTCTCTTCAATGATGTATCCTGCAGATTATGGTTTTGTTCCAGAGACTTTAGCGTTAGATGATGATCCTTTAGATGTTTTAGTTTTAGGACATGAACCAACTTTTCCTATGTGTGTAATTGAAGTAAAACCAATTGGTGTTTTTCACATGACAGATGAAAAAGGGCCGGATGAAAAAATTATTTGTGTGCCTATTTCAGATCCAATTTGGAATGATAAAAGTGATATCTCAGATTTAAACCCACATAGATTAAAAGAAATAGAACATTTTTTTAAAGTATATAAAGATTTAGAAAAGAAAAAAGTAGATGTTGGTGGTTGGGGAGATGCTAAAGAAGCTACTGAAATTTTTCATGCATGTGTTGAGAGATACAAACAAAGCGACTACAAGAAGACTGATAAATTTAAGATTTAACAAAAAAAATATCTATATTTTATTAACCTCTTAAAATTAACTTTTTAAGAGGTTTTTTATTTCTATTTGATTTTATTACATTTACGACCGTTTTAAACTAATAAAAATAAAATAATATATGGAATCAATGATGATTTGGATGCCAATTGCAATGGCTGTTTTAGGACTAGTATACATGCTAGTTAAAAAATCTTGGGTAATGAAACAAGATGCAGGTGATGGGAAAATGAAAGAAATTTCTGACCACATCTATGAAGGAGCACTTGCTTTTTTAAATGCAGAATACAGATTATTAACCTTTTTTGTTATTGGTGTAAGTGTATTATTATTTATCGTTTCAACAGTTGTTCCTTCTACACACTGGTTAATTGTAATTGCTTTTATAGTAGGTGCATTTTTCTCTGCTTTAGCTGGAAACATGGGAATGAAAATTGCAACCAAAACAAACGTTAGAACAACACAAGCTGCAAAAACGAGCTTGCCAAATGCATTAAAAGTTTCTTTTGGTGGTGGTACTGTAATGGGTCTTGGTGTTGCCGGATTAGCAGTGTTAGGTTTAACTGTATTCTTTATTGCTTTCTACCACTTCTTTATGGGTGGTGTTTGGACAAGTACGCAAGACATGACTATGGTTTTAGAAACCTTAGCTGGTTTTTCTTTAGGAGCTGAGTCTATTGCTTTATTCGCAAGAGTAGGTGGTGGTATTTACACCAAAGCTGCCGATGTTGGTGCCGATTTAGTGGGTAAGGTTGAAGCAGGAATTCCTGAAGATGATCCAAGAAACCCAGCAACTATTGCTGATAATGTTGGAGACAACGTAGGTGATGTTGCAGGAATGGGTGCCGATTTATTTGGTTCGTACGTTGCTACAGTATTAGCGGCAATGGTATTAGGAAACTATATTATTGAAGTAAATGATATTTCTATTTTCACCGGATTTGGTTCTATTGGACCTATTTTATTACCGATGTCTATTGCTGGTGTAGGTATTGTAATTTCTTTATTAGGAACCATGTTAGTTTCTATTAAGAACAACGATGCTAAAGAATCTGAAGTGATGGGCGCTTTAAACAAAGGGAACTGGTTCTCTATTGCTTTAGTTGCTGCTGCATGTTATGGTTTAGTTACCTGGATGTTGCCAGAAACAATGAAGATGAATTTCTTTGAAACAGGTGGAAATGTATTAAAAGACATTACTGCTATGCGTGTATTTTATGCCACAATTGTAGGTTTAATTGTTGGAGCTGTTATTTCTTCAGTTACAGAATACTATACTGGTTTAGGTAAAAAACCAATTTTAAATATTGTTGAAAAATCGGCTACAGGTGCAGGAACAAACATTATTGCTGGTTTAGCTACCGGAATGATTTCTACCTTCCCTACCGTTATTTTATTTGCAGCTGCAATTTGGTCTTCTTATGCTTTCGCTGGTTTTTATGGTGTTGCTATGGCTGCCTCAGCAATGATGGCTACAACTGCAATGCAATTAGCAATTGATGCTTTTGGACCAATTGCAGATAATGCAGGTGGTATTGCAGAAATGAGTGAACAAGATCCAATTGTTAGAGAACGTACAGATATTTTAGATGCTGTTGGTAATACAACTGCTGCTACAGGTAAAGGTTTTGCAATTGCTTCGGCAGCTTTAACCTCTTTAGCTTTATTTGCAGCCTTTGTTACTTTTACTGGTATCGACGGAATTAACATATTTAAAGCACCCGTTTTAGCCATGTTATTTATTGGTGCTATGGTTCCTGTAGTATTCTCTGCACTTGCAATGAATGCTGTTGGTAAAGCTGCCATGGAAATGGTTTACGAAGTAAGACGTCAGTTTAAAGAGATTCCTGGAATTATGGAAGGTACTGGTAAACCAGAATACGATAAATGTGTTGAGATTTCTACAAACGCTTCTTTAAGAGAAATGATACTTCCTGGTGTATTAACAATTGGATTCCCAATAGTTATTACTTTCGTTCCTATGTTATTTGGGATGGACAATCTTATGATTGCTGAGATGTTAGGTGGATATATGGCTGGTGTTACCGTTTCTGGTGTACTTTGGGCTATCTTCCAAAACAATGCAGGTGGTGCATGGGATAATGCTAAGAAATCTTTCGAAGCAGGTGTTATGATAAATGGTGAAATGACTCACAAAGGTTCTGCTGCTCACGAAGCTGCAATTACTGGTGATACTGTTGGAGATCCTTTTAAAGATACTTCTGGACCATCAATGAATATCTTAATTAAACTTACCTGTTTAATTGGTTTGGTAATTGCACCTATTTTAGGAGGCCATCCTGATGCCAATTCACATAGCGAAGAGATCAGGAAAGAAGTACGTTTAGAAATTAAAGGAGATACTTCTGAAATGGCTACAGCAATAATTACTACTGCTACTACTGTAAACGGAAAAACAACAACTAGCACTCAAGAAATTGAGGGTACAGTTGAAGAAATAGAGAAAAAAGCGAATGAAGCAGGAACAATTATTTCTGTAAATATTCAAAAAGATACTAAGAAAGAGTAATTTTAGATATCTACTCTATAAACATCCTTCTGAAAATTTAGAAGGATGTTTTTTGCTTTTATAAATCTTCTAAAACAAATTGAAATTGGCTACTTGTAGCCTTTTGAGCAATACAATTAATAGCCTCTTCAGGTAATTGTAAAACTCTAGGATATCCTCCAGTAACTGGGCAATCTCTCATTAAAATAATTAATTTTCCTGAAGGTGTTAATTGCACCGTTCCGGGCAAAACAGCACTTGTTAAAATACTGGTTAGCGTGTTTGGTATTGTTTCATTCAAACGATAGCCCATTCTATTTATATCTTTAGAAATAGAAAAAAATTTCTCAAATAATTCTTTTTGTTGAGCTGCGTGCAATTGTTCAAACTCAGGGCCTTTGTAACATTTTATAGTTTGTGAACTAAAATGCAATGCATTCACTTTTATGGATGCATTTGAAACAAGTTGACTTTTTGTAACCTCTGAAATAGCGATCTCCATACCTCTTTGCAAAAAGATATCTTGTGTAATACCTTTGTAAAAACTCCTGCTATTTAATTTTACTTCAGACTGAATTCCGCCAGCGACTGCCAAATAACACCTTGCACCATAATTTGCTTTTCCAAATGATAAAATATCATTTTTAGAAACACTTATTTTTTTATTTAATCCGATTGCTTGTTTGTTTAATTTTAAAGAAAAATCGCCTCCAGAAACACAAATAAAAGTGGCACATAAAAACTGAAACTCGCAACTACCACTATAAATTTCTACAACAGCAGCTTCTAAAGAGTTGTTTAAAACACTATTTGCCATATCCGAAGCATAGCTATCCATAACCCCAGAAACAGGAACTCCTAAAGAAGCAAAACCAACCCTTCCTTTATCTTGAATGGTTGTGTAAAATCCTGATTTTAAAACTTTAATCATTAATTACCGTTTTAAAAAGTTGATATGATTTTTTTGATACTAAAATTTCGAGTTCTAAAAATTCTTTTTTAGTAATTACACTAAATTTTATTTGATCTCCTGCTTTTGCAAAGCAAGGATTGCTTACTTCCAAATCGAAAAAGATAATCGGAGTTCTTCCAAGAATATTCCAACCACCGGCAGAATTCACAGGATAGACTCCTGTTTGTTCTCCTCCTATTCCAACAGAACCTACCTCAACATTTAATCGTGGATTTGGTTTTCTGTCAAAAAATAATTTCGAGTTCAATCCTCCTAAATAAAGAAAACCAGGTAAAAAGCCAATAAAAAAGACTGTATAAATGCTTTCTGTATGTATTTTAATAATTTCAAGAATCTCTAAATTTAAAGATTGTGACATTTCTTCTAAATCAATTCCAAATTCTAAATCATAACAAACAGGAATATCCCATAGAAAATTTTGTACCGGTTTAATCGTAGAATTTAAAGTATATATTAATTTTAATTTTTCAACTTCTTTATTAAAATCTAAAATGATATCCTTGAAAATTATAGTTAACGAATTATATCCAATACTATAATCTAGATATGATTCGCTCTTTTGAGAATTAATTTTATCCTTAAATTCTAATATATCTTTTAAAATAGCTTCCTCAATGATAGCTTTCCATTCTATCAAAATTGCTTTCGCACCAAAAGATTTATATGTATGAATGTTATCTAACAATAATTGCATGATTTTTTAATTCTCTCGACACATATTTTACAATTTCAATTGCATTTTTAGAATCTCCGTGTACACAAAACGTATCTGCTTTTATTTTTACTTCTTTTCCTGAAACTGTTTTTACTTTATTTTCTTTTATAATTCTATGGACATGCAGAAATACTTGCTTTTTATCTAATATCAATGCATTTTCATAGGTTCTAGAAACTAATGATAAATCATCATTATAATTTCTATCAGCAAACGCTTCGTACTTAATTTTTATGTTATTTTCTTTGGCGACTCTTTCAATTACAGAATTATAAGGAACATATAAATAAGCATCAATAGTAAACTTTTTAATGGTATCAATAAATAAAATCGCTAAGTTTTCATCAACAGCAATCGAATTATATAAAGCACCATGGGGTTTTATATGATGTAATTTCACATGAAAGAAAGAAAGACTATTCATAAATAAATTCAACTGATTTTGTATGCTTTCTTTAAAAGCATCATCAGAAATATTTATTAATTTTCTACCAAAATTTTCTGTATCGGGAAAAGAAGGATGCGCTCCTATTAAAACATTATTTTGAATCGCAAGCTCAATAGTTTCATCTATTGAATTTTTATCACCAAAATGACCACCGCAAGCAATATTGCAAGAAGTGATATAAGGCATTAATAAATGCTCATTATTTAAACCTTCACCAACATCACAATTGATATCAATTCTCATTTTATATAAAATTAAATACTTTTAAAATTCCTTTCGCGCCTAAAAAAATAGAAATTGCTAATATTATAAAACCTAAAATGTTTTGTGTTTTCGTGTTTACAAAATCACCTAAAACATTTTTCTTATTCATAATCCACAATAAAATTCCGGCAATAACAGGCAATAGCATGCCATTTGCAACTTGAGCAAACTTTATAATTTCAATTGGCTTAATGCCTATAGATGAAAATAAAACCCCTAAAAACAAAATAATAATCCAAACCATTCTAAATGATTTTGATTTAATATTTCCTTTCCAACCTAAACACCCTCTTGCCACATAAGCAGCTGCCAAAGGTGCAGTAATTGCAGATGTAATTCCTGCTGCAAATAAACCCAATGCTAAAAAATACTTAGCAAATTCTCCATATAAAGGTGCTAATCCTTCTGCCAAATCTGCAGCGTTAGAAATATCTTTAAACGGAATTGCAGCAGCAGAAACAATAATTGCCATTGAAACCAATCCTCCTAAAATAATAGAAATAATTGTGTCTTTTCTAGCTAATTTTAAATCTGCTGTTTTACTCCAACGTTCCTTAACTAAAGAAGCATGTAAAAATAAATTATATGGCACTACAGTTGTGCCAATTAAACCAATAATAGTTAGCAAACTTTTCTCTGGAAATCTAGGAATAAACATCCCTTTTAGCAGTTCCAAAACATTTGGCTTTGTAACAATCGCTGTTATTAAAAATGAAACACTCATTACTAAAACTAAAGTTACTAGTGCTTTTTCTAAAAATTTATAATTTCCAATATAGAGCAATATAAATGCAATAACACCAATAACTAAACTCATTAAATTGATAGATAAACTACCGATATTTAAAATTACTTTTCCAAATATTGTTTCTAATCCTAAAATCCCTCCACTTATATTTCCTGCTTCATAAGAAGCATTTCCAACTACAATTGCTGATAAAATTAAGATTGTGACAAACCATTTAAAGAAAGAAATTTTAATCTCTTCTCTAATAACTTCTGACAATCCTTTTTGAGAAATGATTCCTAATCTTGCAGCCATTTCTTGTAAAACAATGGTGGCTATTATAGAAAGTAACATTGCCCACAATAAATTAAAACCAAAATTTACACCTGCTAATGTACAAAGAGTAACGGTTCCTGGACCAATAAAAGCGGCTGCCACTAGAGTTCCAGGTCCTATATTTTTAAAAATATTTTTAATCATTTAAGTAATCTAGTGTTAAAGCTGTCATTGATTTTACTCCTAAGACAAAGCCACTTTCATCAATCACAAAGTCTGGTGTATGGTGGCCAGATGCGTCTTCTGTTTTTACATCTAAAGATTTTCCTCCCAAAAAGAAGTACATTCCCGGTATTTTTTGTTGATAAAATGAAAAATCTTCTGCACCTGTAATAGCACTTATTTTAACAACGTTTTCAAAACCTGCAATACGTTGCAATGTAGGCAACATTTTTGCTGTCAATTCAATATGATTGTAGGTAATTGGCAGCCCTTTCGAAATTTCTATAGTAGCCTCTGCTCTGTGCACTTTTCCAATTGCCGACACCATTTCCTTCATTCTATCATTAATGAATTTCTGCATGTCATAATCTAAGGTCCGTATCGTACCTACTAATTTTGCTCTTTCTGGAATAATATTCGATCGGATTCCTGCATTGATCATGCCTACTGTAATGACGGCGCCTTCTTTTGTTAATTCTGCTTCTCTACTAATAATGGTTTGTAAACCTTGTATTATACTTGCTGCTGTTAATATTGGATCTACTCCACTCCAAGGTCTAGATCCGTGTGCTTGTTTTCCTTTGATATTAATTTCAAAATTTTGGGCTGCTGCCATAATTCCGCCCGACTTGTATTTAATGGTTCCAACATCTGTTGCAGAATTTATGTGCAATCCAAAAATAGCTTCTACATCGGGGTTTTTTAAAACATTTTCTTTTACCATTAGTTCTGCGCCACCCTCTTCTCCTTTTGGAGCGCCTTCCTCTGCAGGCTGAAAAATAAACTTAACAGTTCCTTTAATTTCGCTCTTCATTTTAGAGAGCACTGCTGCTGCTCCCATTAAAATAGCTACATGCGTGTCATGACCACAGGCATGCATTACGCCTGTTTTTTTACCATTATATTCAGAGGTTACTACAGATTTAAAAGGTAAATCGTTTCTTTCTGCAACTGGCAGTGCATCCATATCTGCTCTTAAAGCAACTACTCTTCCAGGTATATCTCCTTTTAATAAACCTACAACCCCTGTTTTTGCGATGCCTTCTTGCACTTCTATTCCTAAACTTCTTAAATGTTTTGCAATATATTTTGCAGTATTAAATTCTCTATTAGATAATTCTGGATTTTCATGCAAATACCTTCTCCATTCTAGAACTTTAGACTCGATATCATTTGAGAGTTTGTTGATTTTCTCGTCATTCGTTTGACCAAAAGAATTTAAAATAAAGCCAAAAAATAAAAGAGCTGATACTGTGATTTTCATAGTTTGTCTTGTTTTAGTTACTGAAAAATAGAGCAATACTGCTAAGTATATGCGCTTTTAATGATTCTTTAAATATATAATTTTATATTGTAAAACTATAATTGTGAATACATAGTATACTCAAAAATATTATTCTTTAAAAATAGTGGACTCTTTATTTCCAAAAAAAAATATCTATAATTCATTTTAATCAACGCTATATTAAACGGAAACATTTATATTTACTAAAAATAATTATGCTTTTTTCATCAAGAATTTACAAAATAATATATTTATTTTCGATTAGCTTAACCCTTCAATTTAGCTGTTTTTCGCAAGAAACGATTGTAATTTTTGCTATTAATGATCCACACAGTGAAATAGAAAATTTCGCTAAAATCAAACCACTAATTGATGCTGAAAAAGCTAAAAATCAAAAAGTATATTTTGTTGCAGCTGGTGATCTTTTTTCAGGAAATCCAATTGTAGATTATCATTTAAATAAAGGATACCCGATGATAGACATGCTTAATAAAACCGGACTCGATGTAAGTGTTATTGGAAATCATGAATTCGATTATGGTCAAGCAATACTTAATGATCGCCTTGAGCAAGCAAATTTTCCTTTTATTTGTGATAATGTCTCGGGAGGAACGGGTAAACTGGCTGATATTAAGGGAAGTACTATTATAACAAAAGATAATTTTTCAATTGCGTTTGTGGGTGTAGTAGAGACTGGAAGTCCGGGAGGATATCCGTTAACGCATCCAAAAATAATTCAAGGTTTATCTTTTACAGAAGGCTTAGATAGTTTTGAAAATTATAAAGATCTTAAAGTTAATAATGATGTTGACTTAATCGTTGCTCTTACGCATTACGGAGGTTATAAAGATGAAAAAATTCTTGAAAACTACGATTTTGTAGATTTAGTTATAGGGGGTCACACTAACCAAGAATATGGGGTTGCGCATGCCAATGGATATAAAGTAATGTCTGGTGGAAATTTAGAGAAAATTTCAAAAACTACTTTAACCGTTGCAAATAAACAAATAACAAACTTTGAATTCGAACTTATCAATTTATCAAATTCTGATTTAGCTTCAGACAATGCTTTAGCAGAAGACATTGATGAGTATTTTAATAACCCAAGCTTTTATACAAATATCGGTTCTTCTTTATCGACATTAACATGGAATTCAACAGGTTGTTTTTACACAGATGCTCTTCAAGTAATTTCTGATTCAGATATGGTTATACAAAATTCTGGTGGCATCAGAGATATAATTTATGAAGGTATTATTACACCATTCTCTATTTATTCTATAGATCCATTTGGCAATGGTTTTGATACCTATACCATGTCTGTCTCCGAACTTAGAAACTTTTTAAATGAATTCCCATCTAGTTTTAGTTATTCGTTAGACACAAGTTTTAAAGTTCTAAAGAATGTAAACAATGAATTTATATTTTTTAAAGATGACATTTTACTTCAAGATAATAGTCAAGTAACATTAAGTCTTAATGACTACATATCTAGTGTGTTTCCAAACTTACTCCCAACAAACCCTAGCTATTCTTTTCCTTTAACCACCGCCGATTATATAATTGAATACTTAACAAATCATACAGACCAACCAATCGATTACCTAGACTGTAATCGAAGAAATTATACCTTGAATATTAATGATGTTGTTAAAGAACCTATTGTTAAAATATATCCATCACACATTGAAATTAACTCAAAAGAAAATAACTTTAGTGTGGAAATTTATAACATTACCGGACAACTAATTTATAATGCTGCAAATTCAAATAAAATTGATACTCAATTTTTAACAAACGGCATCTATTTCTTTAAGTTGAACTGCAGAAATAGTACTCAATTTAAAGTTCAAAAATTTGTAAAATAGATTTAAATAAAGTAAAAAACACCTCAAAAATGTGGTGTTTTTTACTTTATTTAATTGTAATGATCGTAAATTAAAATGCATAACGTTGCGGTCCTCCTCTTCGAATCTCCTCACTAGCAACTTCTTCAAATTGTGTAAAATTCTCTCTAAAGGCATTCGATAATTTAAAAGCTGTTTTATAATACGCTTCATCATTGTTCCAAGTTGCTCTGGGACTTAACAGTTCTGCTGGCACACCAGGACAAGTTCTTGGTTGTGCAACTCCAAAAACAGAATGAATGTGATAATCTTCATATTTATAGCTTCCTAAATCACCGGCTAAAACAGCAGAAATCATTGCTCTCGTATATTTTAATGGCATTCTTCTCCCTACACCATATTGTCCTCCAGACCAACCTGTGTTTATTAACCATACATTTACTCCTGTATCTTGCATCTTTTTACTTAACATTTCTGCGTATTTTGTTGGGTGCAAAGGCATAAAAGGTGCGCCAAAACAAGCTGAAAAACTAGGTGTTGGCTCTGTGACCCCTGCCTCTGTACCTGCAATTTTTGCTGTATAACCAGAGATAAAATGGAATGCTGCCTGATTTGGAGTTAATTTAGATATTGGAGGTAAAACGCCAAAAGCATCTGCTGTTAGAAAAAAAATATTCTTTGGGTTTTTACCTATTGATGGTTTTTGAATATTGTCTATATGATAAATAGGATAACTAACTCTTGTATTCTGAGTAATAGAGGTATCTGCAAAATCGATAACGTCCTTTGTATCCAAAACAACATTTTCTAGAATTGCTCCTTTTTTAATTGCTGCAAAAATTTCTGGTTCTTGTTCTTCTGATAAGTTAATCACTTTTGCATAACAGCCCCCTTCAAAATTAAAAACGGTATTTTCTTCCGTCCAACCATGCTCATCATCCCCGATTAAACTTCTATCAGGATCTGTAGAAAGCGTTGTTTTCCCTGTACCAGAAAGTCCAAAGAAAATTGCTGTATCACCGTCTTTACCTACATTCGCAGAACAGTGCATTGGCAATGTTTTTTTATAAACAGGTAATATGAAATTTAAAGCAGAAAAAATTCCTTTTTTAATTTCACCGGTATAACCCGTTCCACCAATTAAAGCTATTTTTCTTGTAAAATTTAAAATGGCAAAATTATGTTGTCGCGTTCCGTCTACTTCAGGATCTGCCATAAAACCAGGTGCATTTAACACGGTCCACTCAGGATCAAAGTCTTTTAACTCTGCCTCTGTAGGTCTTAAAAACATATTGTAGGCAAACATATTACTCCAAGGGTACTCGTTGATAACTCTGATACTTAGCCTGTAATTTTCGTCTGCACAAGCATAAGAATCTCGTACGAAAATTTCTTTTTCAGAAAGATACCCAGTAACCTTATTATACAGCGCATCAAATTTTTCTGAATCAAACGGTAAATTAATAGCACTCCACCAAACTTCATCTTTTGTAATGGCGTCTTTTACAATAAATCTATCTTTTGGAGAGCGTCCTGTAAACTCTCCAGTATTCACTGCAATTGCACCTAAGGAAGAGGCAACTCCTTGTTCTTTTTTTAACGTTTCTTCATGTAACTCAATAGAAGTTAACTGATAGCGAATTGTTGCATTTTTGATTCCTAGATTATTTAACGAAATCGATTTCGCATCTGTATCTACCATATCAATATTTATTTATTTTTTAATGAAGTACAAAATTAAACAATATTTTAAAATAGAGTTATTAAAATATAAAAATTCTCATTTTTTTAATTCTTTCTCATTTTTTTCAGGAATCCTGTTAACATAAATACCCAACCAAGAATAAAAAATAAGCCCCCAATAGGAGTTATAAACCAAATAGATGCTGCAGTTAGCTTTGTTAATTGAATTGCATAAATAGATCCCGAAAAAAAGAAGATTCCAGAGAAAAACAACCAACTAATCGTGTTTTTTTGTTTTGTAGAAAAACCAACATACATATTAACAAACAACAATACAATAACATGATACATTTGATAACGAACTCCTGTTTCAAAACTTAATAAACCTTCCGTTGTTAAACTGTCTTTTAATGCATGTGCACTAAAAGCGCCAAAAATAATTGCCAACATTCCTAAAAAACAAATAATTATATAATTTTTAAACATTATTAATGGTTTTTGTTAAATTTTAAACAATTGATGTATCTTCGTATCTCATACAAAAATACATCATTTATCCTATGAAAAATATTCTAATCATTGGTGCTGGAAAATCGAGTTCTGCCCTTGTAAAATATCTTTTAGACAGTTCTGAGCAAGAAGCATTATTTATAACTATTGCAGATATATCTACAGGAAATGCTAATAAATTAATCAATAAACATAGAAATGCCAAAGCAATAATATTAGATGTATTTGACAAACATCAGCGGGAAGAGCAAATACAAAAAGCAGATATTGTAATCTCTATGTTACCTGCAAGATTTCATATAGATGTGGCTAAAGATTGTATTACTTTTAATAAGCATATGGTTACTGCCTCTTATATTTCTAGTGAAATGAAAGATTTAGACACAGAGGCAAAAAAGAAAGGCTTGGTTTTTATGAATGAAATTGGTCTAGATCCAGGAATTGACCATATGAGTGCAATGCAAGTAATCGATAAAATTAAAGATGCTGGCGGTAAAATGCTATTGTTTGAATCTTTCTGCGGCGGAATCGTAGCTCCTGAAAGTGATAATAACTTGTGGAATTATAAGTTTACCTGGAATCCTAGAAATGTAGTTTTAGCAGGACAAGGTGGTGCTGCCATGTTTATACAAGAAGGAACTTACAAATACATACCCTATAATAAATTATTTAGAAGAACAGAATTCTTAAAAGTAAATGATAGTGGCAATTTTGAAGCTTATGCAAATAGAGATTCTTTAAAGTATAGAAGTGTCTATGGCTTGAATGATATTCCTACAATGTATAGAGGAACTATTAGAAAAGTAGGATTTTCAAGGGCTTGGGATATTTTTGTTCAATTAGGAATGACGGATGATTCTTACACTATAGAAGCATCTGAAAACATGAGCTATAGAGATTTTGTAAATTTATTTTTAGGATATTCTCCTTCAGATTCTGTAGAATTAAAATTACGCTCTTACCTTAATATAGAGCAAGATGACGTGATGTGGGCAAAATTAGTAGAGTTAGACCTCTTTAACCCAAAAAAGAAAATTGGATTGACAAATGCAACCCCTGCGAAAATGCTGCAGAAAATATTAGAAGATTCGTGGACCTTGCAAAAAGATGATAAAGATATGATTGTAATGCAACATCTTTTCGGTTACGAATTAAACGGTAAAAAACATCAAATAGAAAGTAGTTTTATTGTTTTAGGAGAAAATCAAACCTATACTGCAATGTCTAAAACAGTTGGTTTACCTGTTGGAATTGCTGCCTTAAAAATTCTAAAAGGAGAAATTAAAACACCTGGTGTTCAAATACCAATTAACAAAGAGGTATACGAACCTATTTTAAACGAATTAGAAAATTACGGTATTAAATTTACCGAGAAAGAAGTACCATATAAGGGGTATAATCCTAATAATGTAAATAAATTCATGTAATTACGTAAAAAAAATAACATAATAAAAAAATCAATTCTTCGCAATTACTTCTTAAAGCTACATTTTTAGATAAAAATCTTTAGTTAATTGAATATAGTCTTCTGTATATTGATGACGGGCAAGTTCTATAATTAAATGTGTTTCCTCTAATTCAGTTTCCTGAAAAGAAAATGCCAATAAACTTCTTTTTACTTCTGACTTTTTATTTCCTTGAACTCTGCAAACTTTGTTTAAAAACAAATGATGTTCTTTGGCTATATTTATAAAAATCATTTCCTCTTTAAATGGAATAATCGTAGAAAAAATTCCGTTTTCTGATAAAATTTTAGAAACACCAACTAACAGTTCTTCAAAAGATAATGAAGAAGTAAAACGTGCCTTATTTCTTGAGACATCCTCACTTTCAAAGTTATCTGTATAAAAAGGCGGATTCGATACAATTAAATCATAGCGCTCTTCCTCAGCCGCTATTTCATCTGCAAATTCCTGAAAAGTAGCATTGTAACAATACAAACGGTCTCCCCAATCAGATTTTTCAAAGTTTTCAACCGCTTGTTCGTATGCTTTTTCATCTACCTCCACGGCATCAATTGTCATAGCATCAGAACGCTGTGCAATCATTAGCGCAACAACGCCACTACCTGCACCAATATCTAAAATAGTATTTGGGTATTTATCAACAGTGCACCAAGCGCCTAATAAAACGCCATCTGTGCCTATCTTCATAGCCACTTTATCTTGTTCCACTGTAAATTCTTTAAACTTGAAAGGTTGGACCATTTTTCAAAAATACTACAAATTCCTTTCATTATAGAGTTTGTATAGTTTTTGTATTGGTCAATTATGACAGTACAAAACTATATTTTTAGTGTATTTCTTGGAATTTATTCAGACGATAAAATAAGATTTCATTCTAAGATAGAAACTTCAACAGTTTTCTTTTGTAGAAAGGAAGGGATTCACTTCGTGCGTCCCAGATAACATCTTAATACAAACATAAAAACTTAAAAGCTTCGCTTCACTATCTATTTATTTTAAAAAAGATAAAAACAAGTTTTTATCTTTTTTAAAATAAATAGATATTTGACAAACGTCAACAGTTTTCTTTTGCAGAAAGGAAGGGATTCGAACCCTCGATACCGTTACCGGTATACTACCTTTCCAAGGTAGCGCCTTCGACCACTCGGCCACCTTTCTAAATATACAAAGCTATTAAACCCTCAGGAGTTTCAACTTCTATTGTATTATTTTCTCTATCTACTTTTTTAATAAAGGCATCTACCATCGGAATAAAAATTTCTGTTCCATCTCGATCTATCTCAAAAAGAGGTTGTGCTGCTTTATCGTTTATATGAACAATTTGTCCTACTTCGCCAAAATTTGTATCCACTACAGTAAAACCAATTACTTCATGAAAATAAAACTTATCACCAGATAATTTTGGCAACATTGTTGAAGGCAGATAAATACCACATTTTAAAATTGAATCGGCCTCTTCATCAGAATAAATATCTTCAAACTGAACGCGTAGCTGATTTCCCTTGTGCAACGAACTTTTTTCAATAAAAAATGGAACCAGATTAGTGCCAAATTCGACATAAACTGATTCCATTTCTGTGTACAACTCAGGCTCATCTGTATCTAATTTGATAACAACTTCACCTTTAAAACTATATTTTGTAACGATTTTGCCTAAATAAAAACAATCTTCTTTACGCATTTTCGTATAAATTTAGTTTTTATTCTGCTGCTTTTTCTTGAGCTTCATCGATAGTTTCAGGAGCTGCTTCAACAACTTCTTCAACTGCAACCTCAGCAACAACTTCTTCTACAACTGGCTTAGCTGCTTCAATTCTTGCTTCGTTTACTGCTTTTTCTGCTGCAAATGCTGCTGCCTTCGCATCAGATTGTGCTTGAGATAACCCAGCTTCTTTATCAGAAATCTTTGTAGCTTTTTCTTCTACCCAAGCTGCAAATTTAGCATCTGCTTGCTCTTGAGTTAAAGCACCTTTACGAACACCTCCAACTAAATGATTCTTTAACATAGCTCCTTTATAAGACAAAAGGTTCTTTGCAGTATCTGTTGGTTGTGCACCATTTTGTAACCATTGTACAGCTTTATCAATGTTTAAATCGATAACTGCTGGGTTTACATTTGGATTGTAAGTACCTAATTTCTCTAAGTATTTACCATCTCTTTTTGCACGAGCATCAGCGGCAACGATCCAATAGAATGGTTTCCCTTTTTTACCGTGTCTTTGTAATCTAATCTTTACAGACATAATTTGTTAATTTTTTAAGGTTCTCGACCTTGATTATTAATAATCTTACTATCTCGTAGTAAGTGGGCGCAAATATACAAATTAATTTAATTCTAGAAACTTTAAATTTACTAATTATCAAGTAGTTAATCTATTTACCTTTTGTTGATAAGTCCGTATAGATTTACATGCCTAAATCTTTCATGTTTTTGTATTTTTAACTTCCCAAATCATTCATTAAAAATAGCCATTTTATGTACTTAATTTTTGATACAGAAACTACTGGTTTACCCAAAAGCTGGAACGCTCCTATTACAAATACAGATAACTGGCCAAGGTGTGTTCAAATTGCATGGCAACTGCATGATGAAATGGGAAATGTGCTAGAACATAACGATTTCTTGATAAAACCAGACGGCTACAACATTCCTTATGATGCAGAGAGAATTCACGGAATTTCTACAGAATTAGCAGAAGAGCAAGGTATTTCTTTAAACGAATGTTTAATTTTATTTAATGAAGTTTTAGGTAAAACAAAATTTATTGTTGGTCAAAATTTAAATTTTGATTTGAATATTATGGGATGTGAATTCCATAGATTAGGGGTTGAAAATAAAATGACTTCCCTACCAATATTAGACACGTGTACTGAGAAAACTGCTTTCATGTGTCAGATTCCTGGTGGTCGTGGTGGAAAATTTAAACTACCAACATTAACAGAATTACACAATCATTTATTTGGTACTGGTTTTGGAGATGCGCATAACGCCACTGCAGATGTTGAGGCGACAACACGTTGTTTTTTAGAATTAGTTCGTATTAGAGAGTTTACAAAAGAGCAATTAGATGTAGCTGAAGATTATTTTAAGAACTTCTCTGAGACCAATCCAAAACCAATTCAAGTTATTGGTTTAAAACACATAAATCTTAAAAAAGAAAGTGAAAAAATCCGTCAACGTCTTGAGAAATTAAAAGATACAGCAGATACAAAATCTACTACTGTAGGTTTAGCAGAATTAGAAGATGTTCAATTTTCTCATTTACATAATCACACGCAATACTCTGTTTTACAATCTACCATGCAAATTGGTAATATTATAAAAGCTGCTGCGAAAGACAATATGCCCGCAGTAGCAATGACAGATACTGCAAATATGATGGCATCATTTCATTTTGTAAGTGCTATTTTAAGTCATAATAAAACAGCAGCAACTCCAATGAAACCAATTGTTGGTTGTGAGTTTAATGTGTGCGAAAATCATAAAAATAAATCTCAAAAAGACAATGGTTACCAAATTGTTTTATTAGCTAAAAATAAAAAAGGATATCACAATTTAGCTAAAATGTCTTCAATTGCCTTTGTAGACGGTTTCTATTATGTACCAAGAATAGACCGGGAGGTTATTAAAAAATACAAAGAAGATATTATTGTTTTAACCGGAAATTTATATGGTGAAGTTCCTAGTAAAATTCTAAATCTTGGAGAAAAACAAGCAGAGGATGCTTTAATCTGGTGGAAAGAAGAGTTTAAAGACGATTTCTATATTGAGCTAATGCGCCACAATCAGCAAGATGAAAAAATTGTAAATGAAACGCTATTAAAATTCTCTAAAAAGCATGCCGTTAAAGTTATTGCAACGAATAATACTTTTTATTTAGAGAAAAAAGATGCCAATGCACATGACATTTTATTATGTGTAAAAGATGGAGAAAAACAAGCAACACCAATAGGAAAAGGGCG
>Ga0209533_1000148_pt1 | contig 63248 bp, 60 predicted proteins | sample COG_04_FD_184748 | JGI IMG/M metagenome (GOLD analysis project Ga0209533, IMG submission 184748) | Pelagic Microbial community sample from North Sea - COGITO 998_met_04 (SPAdes) (version 2) | ecosystem: Environmental > Aquatic > Marine > Neritic zone/Coastal water | place: Helgoland, sampling...
AATCAAAAGAAGAATCAAAAGACAAACCAAAAGAAGAAGAATCAAAAGAAGAATCAAAAGACAAACCAAAAGAAGAAGAATCAAAAGAAGAATCAAAAGACAAACCAAAAGAAGAAGAATCAAAAGAAGAATCAAAAGACAAACCAAAAGAAGAAGAATCAAAAGATAAACCGAAAGATGATTCAAACGACAAACCAAAAGAGGAAACAAAAGAAGAATTAAAAGACAAACCAAAAGAAGAAACGAAGGATAAACCAAAAGATAAACCGAAAGATAAACCGAAAGATAAAAAAATGGAAGGAGGTAAACAAAAAAAACGAAAATATAAAAAAACAAACAAAAAGAAAACAAAAGGAATATTAAAAAAGAGAAGAAACAAAAAAACAAAAAAAAATGTGCGATTTACTATTTAAATTGATATAACAATTATTCAATAATAAATGTTATATTAAATATTCAAACTTTATATAGGAGAAATGAATGATAGCACGTATTTAATGATGCTGTATTTTTCAAAGAAACATAAAAAAAACAATAGCATACCAAAACGGCAACATAGCAAGGTAAATTTTAATAATGAAATTTTTGTTGAAGAACAAATAAAAAAACCTGAAAATAACCAAAAAGAGTTAAAGGGGATTTTAAAAAAAAGCAAATATAAAGGATATTTTTTTATTTTTTAGTTTCATGATTTATAAAACCTATACTTTTTTTTAAATCGAAACTAGAACCTAAATGAGCTTTTGCCAATTCATAAATTTCTTTTTCGTGAATATTTAATGATTCAATGTATGCCTTTTCATTTGGATTTATATTGTTTATTTCACCTTTATCCATATTATTGTTTATAATAGGAAACGTTAATATAATTATTTTCAATTTATATTTTTAAAAATTGAAAATAATGTATGTATAAAATACCAATACATAAATAAAATGTATAACACCCGTTACCAAATTAAAAAGGCATTTGAACAACTAAAACAAAATGAACATAATAAAATAGACAATGTTATCACTCATAACTATAATACACGATATAAATATCGCACTAACGAATATCCAGTAAATATCGATTTTGACGAAGCAAGTAGGGCATGGCGTTCAAATAAAAATAATATGGGATATGGATGTTTCGAATACAAATAATCACTTCATAATCAAATGTCTGTTTCATCTTTTTCTTTTTCTTCATCATCATATGGAACACAATTTGTTTTATAAATTTCCAATACTTCTTTCACCACTTCTTCCCGCTCTACATCATTTGTGTCAAATTCGATAGAACCAATACTATCTGAACGTCGTCCCTTTATTTTATTCAAAAAATCTTCCAACCCATTTTGTGTATGATGCAAGTCATTTTGTTCACAATCGCCAGTAATAACCAAACGTGTATTTTCACCAATGCGTGTTAGCAACATTTTCATTTGACTAATTGTACTATTTTGCATTTCATCTGCAACAATCCAGCAATGTTTAAATGTGCGTCCGCGCATAAATCCAAGTGGAACAATTTCGATTTTCTTTTCTTCGATTAAATCATTTACATTTTTTTGTGTCATAAAATTATGAAATATATCATAAATGGGGCGCATCCAGGGCATCATTTTATCTTCTAAAGAACCAGGTAAAAATCCAATATTCTCGTCTACACTAACAGATGGTCGAGTGAATATTATTTTATTATATTTGCCCGAAATAAAATTCTTGATTCCTTGTTCTACAGAAAACAATGTTTTACCCGTTCCAGCTGGGCCTGATGCTAAAATGATTTTATAATCTTGATTATTTAAACATCGGAACAATTTAAATTGTGATTTGTTTCGTGGACTAGCAAATTTGTTTGCTTCAATAAACAATTGATTACAAGAAGTTTGGCTTGATGATGGATGATAATTTTCGTTTTCGTCTTTCTTGCATTTTTTTGATTTCGTCATAATTAATGAAAATAAAAAATAATAATTATTTTAATGTATAAAAGTGGTTGGTTGTTTTTTATGCAATATGCAAATAAATTTACGTCCGTATTCGCCTATATTTTGTTTTTCTATTAATTTCCCCATTTTGTAATCAAAATCGTAAGATTGGCTTAATATCATAAATAATTGTGGCATATCTTCCAAGGTCATCATTTTTCCTTGACAATGCTGATTTTTAAATGCATAGCTGCACAAGCTATGATTATTTGAACAATATTGATAATTCATATTTTGAAAAATAGAAAGTGGTTTACGTAAAAAACGTGTGCATTTTGTAAGTATATCGGGTTCTTGTGTTTCGCATGTCAAAATATGTATATATTGTTTATCGTAATGGTCATAATAAGGTTCACTATATATAATACTCATAATATGTATATATTTGGTCAATATTTTAATTCACAATGCATTTAAGGGATTCTCTTTCCAATTCATCCAATTGTTCTTTAGTATTAATTCCAGCAACTTCATTATTTTTGTTTTGAGGCAAACAACAAACCTTTACAGATTTTGAATATTCTTCCAAAATAAAATGGAAAATATCAGGTAAATAATATTCATTTGATTTATTATTGTTTTCAATGTTACCAATATAGTTTTTAATAAATGCAGAATCAATACAATAAATTCCCGTATTACATAATTTTACTTCCTTCAAAGATTCATTGCAATCTTTCTCTTCACAAATATACAATAAACTCCCTTCGTCTTCTATAACACGACCATATCCATTATTGTTACTAGGAGTAAACGCCAATAATTTACCACTAATTTTTGGGTCGGGATTATCCAATTCGAAATATTCTTTTAATGTATTTGCTTTTATGTTTGGCACATCGCCACTTAAGATAAGTGTTTCTTTATCTTCTTGCAAATATGGTAGACAACATTGTACAGCATGTCCTGTACCTTGAGGATTCTGTTGCAAAACATATTGTATTCTCGTTTCATTTGGAAACCATTTATGCAATGTTTCGCGAATTAAAGGACCCGTGTTTTCACCAACGACCACCAATATTTGATTAGGATTTAATTCAAGTGATTGAATCACAACATGAACAATCATTGGTTTGTGATGAAAATGAACCAACACTTTCGGCAATTCACTTTGCATTCGTTTTCCCATTCCTCCGGCTAAAATAATAACTTGGACCATATACAAATTATTATTCATTATTTTTATTATTTATTTTATCTATTATCTATTTTATCTATTATTTATTTTATCTACCCTGTTTTAATTAAGCACTTGCAGGTGCATTCACTTCTTCTTCTGTTTTAGACGCTTCTTGTGATGATTTTGCTTCATCTTGTTCATTGGTGATTTCCATAATAGCTTCTACAATATCTTGGTTATGTTTGTCCAATGCTTGAGCAGCACGTTCGCGTCCGCATTCGGTTTGTTGTAGAACTAATTCGATGTCTGTTTCACTGGCATTGCTTGCATTTTTAGCAGCTTCTTGCAATTCTTTTTCCACTTTATCATAATCATCACTTTCTTTTAATTCAAAAATTTTCATAATGCAATCTACAATATCCTTGTTGTTTTCTTGATAAAATTTTAAGGCGATTTCACGACTACATTCCGTTTGTTGCATAATGGTATCAATATCTTCATTGTTTACATTATTATCATTGGTAGGAATATTATTAAGATTTACGCTAGGTTGTTGTTTATTTAATTGTGCCAATTCAGGCATAACATCTAACAAATTGGGTATTTGTGGCAAGTTAGATGGTTCGGGCATTAAATTATGATTTGTCAAAACCTTTTCATAGATCATAGAACGTTGTAACAATACTTGCATAAATACTTGCGCATATTTAGTAGGCACTTGCTTGATTCCTTGATTTAGAATAGGAACTTGCATAGGTGGATACAATTCCATGGCTGTTTTTAGTTGCATTTGCATATTGCGATTGTCTGTTACTAGTTTGTTCAATAGTTCCACAACCTCTTGGTTTTGCATGATAACAGGTTTGCCATTGATGTTTAACGACATTGCGCTTCCCATTTGTTTCATCATTTCTATCATTTTATTTTTTTCTTCACGAATTTTATTTAAATTTTCAATCACATCAGGTTTGTGTTTCAAAGTTCCTAGATCGTAATCTATTAATAAAGTTTCAATTGTATTCATATAAAATTCTTTCATTCCAGATTCTTTTACGAAATCATCTACTTTTAATTCTGTTTTTTTCCACGATTTGTTTTCTTCGGTGAGCAATTCTTTTTTATCGAAAGAATTATGGCTATGTGAAAATACTAAAATTGTCTTTTTGGGGTCCAATTGTACCATCGGAATACTATGACTTTTCAAGAAATCTTTTTCTTCCGCCATGGATTGGGTTTCAGTATAACTTGTTTGTTCCAAAAGCGCGCGTTTAAAAGCAAATGTAGCAGCAGTGGCGTGATTTTCACCATAAGGACCAAATTCAACGACATTATCAATATGTTTGAAATAAACATGAATAATACTTGAACCAGCCACTAATTTTTCTGGGTTGGCTTGCAATTTTTCAACGGCATGACTTACGCGTTCTGCTGGATAATAGTCATCATCGTCCATATAAACAATAATATCACCCTTGGCTTTGCTATGCATTAAATTTCTTTTTTTCCCTAAAGTCATTTTTTCATCATAAGAAAAGTATTGGATATTGCTTAATCCTGATGCTTTGATGATATCTTCGATTTTATCTGTTCCGTCATCAATAATGACCCATTCCATGCGATCTTGAGGATAAGTTTGGTTCTTAAAGCAATCAATCGCCGATTGAATAAAAGGACGGCGATTGAATGTGGGAGTGCAGATACTAACAAAAGGTTGTTCAGTCATTTTATTTATTTATTGATTAATTTTTAATTATTTAAATGTATAAAATATTATTCTTGATAACAAGAATAATTTCCTAAAAATATATAATAAAGAATTTTACATATTTTTATATTTTTTATTTATTTGCACCTAAAAGCACTTATTGGTCGTAGTTGGAACCAAGCAAGTTAGCAAATGTGTTGACACCTTTTAAGGTATAAGCAATATTTACTAATGTTCTAGGTACACCAGCATTGTGGAAAGCATTCAAACCAGCAATACGAGCACCAGCATCTTGAGGTCTTGAACTGGCAAGAGTATTGCGTGTAGCAGCAAGAAGAAGACCAAGTCTCAAACATGTGGCTTGGTCACTGATGTTTTGGATGTCGTCATCGTTAGCGACTTCTTCAGCGATTTCGGCAGGTGTATATTGAGATAAGTAAGGTACCCAGTATTCAACATGTTGTACTGCAGCGAATGCATCAGATGCTTCACCGAAGACAACCAAATCGTTGGATGTAGCAGTTCCCCAGGTCAGAACTTCTGTTTCATAAGCATTGATGGCTAATTTAGCGCTAGCACCAATGGCAGTGAAGTGTGAAGCAGGTTTGCCGTAGTGTACTAAAGCTTGAAGAACACGTGAAATCATAGTGTCAGAATCAGAACTAGAAGCTAAGTCGGTGTTGGCAGCTAGTTCACTTCTTAAACTGAATAAGGAGGAGTTGGAGGAGGTCTCAATATTTTGATTCATTTTATTGAAAGCACGAAGTGTTTCTGAAGGATGCAGATCGAGTAAAGCAATTAATTCAGCATTTCCATCGCCAGCGATCGCAGAAGGTGATTTAGCAAAGTAATTGGCCATTACGTGAACCATAGCTCCAGGAAGGGCACGATTTTCGGCAGTCGCTTGGGCAGTGTCGTAATTGTAGTCACCAGCGTTTGTGGCGGCGAGTACACGATCAGCTTCTAATTTGAATCCTGTTACATCAGATACATCAACGAAGAGTTGAGGAGGAACGGGGCTCCATGATGTGATTTCAGCAATAGCAGCTTTGGTGTTAACGAATGATTTTCTGACAAGTTCATTGTATACCCAGCCAATACGTTGGTTTTGTTCAGCGGCAGAATAGGCGGTGCTGTTGGCGGTGGGGGCGGCGTTGTCGACCGAAGATACATCCATAGAACGTAAAGGTAAGCTGTAACTAATGACACCATTTAAATTAGTTACATTTTTACTTACATCATCCACGATAGCAGATGAAGTATCAAGATCAAAGTAACGTAAAGCAACGTTGGCTGTGTGTTGAAGGTTAGTCATATCAAAGAAAGCGTCTTGGAAATGTCCAGGGGTGAAGTATTCGTATGCGAATCTTTCACGATCGAGTGCAATTGAGGTTTTGTTTGCGACTAACAAAGCGCGATTGGCAGCAGTATCGTCATTCAATGCCTTTCTAATAGTATCGGTGAGAGGACCGGTGCGGGTCCTTAATGAATCTAACGCACGAATACGTGATCGGAGATTGTAGACATTATCCATCATGAAAATACCGGAACCTTTTAAGTTACCATATACTTCGGTAGCATCAGACCATCCGTGTTTGACGGCAGCAGCCCAAATGGAATTTGTGGTGTGAACATTACCGGTTGCGGCTTCGTAGAATTTACCATTTTTGATATATGTAGCACCATTGGAAAGATCATTGTGAATACCAAGAGTCATGTCGTTTCCAGCCCATGAACTGAAAGATAAATCTACAAGTTTAGTTCCCGCAGGGGAACCAAACGATGCATCAGCGTTGCTAATGGTTTCTAATAAAATACGAAGACGTTCATCTTGTGCGGAGGTCAAAGTAAGATTAGGAAGATGAGCCAAACGAGGATCAGCTGTTAATACTTCTTGGAAATCTTCCCATTCTTCGCGTTCGGAACCGACTTTGTTAATAGGGAAAGCAATACCAGTTTCTGACCAGTGGTAATCTTGATCGCTTGCAATGAAAGCTTTTACTTTATTAATGTAACCAACCCAACTTTTAACATCAGTGGCCGCTTTTACATTGGCCAATGTAATACCATCGGTATCGTTAAATGCATCATCGGTTTCGAAATCAGTCAATTGGTCGGCTAAAACACCTGATGTGCCGTAGACAGTAGCGAATTGAGCTTGAATGTCTTCGGGAGAATCTTGTAGGGTGGTGCTGTAACTGGCTTGAGCGTTGCCGAATTCGACACCAGTGTTATTGGCGACACCAAATGCTAATTCCTTAGCATAAGCTTCGTAAACTTTGTTTTTAGGGAAACCATAATCTTTCATGATTTGGAATTCAGGGACAAGGTTAGCACCTAGATCACTATTGGAACCTCTTACATTGTTACGGATAATGGCTCTCATTTTGGTAGCGGTGGTTAAATATTCTTTGTTAAGACCATACCCAACATTTGATTTGAAAAGTCCGGCTTCCAAATAAGGAGCAACTGAAGCAACACCACAATCAGATACATCTTTGAAATTAGGTGTGGGTACAAATAAGTTGAGGAAATTCAAGTAATCACGATCACGCTCATCGAAATCATCAGCCATTGTGACTGCATTAGCGTAGTCAACTTTAGATGCGTTAGCACCATTCAATCTGTGTCCAGAACGAGCGACATCGGCAGGGTCGACTCCAGTAATACTGGTATCGCCTGAGATATCATAAAACAAATGTTGAACGGCGGAAATATCAGTTACTGCGCTGCGACTATCGAAACGGATGTTTTTAGCTTTAACAACAGCAGATAAATCGAACCAATCAATAGCATCAAGATTTTTACCTTGAGGAAATTTATCGGCATTTAAACTACTTACGGCGGCACCTTGATCATTAAGAATTATACCACCTGTTACTTTATTAGTACTTATATCGTTGTAACCGAATGCAAGACCTGTGTAAAAGTGTCTTTCACCAGAAGGTAAATTTGTATCTTTACCGGCCATAACAGATGTAACAATATCTGTACCAATAACAACAGGTGCATTTAATTTTTGTACTTCAGATAAAGGTAATGTCCAGAAGAAAGAACTGGAAGCATCGACTTTGCCTTGGCGACCAAGATTGGTCATGGTTTGAAAACCAAATGATTTAACCAAGTTTTGCATTTCAGTGTAAGTTAAACCAATGGAATTGGTGGAAACATCTGTTTGTCCAGCTAAATCGGTTACCAAATCAGCAAGAGCTGAAAAGGCAGTTCCTTGTAGAACGGCTGAGGAGAAATTGAGTTCTTCGATTCCCATTATAATTTAAGGTGCGAAAAAAATTAATAATAAATGTTTAATAATTCTTCTAAATATTTCAATACTTTTGCAAATGTCTCTTCTTTATTAGTATTATCAGGTAAGTGTGAAAAATCAAACATATCTATTGTTTTATTTGCTATATATTCATTATTAATATGACGTGAGTCAAATACTGAACTATAAAATGTATTTGCAGGTATTTTTTCTAAATAAAGATTTTTTTTATTTTCGTAATAATCTTGTGTATTTGTATAATCTTTATTTTTTTCATCAATATTCACAATTTGTTCCATTAATCTATCTTTGTTGTAAAAAGAAAAACCTTGAGTTCCGGTATTTGCATAGTGAATAGTATCAAAATCAGAAGGTTCAATATTACTAGTAATCAAAGACGAAACATTACTAAAGAATAAGTATTTTCCATGAAATTTATTTAAAAATTCTTTGTTCAATAAATAATCGTTTATTTCATGAATATAAACAATGTCTGTGTCTAGCTTAATAATACGTATATTTGCATTGGTTTTTGCTACAAACGAACTAATAAAACGATAATTTGTTTCACAGCAAATAATTGTATGAGACCATTCTTCGCCCAAACGCCATATATTATTGATTAAAATAGATTCAATATGAGGTAAATCTTCAAAGCAAAAACAAACATGTTCATAATCTAGATTTTTACTTAAATTCTCTATTTTCAAAATAGTTTGAAAAAACTCGTAATAGCGCCACAAATAATATTCAGTTTTTTTGTTTTGCATCAAATCGTTTACTTTTATTGCACTATCGTTAGACAATGCATATGTCTTCGTGTATTTATAAGGTTTTCCTTCAATTGCTATTTGTCTTGTTTTTTTTACATCTTTATATATATCTTCATGCCCAGCAAGATATTCTTCTTTTACCATGTGCACATTAGTATTGACACTCATATACTTATCAATATTAATGAAAAAAATAAACTTTTCTAAACTTAATTATATTTTATAATCATATTTCTAAACAATATTGTTTCATTTTGTTGGATAAAATATGTTGTATTAACTGGAATGGTCTTGTTTTAATTCGTTCGTAATTGTTTGTAAATCGTTTCCTTCTTTCATACCTGATGTTATTTTTTCCAATAAACTATTTACTTTACTTTTGGAATTATCATTAGTATCCTGTGGCTGTTCCTCTTTTTTAGGAACATTATTTTTGTTAATGCGTTTATCTCGCATTGTAGATATTACTTTACCTAAATTTAAAGCACCCAATGCAGAAAAATTGGCAGCATTATTTGCGGGATTATTAGGTTTTTGTTCATCTTTGTTTATTATTTTTATTAATTCGTCCAATCTATTTTTATCTATATCTTGATATTGATCTTGATCTTCATTTTTTGTTTTGTTCACAGAACATTCTTCTATTGCTTGTTCTACCAGATGGCGTCTATAGATAGGTTTTGTTTCAACAAATTCTTTTTCAATATAATGTTCTGTGATGTATTTTATATTATTTGATTGTTGATAATATTGTTCTGTGTTAAGAAAATCATTCATTTTAATAAATACTCGATAGTCGCGTTCATTAGTAAAATCGCATTTACGTAATAATAGTGACATACCGGTTCTAAATATACATTCATCTTTCATTTTTCCATTTAACATTGCACTATAAATATTACTATAAGTAAGTTTCCAATCACTGAAACTATTGAACATTTCGTCATCTACATTATTAAACATGAATAAATACAATTTATTGTATAATTCTTTATCAACGCTAGACAAATCATTTTTTAGAATCAAATAATGGTCATATATTTTCTTTTCATATTTTTCGTGAAATTTTTGACTATATAAATAATGCATTTTATCCATATTTTTAGCATCATCCATATTCTCAAAATAATGAAAAAATGCTTCGCCATATTTTTTCCAATTAAAATCACCTTGAATGTTGTATTTTATTTCAAAATATTGTTCATCCAACCCGTGGCTATCTTTATTTTGTCCATAAAAAGCAGTAATCTTTTGATAGCCATCACTTTCTTCAAAGTTTTCTATATAGCGTTTTTTATAACTAATGCAATCAAACCCATCAGGAAGTGAATTCAAAATGAAATAATATTTTTCATCTATTGTGTGTTGCATTTTGCCGGTTTTTTCAAAATAGGCATATGTTTCACAATCTTCTTGTTTCCCCAATGACGAAATTTCTGAAATATGTTTATAACGTTGTACATACGTTTTTATTTCAAAGTCATTTGGAATATGGAAAAACAAACGGAAATATTGATCATCTAGACAAAATTTGTCTTTGTTAATACTATTATAAAAATTATAAACTTCGATTTCGTTTGAAGTATTGAATGTTTCTTCATAATCTTTAAGTTCGCTGTATCGTTTAAATAATATTTGAATATCAAAATACTTATGTATTTTCATGTATAAGCGTAAATAAAGTGTATCTAAAGGAAAAGTTTTAAATCCATGGCGATAATAATAGCGATATACCGAAATATTGTCACTTTTCAGTCCTTTATTTTTTAATTGGGTCTGGTATCTTTCATAATATGTTTCATAATTAAAAATATCCGGAATAGAATAACGTATGCGGTAATATTTATCATCCAATGTATGTGTTTTTTTAGAAACTTCGTAATAATGTTTATACAATCCAACTACTTTCTTATAATTGTAATCATAAATATTACCAAAGCGTGGATAGCGCAATAAATAATAATAAACGTTGAATTCACTTGGTATTTGAAATTTTGATCTATATTTAACATCATCTTTTGTGTTATGAAATGTTTTCAATAATTTGTAAATATCGGTCGGAAGGTTACTTATTGTTTTTTTAGATTTTTCCAAAATATCCTTAGTAATTGTTTTATTATCATTATTTGTGTATTCACTGAAACTACTTTGAAATGACACGACACTTACATTGTCATCTTCATCGTCATTAAATCGTTCACTATTTGATGTCTTTGCGGTATAAGTAGAATTAAAAGATAATACGCTAATATTATCATCATCATCATCATTTTTTTCGCTGCGTATATTTGCAGTGTTCGATCTCGATCTCGATCTCGATCTAGTCGAAGCAATGCTCATAGTGTCATATATAGGAATACTATATTCACTATTTTTTGCACTATTTGTATTACGTCTATAATCACTTTCATTTGGAATGGTTGAACGAATATTTTCTTGCGTTAATTTCAAAATATTTGTTTTCGAAGCATTATTATTCTGCGATGCATGTAAAATAGAAGACAAGGGTGTTTTACCTCTATTTTGTTGCGTGGACATATTATATAATCAAACCCTTTTTTTTTACTAAATAAAACTTAAAACGATCCGATAAATGAACGAAAATATATTCATTCGACTGTTACCACTTTTGCTAAGTTGCGCGGCATATCTGGATTATATCCATATTGTAAACAACAATAATAGGATAGCAATTGCAATGGTATAATAGCTAATAAATCGTTGAAAATATTAAAACCGCTTTTTAGAGATATAAACATGTCATGCTGGTGGTCTAAAAACTTGGCGTCTTCTTCATAACTAATATACATAATTTTTGCATTACGCGATTTAATTTCGTTGTATACATTTTGCATTTTTGCATCATGTTCACTATGTGTATGAATCAATATTACTGGGAAGTTTTTTTCTAATAATGCTAATGGACCATGTTTCAAACTGCTTGCACTATACCCTTCTGCATGAATGTATGAAATTTCTTTGATTTTTAAAGCTGCTTCCAGCGCGATTGCGTGTGCGCGGCCTTTTCCTAAAAGAAAACAATTGGAAAAATCACTGAAAAAAGGAATATATTTTTCCATTTTTTGGTAATTTTCTTGTAAAATCCTTTCTATGTTGACGTGCAAATTGCGCAAATCGCGTATATATTGTCGTCTTTTATTTGCATTAACATTTCGTTTTTGCGCAAACCAAATTGCCATTAAAGACAAAATAATCACTTGTGAAGTGAAAGATTTGGTTGATGCGACACCAACTTCGCGGCCTGCATTTAAATATACACCGCAATCTACTTCACGAGCAATTAGTGAATCCACCACATTGACAACACCGATTAAAAACAAATTATTTTGTCTAGCTATTTGTATACATCGATGAAGGTCTTTTGTTTCGCCTGATTGCGAAAGTAATAGTAGTGCGGTTGTTCCTTTTTTTGGCACATCTTTTATATCGAAATCGGCACCATCGAATAGTTGCACGCTATGAAAGTCGCTCAATTCTTTAAAATATTCCATCCCTAATAATCCGGCGTGGTAAGATGTACCACAACCAAGTAATATTAAATGGTCTATGTCTATTAATTCTTTTTGGTGCATTTCCAAACCGCCCAGTTTGACACAATCGTTGCTTAAAACACGTCCACCTAAACTAATAGCACGTAGTGACGAATCGACTTGTTCCATAATTTCTTTTTCCATAAAATGGCTATATGGTTCGGAGCTAAAAATCGCATTTTGTTGTGTTAATGTTTTTGTTTGATATTGTTGTTGTGTTTCACATTTTATAAGTAAATTATTATTGCCATCTTGTTGGTAACATAGATGGCATATATCGTGGTTGTGCAAAACAAAATAATCCTTGATTTGATTATTGAAAGCACTTTGTTCACTTACTACATAAGCAGTATTTTCTTGCTTTCCTATGAGTAAAGGACTTCCGTGGCGAGTACAAAATAACTGGTTTGGAAAATCTTTACACATAATTACAAGTGCCCATGTTCCTTCTAATTGTTCACACACTTCTTTTAATGCTAAACAAACATCTTTTTCTTTTTGGTTATGGTAAGTAATGGCTAATAAATTCACAATAACTTCACTATCTGTTTGTGATTGAAATGTAGCCCCTTTTTCAATACATTGTTTTTTTAATGCATCGTAATTTTCAATAATTCCATTATGGACAAGGGTAAAATTGTTATCATATGAAACGTGTGGGTGTGAATTTGCATCAGTTTTTCCTCCGTGTGTAGCCCAACGCGTGTGTGCGATACCTGCATTAATTTCATCGTTATTCGCATTTTCAATGTTACTAAGTTGTTGTTCCAATTTGATTAGTGCACTTTCCTCTTCGGTTGACGCACATTTCCGAGTTTCTATTTTGCCATTGTGTAAATAACTTATTCCAGCAGAATCATATCCTCGATTTTGCAATTGTTTGATTCCATTTAACAGATATTCTAATACATTTGGTTGTAAAATACCAACAATACCACACATACTTAAATATAAAAACGAAACTAATTTTTATATTTAAACTTTTTAAAATATTAATCTAGTGGTCTAATACCTATTTTTTAGATTTACGTGATTTTTTGGAACTAGATTTTTTAGATTTTTTAGATTTTTTGGAACTAGATGTTTTGCGCGATTTTTTAGAACTAGATTTTCTAGTTTTACGTGATTTTTTGGCTGGCGCGGCCGATTTTGTTCCTTTTTTATATGTTTTGCCGGCAAGAACCAAAACTTCTTTAAAAGATTTGCTAGGATTAGCTTTGCGTGTGTCTTGTACGTGGTCCATCCAAGGGTTTCCCATTTTAATATAACAAGAGAAATAATAAAAATTGAATAATTTTAGTTAAATATATTACGAATATAAAAACAAATATTGCTAAAATATGGCAAAAACAAAACAGATTTCGTATCAAGTGAATAACAAATACGAAGGGTTAATATTCACACGTTTACTTTATCCTAAAGACGAGGTGGTAGAATCTATTTGGTATTGTTTTGAAAATAAAATAGGTTACGATGAGACCTTGTTTTGGTGTTATGAATTGTATACGAGCGGGTTTGAAGAAGATACCATGCAAATTCTCTTTTCGTTATATTTTTGCTATGTTTCTTTTCATAATAAGGATTTATTACCAGAATTAGACGAACTTTATTCAAAATGGAAGTTTGAAACAATTCGCGAAGAGAAAGCAATATATATCCACTTATTTTTAGAGAAAATATATAATCAAAAATATTCAAATTTGGTGAAAAATCTGTTAGATACATATCGTCAAACATCCAAACATGGTAAGGTAACTCTCTTTAAAGGTAAAAAGCCCAAATGGTTGGAAGAGTATGACTTGAGCGTGCGAAGTTTATTGCATTCGATTTCAAAGCAGAAAATTCAAAATATTTGTCACTTTTTAAAAATAAAGGAAGAGAACGAGTCCGAATTAGAAAAAATAGAATTGGCATTAAACCAGTATACAAATGCAAATGAGAATGAATATATAACAAGTAAATATTTTCAAGGTACGATGATAACAATTATTGCAAATATATATCCATTATTGGATAGTATACATACAAATCAAACACCAAACAATACGCGGCATTTTGAGTATGTAAATTCTAATGATACAGATACAACAAGTGCAGATAGTGAAACAAGGTTTGATTTAATGCCTTGCACAAGTACATTTGAAGAATATTACCCATCAAAAGTGTATAAAATATTAAGAGAACAACGAACCTATAAAACGCACATTAATAATGTTGATAAAAATCAATTAACAATAGTTCAAACAAAGAAAACATGGCAACAATGTTATTATGATGATTGGTTGTATTATGCGAGTTTCAGCCCTTTATGGAAAAATAGAATAGAGGAATATGATGGTATAATAGATCATAAAAATCATAAAGTAGATTTTGATGATACAGAAATATATATAAATGATAACACGCGTTTTGAAGAGTTTTACAACCATTATAATTTGGAACCAGATGAACAACCTAATTTTGTTAATTTTAAATTAAAGTAGTTAAAATCAATAAATATATTTAATTATATGATTGTAGTAATTCCTTTGGGTGGACAAGGCGATAGATTTAAAAAAAATGGTTATACTCAACCAAAAGCATTAATTAAAGTATTTGGAAAACCTATTTTACATTATTTATTAGATAATTTAGATTATACCAAAATAAATATGGTATATATTCCGTATAACAAAGAATATGCTTCATATCGCCTAGAAGATATGTTAAAAAAACACTATCCGCAAGTAAATTTTAGCTTTTTTTGTTTAAATGAAAATACAAGAGGTGCTGCTGAAACACTTAATATATCATTAAATAAGTTAACAATACCAGATTGTCCAATATTATCATTAGATTGTGATAATTATTATACAACTAACATAATAAATTTATGGAATGGTGATAATAAAATATTTACTATTAAAGATGAGGGCGATATAGCAACATATTCATATGTTAAAGAAGATTCTAATAGTGATAATGTTATAACTGACATTGTTGAAAAGGAAAAAATATCTGATTATGCATGTACAGGAGCATATGGTTTCAGTTCATACAAACAACTATTAAAATACACCCAATACGTTCTAGATAATAATATTAGACAGAAATCAGAATTTTATACATCTGTTGTAATAAAAGAAATGTTAAATGATGGCATTACATTTTCAAATATGGTCATAAGTACAAACGATTGGAATTGTTTGGGAACACCATTACAAATAAGAAGTTTTTACAATAACATGCCGAAAATATCATGTGTTAGTAATAGTGAAAAGATAACACCACTTAGAATTTGTTTTGATTTAGATAATACATTAGTCAGTTATCCAAAAATAAATGGTGATTATACGTCTGTTGAACCTATAACTAAAAATATAACCTTTCTAAAATACTTGAAATCTTTTGGTCATACTATAATTATTTATACTGCTAGGAGAATGAAAACACATAATGGCAATGTTGGAAAAATACTGAAAGATGTTGGTATTATTACTTTTGAAACATTAAACAAGTTTGATATTCCATATGATGAGATATATTTTGGTAAACCATATGCAAATGTATATATTGATGATATGGCGTTAAATGCATATGACGATTTAGAAAAATCACTTGGATTTTACATGGATACTATAAGTCCTAGATCATTTAATGAATTAAATGAAACGTCTATTAATACATTAACAAAAAAATCAAACGATCTTTATGGTGAAATTTATTATTATAATAACATACCCAATACTATAAAAGATATGTTTCCGTGCATTATTAATTATGATAATAAAATGCATAAATGGTATACAATGGAAAAAATAAATGGATTATCACTTTCTTCATTATATACATCTGAATTATTAACTCCTACAATATTAAAAAATGTAATGAATAGTATTAATCGAATACATCATGTTGATGTTATTAAAGATAATGCAATTGGAATAAATATATATGCTAATTATTACAATAAAATGAAATTAAGATATGAAACATATGATTATTCAAAATTTGAGAATAGTGAAAATATTTACAATAATATACAATCAAATTTATTAAATTACGAAAAAAATAATAAGGGCAAATTATGTGTAATTCATGGTGATACAGTGATGACAAATATAATTATTAATAATCATGATAAAATAAAATTTATAGATATGCGTGGAAAATTAGGAGATAAAGAAACTATTTATGGTGATTATTTATATGATTGGGCAAAATTATATCAATCATTGTTAGGTTATGATTTAATTTTACAAGATAAAGAAGTTTCGTTAAATTATAAAAAAAAAATAATTGAATGTTTTGAGAATTATTTTATAGAATTATTTTCAATTGAACAATTAAAAGACCTAAAATTAATTACACATAGTTTATTATTTTCATTAATACCATTACACGATAATGACAAATGTAAAGAATATTACGATTTAATATAAAATAGTAACAAATGTTCAAATCTTTTATAATAATTACAAATTACAATTTTTGAACATCTAATATATAATTACTATTAAAATTACATATGATATAAAATACAAAAGGACAAAATATAAAGATATTTTGTTCTTTTGTATAAGTATGATTATAGATAATGATAATATACTTGGCGAATCTCCTTTATGGAATTATATGAATCAAACATTTTATTGGGTAGATATTAACAATAATAAAATAAAATCATTGAATGACCATATTATAACTGAATATACATTGAAAAAAAAACCTACTTGTTTGTACTTACTAGACATAAATAAAATGGTTGTAGCTGTCGAGGATGGAATTGGTATTTATGATTATAGAATAAGTAAATTTATTTATTTAAAAAAAATAGATGATACGAATGTTAGATGCAACGATGGAAAATGTGATAGGAATGGAAATATTTACATTGGAACTATGGATAAAAATGAAAAAGCTAACATAGGAGCAATATATAAATTTAACGGAAGAAATTTTGAAACAATAAAAGATAATATTTGCATATCTAATGGATTGGCATTTAATAGTGATAATAAATTATACGCATGTGATTCACTAAAAAAACAAATTTTTACAATAAAAAACAAAAAAGTAAAAATAATAAATACTTATTATGATGTAAACCCTGATGGAGCGACTATTGATAAAATGGATAATTACTATAGCTGTTTATGGGGAGGTTCTAGAATAGATATTTATAATAAAAACAATAGTTTATTTAATCAAATAGACGTTCCTTTTACATATCCAACTTGTTGCTGTTTTGGTGGTGTAAACATGAATAAACTACTAATTACTAGTTCTTCTTTACTAAATAATAATAATGAAAATGGAAAATTATTATTAATAGACACTAAATATACTGGGGTTAATGAAAGTATAGCAAATATATAAAATAAAATGTATATTTTATATTTGAAGCATTTATTCAGTCGATAACTTAATTGATGCTCCCCCATCCATTATATAATTTGCTCCAGTAATAAAGTTATTAGTTATAATATAATATACAAACTCCGATACGTTTTGAGGTGTTCCTATATTTCCTAATATATGTTTGCTTGATAATGCATTTATTTGTTCATTCATATTTCCATTACCTACATGACCTCGCATTAATCCATTTCTTAACATTTTTGTATTAATTGCTCCAGGAGATATACTATTAACACGAATATTAAATTCAGCTAATTCTAAAGCCATGTTTTTTGTTAATCCAATCAGCGCCGATTTAGAACATGCGTATGCTGATATATTATTAGATGTGGCTTGAGAATGAACAGAACCAATATTAATAATATTAGGATTATTACTTTTTTTCAAAAGATCTAATCCATATTTTGTAAATAAGTATGTAGGACGCAAATTACAATTCATAGTATTATCCCAATCATTTATATCTAATTCCCACATTGGTTTACATATTTGAATGGCAGCATTATTCACAATACAATCTAATTTATTTATTTGTAAATTGTTCATTAATTGTTTAATCTTTTCAGGATTACTTATATCACATTGTATGAACTGATTAATGCATTCTGTGTTTGTATTTTCTACAATATCTATTCCAATAACAAACCAATTATATTTTTTGAATTCTTTTGCTATTGCTTGACCAATATCTCCATTTACTCCAGTAATTAATACGTTATTCGCATTATTTAATCCGTGATATTTATGTAATTGTTCTGCTAATACAAAATCACTTTCTATATCAATATCACTAGATTCAATATCATTCATTACATGAATATATGGTTTATTACCTATTCTATGATGTCTTTCAAATAAAATATCTTTTTTGAAAATATATAGACACGAATTTTCCTCATATAAAGGTTCAAGATTTTGAGTTGGAATGAGTTCATTTATATTGTGATTTAATGCTGATACATTATTATTTTGATTTGTATATAATCTTGTTTGAAGTTGTTTTGCTGTAAACAAGCTATCGTAACCCTCTTTTTCTTTTTCCATAAAAGTTTCAATACATTCATCTATTGTTTCTACTTTTAATAAAGGATTTGTAACATGTGTTTGCAAATAATAATCATAACCTAAATTCATTTTTGTTATTATATTTTCAAGTAATACATTTGTTGGGGTATCACCTGGTTGTAATTCTAAAGGTCGTTTATATATGGATATTATTGTATCTTTAAAATCTGTTTCAACCGAGTCCATTACAATAGGACTATTTGTATCTATATAAATATGATTAATGTATTTACTTTTCAAAAGTGTATTTAAAATTACATGAAACAAAGGTTTTCCATTAAAATCGCGGAAGTTTTTTCCAGGAACACGTTCAGAATTATGCTTGATTGGGACAATAATACATATTTTCATTTTATATGTTAAATAGTAAATATGTATTTAAATTATTCATAAATAAAATTATTCATAAATAAAATTGTACATTTTGATTAATCTACTTAGAAATCTCCCACCATTGAATGTGTTATTTAATATAATATTTATATAATTATTGAATTTATCAATACTACAATCTTTTTCCGGAAAACAAAAAAAATTAGCACCATTATGTTCTACACTCATTTGAGCAGAAAAATCATCATATATTAATGCCGAAATTATATGGCTATGTTTATTTGCGCATATATTTACACCTTGTGCCGTTCTACAAAACCCAAAACCATATTGGAGTTTATTCATTTTAATATCATTACATAAATTATCTATATATTCATAATAATCACAATTTTTATCAGAAAAACATCCATAATCTATAAATTTAATATCAAGACGTTTTAACACGTTTATCATAACATTTTTAGCATTATACCCAGAATGATCTGATGCTAATCCTATTATTTTATCTTTATCCAATTTATTAAAATATAATTTATTTATTAAAAATTGTTCCTTTATATTTCCTAATGGATACATATATTCGATATGATAATTTTTTACAACTATATTATCTTTAATTATTAAACTATATAACATCGATAAATAGAACTTATTATTAAATTTGATTTTTTTATCAAACATTTCATTTAAATAGTAAAACAACATTTTAACATTATCGAAACTATATAACCCAATTAATGCATTATCGCTAATTACTTTCTTTTCTTGTATACTCAATACGTTATTGTTATTATCTATTTTCGCATAACTATGAGAGTTACTATTTGATTTAAACGTAACTATTAAATTATTTTTTAGTTGATTTAAATCGAGTTTTTCACTTAAATAAATATAGGGAGTATAAATTATTATTTGTTCATTCTCAAATTCTAATAATTCTTTTTTTGCTAACATTAATGTTTCTGGCATACTTTGTGTTGTATAATCGCAGGTTATTATAGTTATATTATATTTATGGTTAAATAAATTCTTTATATGTGTGTCTAACGAATAATTTAATATATGTATTTCTTTTAAAATAAAAAATATTTTACTGCTTGAATCCATAACTAAATTCTCTAAACTTAATTCTAAAATAGTTTTGCCATTTACAATTGTTAATGGTTTACAAAAATGTTCATCGCTAATTCCACATAAAGGTATTACTAATATCATTTATATTTATATTTATATAATATGACTAAAACCTATTTAAGTTCATTAAATATTTTAATATCATGTGCAGGTAAGGGACAACGATTTAAAGACGCTGGTTATACAACATGCAAACCATTAATAGAAATCAACGGAATTACAATGATTGAACGATTAATAAATAGTTTAAAATTACCAGATTGTAATTTTATTTTTATAATTCAAAAAGTAGATAATGATAAAGACGAATTTAAAAATAAACTAAAAAAATATGTAAAAAATGAACAAAATATAATAATACTAGATCACTATACTGATGGGTGTGCTCAAACATGTTTATTTGCCAAAAAATTAATTAATAATGATAATCCATTATTAATAATAAATTGTGACCAAATATTTGACTGGAATCCTAGTTTTTTTATTAATCATATAATGAGTTCAGATAGTGATGGAATAGTTTTAACAGAAAAAAAAAATAATCCAACCTATAGTTATATAAAAACAGATGATAATGACGTTGGATTAAAATTAGCAGAAAAAGAAGTAATTAGTAATAATGCCTTGATTGGTGTTCATTATTGGAAGCAAGGCAAATATATGATAGAATCAACAGAATATTTAATTAATAATAATATAAAAACCAATAATGAATATTATTTATCATTAACTTATAATTATTTAATAAGAAATGGAATGAAGGTTACAAAGTATGAATTTTTAAATAATGAAAAATACTATGTTGTTGGAACTCCAGATGAATTAAATCATAATATAAAGTATTTAAAATAATTATAACATAAAATAATTATAACATAAAATAATTATATAATGCCCTTCATCAATATAACAAGAAAATTTGTTTTCATAGCAAACGCGCGAACCGGTTCAACCAGTATATACAATTATTTAAATCAAACTTGCAAGAATGATAAGATAGTATGGGATAATGGGATAATGGCAAAACCACATTTATATCATATGAACATAAATAATACAATAAAAAAATATCCATTTTGTAAAGATTATGTATTTTTTTGTTTTGTTAGAAATCCATATACAAGATTTCTATCATCGTATGTTGAATTTACGGATGTAAAATCTCATCATGGATGGTCAGCTGAATTACTTAATTTTAAAAATTTTAAAGAATTTTGCTTAAAATTTAATAATACTAAAATAAAAGATGATATACATTTCAAATCACTAACACAACAGATTAAATGTGATATAACGATAAATTTATATATTTGTAGATTCGAAAATTTTTATGAAGATTTTAATAAAATTTCCAATATAATAAATATTCCTAATAATATCTCTATACATAATAGAAAAACAAATTATAGCAAAAAAAAAAGTAATTTTTATGATGAAGAAACCAAGATGATTATACAAGAGTTTTATAAAGAAGATTTTATTACTTTCAATTATTCAATGGATATAAATGATATTTAATGTTTCCATAAATATTTATTACATTCCTCAATTCTAATATTGTTAATAATATTTTTATGTGTTCTAAAGTCAACCCACTTAACATGTTCTGGTGATAAAAATAATATATTGTCATTCAAATGTTTTTCCCAAAATTCTAAATTAAAAGGAAATAATAATTTTTTATTTAATATATCTTCAAATAAATTATTAGCAACAGGACCCATTCCACTTTTGTCCCAATTAACTACCCATTTGTTTGGATTAAACATCTTTAACATATCATCAGTTTTTGAATACATAAATAAATCCATAAGCAAATAATTATTTTTATAATAATGAGTATTTATCATTATTTTTTTACTTTCTATTAATTTTCTATGACAATAATCTACTATATTAGGTATCATTATAATACTATCTAATCTAGTTTTACATATATATGTAAACCCCTTTTTTTTAGCATGTTCTAATCCTATAGTTACTAGTTTGGGATGCCCCCTATTAATGTCATTTTCAATTATTTCATCAGACCAATAAAACCAATCACAACAATCTAATGTTGTTTTTAATGGCTTAATACCATGACCAGTTAAAATAATATAAGCATTTGGATTCTGTTTTTTATAGTAATTCATACAAAAATCAAAAACTTTATATTTCCACGATTCATCTTTTTTAATAAATTGATGTGTTATTAATAAACATTCCGTCATTTTTAATATATAAATATATTTTTATATATTTATATATTTTTACAAATAATATTCTAAATATAATAATAAATTATTCATAAATCTTGTAGGGGAATCTTTGTAATCATTATCTTTGGAACGATATTCTAGTTTACTATTAAACCAAATCATAACAAAAAATGGAAAAATACATAATGAATTGATAAAATCTTTTTTATAAGTTTCATATGTTATTTCTGGGTGTTTTTCTGTCAATAATTTAAAATAATATTTTTCTACTATTTCGGTTGTATGTTCATTGAATTCAATACATTCTACTAAAAAAAATACAATATCGCTAACTCCTTTATTTAAATGGATATACTGCCAGTCAAAGAAATATGGTTCTGTATCGTCTTTAAAAAATATATTACCAGATTTTAAATCGCCATGACAAAATGATAATGGAAAGGTAGAAGATTCTTTTAATAAATTATCAAAATTGTTATAAATATTTAAAATAATCTGTTTGTTTTTTTCTGTTAAATCATCATTTAATTTCATAAAATTATTAAATTGTTTATTTATTAAATTAGAATAATGATCTATTTCGTTTACTTTCTTTAATTTTTTCATACAATCAATAATTTCATCGGCGTTATTAAAATAATATGTATTGTGTAAATTATGTATATACTCTAACACCTTTATGATTAATTGTATATCAGTATTTAAATTTTTATTAAAATTGCCATTATAATTTTGTGATAAATTTTCCAATAAAATACCATGCTTATTTTCTTCTTTAAAACTCCCGTAAAATACGGGGATTTTAATATTATTGATTATTTTACTAATGTTATTATAAAAGTATAGTTCATTTTCATATAAATTTAATTCTGTTGCATCTATAGATAAAACATTATCAAAATTACTGATTTTTAAAATAATCTCTTTAATATCAGTACTATTATCCTGACTTAAAATAATAGTATAATAATAAATATTACAAATATTACCAACTATTATATTTTCTTTTTCTTGAAATAATATATTTTCTGTAGGAATATTAGAAAATAATTTAGATATATTAATAATATTATTCATGTATAAAGATATTAGTTATACTTATGTTTTTATTATTTAAATACATTTAAATACATTTATTTATATAATATATGACTAAAAAGGTTGCATTAATTTATTCAGGATGTATAAAACATTATGACAAAGCATTTGCATCTATAAAAAAACATCTAATAGAAAATAATAAAGATTTTGATTTTGATATATTTTTAACATTTTGGGATATAACTGGTAAATATGTTAATAAAAAAATGTATTCACAAAAAGAAATAATAGATTATATGGACATTAATAGTAAAATATCAAATGATGATATTCAAAATGTTAAAAAAATATTTAATACAAATAATATATTTATAGAAAATTATGAAGAATCAAAACCGATAATTTTAAAAAAGGCAGAGGAATTGATAAACATTTATCAACGTGATCAAGGTAGAATCTATGGATATTGTTCTATGTTTTATAGTTTATATAAATCATATATTAACTTTATAGAGAAAAGTGAGAATAATTATGATATCACTATTAGATTAAGATATGATTTAGTATTAGGAACGCCAATATATTTAAATAAAATAGACATTAATAAAGTTATATGTAACCAATATACTAATAATTTTGGCGTTGTTAATGGCGTTGTTAATGATTGGTTCATAATAACAAATACACATAATCTAAAACGAATAAGTAATTTATTTAATGTAATTGATACTATTGCAAAAAAATGTATTAAAAGATATAACAATAAAAAGGATGCTATATTTGCCGAGTACTTATTAACAACTATTATAAGCGATTTAGAAATTGATATAGAATTCGTTGAATTATTTTTAAAAATATATAGATAATTATTATATGATAAAATTACTTATTTTAGACATTGATGGTGTTTTAACAGATGGAACTAAATATTATGATCATACAGGGAATACAGTTTATAAACAATATAACGATAAAGATTTTACAGCAATTAAAAGATTTAAAGCAGTTGGCATTAACGTTTGTTTTTTAAGTGGTGACATATGGAATAAAAAAATGGCTGAAACCAGAAATATTAAATTTTATTCTGGAAGAACAACAAATGGAAAAATGAATAAAATAGATGTATTAAAAATAATATTAGATGAATATAATATTAAAAGTGAAGACACTATTTATGTAGGAGATGATATATTTGATATAGAAGTTTTTAATAATGTAGGCCACGCTTTTTGTCCCAACGATTCACCATTATGTGTAAAAAAGAATAGTAAACCTTTAAACAATAACGGAGGGAGAGGAGTTGTTTCTGAATTATTTGATTATTTAGTTTTGAACGAACAAATAGGTATTCCGTTAATAGATGATGTTAAAAATTTAGATTTAGAAGAAACAACTTCTAAAAAAATGCTGTAATAGTTATTTGCGCTTAAATATTTAAATATTTAACAATATATTGTTATATATGACATACAATATATTGTTAACATGTCCTCCAATGATTAAACAAATATCACGTTATCAAGATTTACTAGAACAATATGATTTTAAAATAACCATTCCAGATTTTCAGCAAATAATGACAGAAGAAGATTTATGTAAAATTATTGGTCAATATGATGGTTGGATTATTGGTGATGATCCTGCTACTAAACATGTGTTTGAAGCAGGTATTAAAGGTAATTTAAAAGCTTGTGTAAAATGGGGAGTTGGTACAGACAATGTTGATTTTGATGCCTGTAAAGAATTGAATATTCCAATTTGTAATACACCGCAAATGTTCGGCGAAGAAGTATCCGATGTAGCAATTGGATATTTGCTTTGCTTATCAAGACAATTACACACTATTCATAATTCTGTTGTTAATAACGAATGGATTAAACCATGTGGTGAAACATTAACCGGAAAAAAAATATGTGTAGTTGGTTTTGGTGATATTGGAAAATGTATTGTTCGCAAGTTACAAGCATTTAATATGGATATTTGGGTTTCAGACCCATTATATCTTGATAAAAAATCAGAATATAATGATATTAATATTGATATACTAGAAAATTGTTTAAAAAATGCTAATTATGTTATTACATGTTGTCCTTTAAACAAACATACATATCACTTATTAAACAAAGAAAAAATACTATTATGTCAAAAAGGGGTAAAATTAATTAATGTTGGAAGAGGACCGATAATATGCGAAAAGGATGTAATTCAGTTATTAGAAAATGAATTCATAGATAGTGTTGGTTTTGATGTATTTGAAGAAGAACCATTGTCTTACGATAATATTTTAAGAAATTTTAAACAGAATATTTTTGGAACACATAATGGTTCTAATACATTAGAAGCAGTCGATAAAGTAAGTATTAAAGTTTTGGATAGGTTGAAATCATTTTTATAATACAAAATTACGTTTTTCAATTATTTCAATTAATTTATTATATATATATTCTGAACCTTCAAATGTTAAATGCATATTATCAATTGTATTTTTAATAATTAAATCATTATCCCATATTGACAAATCAATTATATTGGATATTTTATAATTTAAAATATCATTATAATTAGTTATATTATTAATATTTTTCGGTCTTCCATTCGGATTAATTTCAAGATAATTTCCTTCCCAAGTTGGATGAATTTTATTACAATTGATATATATCATTTTTTTGTCAATCATTTGTAAGAATGGTATAATAGTTTTTTCCATTATTTCATTATTAATTAAAGATCTAGTATATTCATTTTCATATATAGTCGTGTCTATACTATTTAAATGTTTCTGTAATATTTCAGAATCTACCAAACTTTCAAAAATTTTTTTTTTATTGTTATTTATCTTATTATTAGAAGCATATTGTAATCGTTTCATATTTATGACGGATTCATCACTACCATTATATGCTTTATTAAAACCACTTATAGGTCTAGGTGAAAAATCTACAATACCTGCATATAAAATAACTAAATCATATGATTGAATATCAATTATATTTTTTTTACATAAATAGATAAAATCAATTAAGGTAGTCCATTTAAATGGACACAACAATAAATCAATATCATGTTTATTGGAATATTTGTTTTTAAATTTTTTTGGAAAAATTGGTCCCTTAAAATTTACAGCATGTTCTCCACGCGAATCTGTGTAAAATAAAATTTTCATATATTATTATACTATAAATTCTTTTTAACTTTATTTTATTAAAAAATGGTATTTGACTTATTTCTGTGAAATTCAATATTTCCGCATCTTCTGGACAATTATCAAAAATATTCTTCCATCCACCTATTTGATATTTTTGTAATTGTGGGAAATTGTATGTATCGCCACTAGAATAATACTCTGGGAACCAGTAATTCGGATTTTCTTTAACATTACCTTTATTATCAATTGTACTGATGAGTTAACATTTCATAATATAATATTTATCTAATTACTGAAGCCACTATATCATTACTATTTGTAAATTTAATTTTTAACATAATTAAAAATTTTATAATTCTAGCATAATATTCATACAAGGAATGATTAGTTACTCCTAAACAATTATGAGATTGATTTATTTTATATGCTTCATCATCACTAAGAGGAATTTGTTTTTTCCATAATTTTGTATATACATTATCAACTACATTTGTTATTTCCCAACGAGGTTCTAATATATATGGATATACCCAAAGCATAAAACTCTCTTTACAACCAATCCACATATAATCCCAATCTGCTCCCATCCAATTACGACTACTAGGAATAGTAAGATTACCCGGACCAGGAACTAAATGAAATACATTATTGTAAACATCTAAATTAATTTGTTTATTTAAAACTATATCAGGTCTAATAAAAATATATTTATCAAAATTTAATTTATTTAAATCACAATATTCTAAAATTGATTTTAATCGTACTTGAAAAATAGATCCAGGAGCTTCATGTAATGATGAATATAATATTTTTTTTATATTACAATTTGTTGTAGTATAACATTTATGTAAATCATTTTCTAACTCTTCTATATTATCATATTTTTTTTCATCCGTTTTATTACACCATTTTTCTTTATTAGCAAAAGTTTTATCTGTTGATACAATAATTGTAAAATTATATTTACTATTACATGTTATTAATGTTTGCATTATATTTTGAGAACATTGTTTAAATGTTCTAGGAAGACCACATAAAAGAATTAAAACCTGTTTCTTATATTCATTTTCTATGCATATATTTATATTTATTTTCTTAAAATATGGTATTTGACTTATTTCTGAGCAATTCAATATTTCCACATCTTTTGGACAATGGTTATAAATATTTTTCCAACTACCTATTTGATATATTTGCGTTTTTGGAAAATTGTATGTATCTCCATTAGAATGATATTCAGGAAACCAATAATTTGGATTTTCTTTAACATTGTCTTTTATTACTAATTGTCCTGATGAGTTAACATTAGCTCCATCCACCTTTTCTATATAATTACAATCACAACCTAATAATATTATTTTTTTATAACCTTTCATAATTCCTATTTGCAATGCATTTGCACCAGATGAACCAGTATTTGCAAAACTATCAAAACTTTTAGAAATTTCTTTAAATCCATCCATACCTTGATCTTTAAAATTAAATTTAACAAATTTATCATTATTAAGTACTTCTTCGGAATATGACAATTGTCCCATTCTTTGGTTTCCTATAAAATAGAGTTCTTTTATTCCATTTTCTTCCAATACTAATTTTGAAAAATCTTTTTTCATACTTTCATTTACTATATAATCAAAACAACCATAATAAGTTGGTGTAAAATCATATTTTTTCATCATCTTATAAAAACTATTCAAACAAAATGTATCGTGTTGTTTCACATATTCAAGATATTTATCATTATTCATGATATTTGATAAAGATGGACCATTTCCCAAAATAAACAATATATCACTCATTATATATTCCTATAATCAAAATTTTTTATATTATTATTAATACGTATTATTTATAGAATAATCTTTATAATAACTTATATTTGATTTATATGCATTATGTTCTGTATAAAACCACAAACTAAATTTTTCTAGTGTATCTTTAACAGAAACTATATTTTTTTTAAAACTATTATTACTATTTTCTTCTCTTTCTAATCTAATTTTTAAGATATCTCCATCTATAACATTTTCTGTTTCTATATATTTCAAATTTACTTTGTTGTTTGAAATCAGGTTATTAAAATAATTAAATATTGTTTGTGTACGTTTCATATGGAATTGAGAAGTTATTACACTACATTCATTTATTTTAAATGGTATTATATAATTTAAAAAGGTAAAATAGCCATTAGCTATTGTATCATATGATGCCCATTCACGTATTATTTTATTAGGATCAATACCTTTATTGATTAAATAATTAGCACAACTAGTTGATTCATGCATTACATATTGATTTGCATCTAATCCTGGTGGCTTATGATATGTTCCTCCACCTAAAATTATTATTAAAGTATTCGAATTAAATAATTCAATAGTTTTATCTAATCGTTTTTTTACAAAAATATTAGGTTCATTATTTTTATCCATACCTCCTGCCAATACAATAATATACATTTATTTACTATTGTATATTATTGTTTAATATCAAAATAAACTATTATAATATTTCAACCTTAATTTTTTTTACATTTGGTTTTAAAATACTTTCTTTTATAATTTTGTATTTTAATGTAGTTAGTCCATTATTTTTTATATTAATGATTTGAACATCTTTACTATGTCTATCAAAATTTGCATATGCATCATGCCATTTACCACATTCTTCTCTAATATGATTATCTTCAAAAATTTTAAAATACTTTTTTTTTCTATCAAATTCATGAAATGTTATTAGTTTTTCTATTTCACAATTAAAATGTCTGGCACGATTTTCTAGTTCTTTATCTTCATGACCCCACCCCCAATAATCATTTGGAAATCCATTTGTTTTACTAAAAGTACTTCCTAAAAATTTGACAATTCCACCCAATGTGTCACCATCACTATAAATCCCCAAAAATTTATTATCTTTTACTTCATTCGCATAAAAATTAATAGCTTCTGGTATTTGCGGATTAACATCTACATCTTGAGTAATATAATAGTAATCATCATTTTTATAATAATCATAACCTATATTTATAGTAGCACCTCGATTGAAACGTTTACCATGTGTTTGTTCAACTACTATAACTTCTAAATTAGGAATTGCCTCAACTAATTTAGGTAATGAATTATTTAAAAAATACATCAAATGGTTAACACGATCACGATATGGTATAATTAATATTGTTTTCATTAAAATAAAAAATTATTTAAATTATTTATTTTAAACACATATACATAGATTTTAAACATTGAACCCTAATTTACGTTTACAATATGGAAATTTATGTTTATCTAAATAATATAGTAACGATGGTTTATAATTAGAATTATTATATATATTTTTCAATTCTGGTTTCAACCATAAAAATTCTTGCACTACATCTTTATCACAAAATGGATATCTTGTTTCAAAACTAAAACATCCACCTACATATTCATCTCCTCTTATATAATTATCCATTGTCCCTTCATAAAAATTTTTCCAAGGAAATACATCCTTTAAATTATCAGGAAAGACATCAACATTACCACAACCATAAGCATAAAAAGAATGATGTGCCATTATTTCATCGGCACCAATTCCTGATAATAGTACTTTTATATTGTTATCAATTTTTTTTGTTTCGGTTAGAATTTTACTTTTACCAAGCATTGAACCCATTTTAAACGCATCGTCTATTTTCTTTAAGCGTGGATGATATCTCCAGTCCCAAAAACATGGTTCACAATTTTTTTTTAAATAATTACCCCAATTGTGTTTTTCATCATTTGTTAAATTTAATATATAATGATCACCTAATATTTTTTTTCTTTCTTGTATTACATTATCATCTTCATTTTTATTTATTGTCATATACAATGATTTTTTATTGTATTTATTTAAACAACATGCAATCGCACCACTATCTAAACCACTACTTAATGTAACTAATGGTATTGAAGTTTCAGGTAATCTTTTTAATACAGATTTTTCAAACGCATCAATATAGTCATCATATGATGTTTTATACTGATTTAAATCGAAATCATATATTCTATCTTTTTTTATTATTTCATAAGTATTTAAATCAAATATTAATGTTTCATTAGCGTTTATACTATTGTATTTTTGTTGTTTTATTTTAAAACAAGATGACTTATAACTAGATATTGTAATATTATCATTACTCACATGGTAGAATAAAGGTTTGGTTTTAAATATATCGCCCGAAATTATTAATTTATTATTATCGAAATCAAAAAATACTATAGCAAATTCACCATCTAAGTATTTTATAAAATCATCACCATATAATTCATATGCTTTCATTATACTATATACGTCTGATTTCGCATCTTTAAATATTTCTTTATAATTGTAAATTTCACCATTAAAAATGCAAACTTTATTATTTTCAATTAATGGTTGTAAAGTTTTTTCACCTGTTAAATGAAGTAAATAGTGTGCAAAATGTATATTATTATATGTTATTTTATTTGTGCAGTCTGGCCCACGTTTTTTTAAAAAAATATCAACCCCGTCTTGTATAATTTCTGTAGATACTATTATGCCGCACATATATATTACAATATAGTATTTTTAAATTAAATATGTGTTAACATATTTAAAACATAATAAAACATAATATTATATATTAAAGATATTATAAAGTAAATAATTATAATCATGATAGGATACGATAAAGAATATTTTGATTGGCAAAAAAATATAGGAGCAGTTGGCGGACATTTAAATAAGTTTAAATTTGAAAAAGAAGTAAAAGATACTGATGTTTTAATGGATTTTGGTTGTGGTGGCGGTTATCTTTTGCAACATTTTAATAATGAGCGTAGAATAGGTTTTGAAATAAATAAAACCGCATGGGATGAAATAAAATCAAAAGGTGTTGAAGTTTTTGACAACTTTGATGAAATCGATGATAATACAATTGATTGTATAATATCTAATCATGCATTAGAACACGTTCGTTTACCATTTGATGTTTTAAGCAATTTATATAAAAAATTGAAAATCGGTGGTACATTAGTAATTGTAATACCATGTGAACAACCTTCTGAAAATTTGTTTTATTATAAAGAAAATGATATAAATCAGCATTTACATACATGGTGTCCAATGACATTTGGAAATTTAGCTACATTAACTGGTTTTAAAGTACTCAGTTGTGTTCCTTTTCGTCATCAATGGCCACCAAACTGGGAATCTGAATGGAATAAACCTGGTTTTCATGATAAATGTACAGAATACGCAAGTAAAACGAAAAATTTGCAAATTAAATTAATTGCCACAAAAGAATAATAATTAATCGATTTTTTCCATTATAATAATTAAAATAATCTTTAATTATTATAGATTTTAATATATAAAAATATAAATTTATTCATTTACATAATGAAGCCGTCATCATTTTGCACAATGTGTACATCTAATTGTGCTTTTGAATTAGTTGGATTATTACTATCACTTTCTATATATCATAGTAATGAAAATATTTATATTATAAGTGATAGTGAAACAAAAAAAATAATCGAAAATATTACTCCACAACCACGTCTAAATATACATTGGATTGTAGAATTGGACAAATATCATGGATTAAATAGATTTCAAATGGATAAAATGAATATATGGTCTGAATTTCAAATGTCCAAATCTAGGATAATTTCGAAGGCATTGGAAAGTGAAAATGATACGTTATTTTTAGATAGTGATATAATTATATTAGGTATAATTGATGACGTTATAAGTGAAAAATCACTAGGTGTTTCGAGACAATATATTACACAAGAACATATTGACAATACTGGTTATTACAATGGTGGTATGATATGGACAAATAATAAACAAGTACCACTTGATTGGGTCGAATTTACAAAAACATCACGTTATTATGATCAAGCATCAATAGAAGATCTTGTAAAAAAATATGATTATTTTGAATTTCCAGAAAATTATAATTTTCAGTGTTGGAGAATGATTATTGCCGATGAACCAAAAGAAAAAATTGCTTCATATATTACATCAAAACCAAATGATACATTATATTACAAAGATAAACCAATTAAATTTGTTCATACTCATTTCCATGATAAAAGATTTGAGTATTTTAACAATACAATTATTCAACACATGATAAATGCAAAAATGTATAAATCATTAGCAATTGTATTTCGTGTAATTCATAATAAATGGATTTTAAAGATACCGAAACAACCATTACAGGGGTTGGGTTACCACAAAAATGATAGTTATCGCGAATTAGCTTTACTAATGAAAATTAATAATAATGACGTTGATATGATTTATAACACAAATAGTGTTCATTGTTGGTTAGAGCCAAATATTTTAACTTATGATCGACCTACATTACAATGGTTAAATAATGAAATAAATAATGCATCAACATTACTTATTGGAAATGGAGATATAAATAAAGAAGGTAAAGAAATAGCAAACCATTTTTCAAATACAAATGTAAAACCATGGATTTTTTGGCCTAGAAAACCAATGGTTCTCGAAAAAATTTTGAAAGAAAAAGGCATAACAACTTATGATGATAGAACAATAGAATCAATATTTATTGGAAATATAGAAAACGATGTTCAAAATAAATATAGGGATAATAGTTCGTGGGAAAATGTATTAGGTGAATATCATTGTACAAAAGGAAGCAAACATAAATTTTCACATAGTGAATATTTAATGAAATTGCGTGAATCTAAATATGGATTATGTTTACGCGGTTATGGTTCAAAGTGCCATCGTGAAGTAGAACTAATGGCATTTGGAACAATTCCTATTGTTACTAATGAAGTATCAGTCGACTCATATATGGAGCCATTAAAAGAAAACGTTCATTATTTGATAGCGAATAGTCCAGATGAACTTAAAGAAAAAATAAACAATAATTCAAAGGAACATTGGGAAACAATGTCCAGAGAATGTTACGAATGGTACCAAAGAAATGTTGATAGTAAGCAAGCATGGAATACAATGATTTCACGCATATTATACGATAATTAACACTAATTAATTAACACTAATTAATTAACACTAATTTTATAATTTAAATATAATTCCTATTTTAGTATAATGAAAATAGGAATTATTGGTAATGGTTTTGTAGGTAAAGCAACAATGCAACTAGAATGCAATGATGTTGAAATATATGCATACGATATTAATCCCGAAATGTGTAAACCCAAAGGTACATCATTAAATGATATGATTAATTGTGAAATTATTTTTATTAGTGTACCAACACCAATGAAAGAAAATGGTGAATGTTTTTTAGATATAGTACAAAGTGTAGTTAATGATTTAAATAAAATTGATTATGACGGACATATTGTTTTACGTTCAACAATACCTGTTGGAACAAGTGATTCATTAAATTGTTTTTTTATGCCGGAATTTTTAACAGAAAAAAATTATTTGCAAGATTTTATTAATAATAAAGATTGGATTTTTGGACTGAAAAACGATGAAAAACAAGATGAAATATTTAAAGATAAAATAACAACCTTATTTTCATTAGCTCATAAAAATAAAAAAATAACTAATAATAATATTCATTTTGTAATGAATAAAGAAGCCGAAATGATTAAATTATTTAAAAATTCATTTTTAGCAACTAAAATATCATTTTGCAATGAAATGTATCAATTTTGTCAAACGCACAATATAACATACGAAAATGTAAGAAAATTAGCATGTAATGATGAACGTATATTACATAGTCATAGTTATGTTCCTGGTCATGATGGAAAAAAGGGGTATGGAGGAACATGTTTTCCCAAAGACGTTACTAGTTTAATATTTGAAATGGAGAAATTAAATGTAACGCCTCACGTACTGAATTCTGTCAAATATAGAAATGATAATATAGATAGAAAGGAAAAAGATTGGGAACTGCAAAAGGGAAGAACTATAGTTTAAGTAAAAATAGTGTATTTAATAATTATAACTTATATTTTTACGTTAAAAACTTATTTACAATTTATAAACAAATATTATAATGGAATTCACTGAAGATGATTTGAAAATGTTTATAAATAATATCTATTCTTCTGATTTTAAAAATAACAATGGTGGAATGGGAGCCCCGGATTTATTTTCACTATGGTTTATATTAAATAAATATCAACCAAAAGTTGTAATTGAATCGGGAGTGTGGAATGGTATTTCTACATTATTAATTCGAAAAACTTTACCAAATTGTAAAATCATATGTTTAGACCCCAGGAATATACCTGCAAATGGATATAGAGATGATAATATTAATACAACATATTACATGGGAAATAATTTTAAAGATTTTGGAATCGTAGATGTCAGTAGTTATAATTCTAATGACATACTTTGTTTTTTTGATTGTCATCAAAACGCTGCTTTAAGGATAATGCAATGTATAAAAAAAAAAATAAGTAAAGTTTTTTTAAATGACAATTATCCTGTAAATTGTGGTTCGCATTATACAATAGAACATTTAAAAAATAATCACGATAGATTATATTCTATTAATAATGACAATAAACAAAAAATATTAAATAAAATTACGAATTATCATATTTTTCCAAATATTTATCCAGGAAAGATAAAAACAGGTGAGGGATATTTTGATTGTCATAGTTTTTTTAAAGAAAATAATGATATAGATTATTTATCTATTTTTAGAGAAGAACAGAATAAATATAGATGGAATACATTTATAACACTTGATATTTAAAGTCAGCGTTTTAAATTTTCATGATAAAAATATATGGTAACGTTGAATACAATTGGTTATTTCAAGGAATAATCTACTTTTATATTTTTATATTTTTCATTGATTGCTTCCCTTTCTATCATATAATTGTACATTTTTTCATTATCTTTTAAAAATTTTATTTTTTGAATAATATTTTTATCACACCCAATAAAACGTTGTTTGTTTATAAACTCGTCAATATCTGGTGCTCCATCATATATAGGTATTGTTTGTGCTAACAAAGCATTGAAGATTTTTTCGGTAATATATCCCGTGTTATGACTATTTTCAAATGATACAATAAATTTATATTGACTAAACACTTTTATCATTTCTTCGCTATGGTAGCAACTTACATTTTCTAATTCTTTATGTTCACCTATAAAATGAACATCACCAACTTTTTCTAATAAGTTGTGTAACGTTAATTTATTTTGATTTGCTGGATTTCTACTTGTAAAAAGTACGAATTTTTTTTCTGAAAAGGGAACATGATACTTTTGTTTCCAATATTCTTTTACTTTTTCATAATGATTTATTCTACAATAAATATTGGGGATAATTTTATAATCAGGCGTTTCACTTGGTATACTATGATTACTGCTTATGCAAATATCTTTTTTTTTAGTACCATATACACCAAATTTGTTATAATGTTTATAGTGTCCTCGTAATGGTCCCCAATGCTCATAATTTTCAATGCTAAAAAATATATTTAATTCATTACTGCGTAATAAACTTTCATCTTCTAATTGTACACTAAAAAAACATATATCAGCTTCTTCATTTTCGTCAACTACTATATATTTTTCATTATCAGGTAAATACATTTCAATAAACTGGTCTTCTGGTTGTTCACAATATTTTGTGACATTTTTTTCAACTAATGTTCCTGACGATTTTATAAAACGGATTCTTTTCATTTTAAATTTATTGTTATATAATATTTAAATATTTAAACATATAAATAATATGAACTTGCACAATTATGGTTTTATATTTAATGATTTGATAATTGACAGCAATTATGTAATAAAAAGAGGTAAGAACGAAAAAGGTAATAATAAAATAAACAACGAAATATTATTTTATAATTACGTTAACAACAATAATATTGATTTCAATATTCCATCCATCGTTAAAACTAGCAATGGCTATATAAAAATGGAATACTTAAAAAATACTACTATTTTAACAGAAATAGTAAATGACAAAAATTTGGATCAATATATGCAATTATTTTTGAATAATATTTGCAATTTACATTGTCACACAAAACAAATGATTAAAACACGAATAAAAATGGATGTTTTATATGAAATAGAAACAAAACTTATTTCGAGATATGACCCAAATGAATTATTATTACAAGATATAAATTATGTTAACTCTATAGCAATAAATGGCGATCTAAAATATTACATAAATAAAATAAAACAACAAATATTACCATTAATAGAAAATATTGATAGCTATTCATTGATACATGGTGATACTCATTTAAATAACATTCTAGCAAATCAAGAACAAATGTATTTTATTGACCCACGCGGAATTTTTGGAGAAACATTATTATTTGGTTTAAAAGAATATGATTATGCAAAATTTTTATTTGGGTTATTGGGATATAGTAAATTTGATAATATGAATATAGATAATCTAGATATAGAAAATAAAAATTTGAACGTCGATTTCATAAAAGAATGCGAGTTTGTATTTGAAACAACCTTATTTGACAATTTAACAAAGCTATTGACATTGAGTATTTGGTTAGCTAACAATAGTACGTTCCAATGCAACAAAAAAAGAACAATGAGTTTAATGATTGCTTTTTATTATTGTGAAAAATATTTTGCATTAGAGTAAATTTAATAACTGAATATAATCATTAAAAATATAACAATCGTTTTTTTTGAAAACATTGTCATTATCAACCATGAAAATTAAAGACGCAATATTTTGTAATGCGTTGAAACCAACTTCACTATCTTCTATTCCAATTATATTTTTTGCATTGTTTCCATATTTTTTAATAGCTAGTTCAAAGCATTCGCTATTAGGTTTGGGTTGTTGGTAATCTTCACGCACTATCCATTTATCTATTAATTTTAACATGGGTTGTTTTTCTTTAAATATTTCTATTGTTTTTTTACTAGTATTTGTAACAACACAATAATTGATACGCATTTCATTTAATTTATTAATGAAAATATCTGCATTTTCTATAATTTCAATATTTTCAGTATTTTGAAACTCGACTAGTTTTTCTTGTTTTATCATAACTATTTCTGGAATACTAAATTCCATATCATCCTTCATATAATCGTCAAAATGTTTTGAATTTATAATGTTATTCCATTTTTCAAAATCTATAAAAGGTTTATTCATTTTTTGAAACACTCTTTCGTATGCTTCATAATGAACTTTACTTGAATTAATTAAAGTACCATCTAGATCAATCATAATGAAAGAATTATTATAGATATTTGACAATTTATATTTACCAAAACATAATTCTAATGTTTTATTGAAATCAGTGAATTCATATTTTTGAATGTCATATTTATTATCACATAAATCAGTATCGTATGGTCTAGCGGCTATGCCGTAATTATTTGCATTATTCGGTTCAATAACAACATCTTTATTTTGAATAATCGACTGAATTTTATTACACATTTCAAATTTGGAATATTTATTGTGTGGATTATAGAAATGGAAAATATCAGAATCATCAGAGAAACATTTTTCTATTATAAACACGACCAAATCTCTTATAAACAATGGTCTTCTTAAACAATAATTATCCTCTTTCAATGTTGGTTTCCTTAAATCCATTACATTTTTACCTATTAATGTAACTGCATTATCATGTATTTTACTATTTTCACTATATAAAACAGGTGTTCGTATAATTGCATAACTCGTGCAATTTTTTTGAACTCTGTATTCAGAAATAAGTTTACTTATACCATAATTCTGTAGAGGGTTTTTTTGACTATCTGGATAATTTGGTTGTCTAGAACCATCGAATACGTAATCTGTAGAAATATGAACGAAACGAATGTTTAATTTATTACAAATAAAACTTGTAATGTGAACTAATTCTATGTTTGTTTGTTTTGTTTTATTCCAGTCATTTTCACAAACATCTGTTAATCTTTCGACTATACTGAATACACAGCATTTTATATTTTTATCTTTTAGAAATGTTTCCAATTCATCTGGATTAGAAAAATCTATTTTAAAATAATTAGGTTTATCTATTTTATTATTGTTATATGTTCCAATATAATCTATGTCTTTTTTTTCAAGACACGAACATAATTCTTTACCTACTAAACCTGAAGCTCCGCACACTAAAATCATTTATATTATTAAGATAAATGATTTTATATACTAATTAATCATGATTTAATTTATTATACCAAAAATCGAGTAAATCTTTTATTGTATCGTGAATTTTAATTTTAGGTTCCCATCCCAATTCTTCTTTAATAAATGAGGCATCTCCATCTTGATACTGAATATCAACCGGTCTCCATAATTTTTCATTAATTTCCATTTTAATATCTGTTAATTTACTAAAATCAATTAGCATATTTGTATATTCGCGCATTACGAGTGGATCACCACCACAAACATTATAAACTTTGCCATTAGATATTTCCTCATTTGTAGCAACCAAGAAAAAAGCATTTGCAATATCGCGGACATCAGTTACTGCTCTAGTTGTATCTAAATTACCAATTTGGAGTACTTTTTCTTGTTTGCCAAGCATCATATTTGCTATTTGTACTGCATCTGATGCAATAGAAAAACGTGCACCTCTTCTTGGACCTGTAAAGCAAAATGGTCTTATGACAGTTGCTTTCATTTGTTTGTTTTTCATTCGTTCACAGATATATAAATCTATTGCGCATTTAGATGCACCATAAGGATTAGCCGGTAAAATAACATTGGTTTCTTTTATTTTTCGTTCGTCAATACCTTCATTTCCGTATACTTCTACAGTAGAACAGAAAATAAAATGGCAATCTGGCTGGTGGTCTTGAAGACATGTAATTAAATTAATAGAACCCATGACATTTGCTTCCCATGTTCCTATCGGATCTTTAAAACTTGTTGGGGGGTGTGTTTGTGCGGCCAAATGAAATACCTTATCAAAAGTATTTTCTTTAAACAATTTATCAATTGTTCTGAAATGTATGATATCTCCGTAAAAAAATGTTATTTTTTTAAATTCATCTTCTGTTAATAAATCTTTTATTTCTTGTTCACTTCCTCTAGTTCCACGCAATAAACCATATACTTCGTGATTTTCACTCAGCAATTTTCTAGCTAGATGCGGCCCCAAAAATCCAGTAATACCTGTAATTAAACATTTCATGTTTATAGTATTAATGATTGAAATACTTTTATATTCTATTAATTTGTTATTTTATTAATTTGTTATTTTATTAATTTGTTATTTTATTAATTTGTTATTTTATTAATTTGTTATTTTATTAATTTGTTATTTTATTAATTTGTTATTTTATTAATTTGTTATTTTATTTATTATATTGCTGGTGCTTTTATTTTCTTCTAGTTCTATTAACATTATATTTTTTAAAGTTGGGTGTTTTTGTAAAATATTTTCTTTTGTATAATCTGTTCCTTTGAACCATGTTTCAGGTTTAATAGTATTCATAATATTATCCAAAACACTTTCGTTTTCGTCGTTAATTTCATTATACAAAATAATATAATCTATAAAATCCATATGCATAAGCATATGTAATCTATCGTTAATATTATTTATTGGACGTTTATCGCCTTTCAAAAATTTAATTTGATCGTCTGAACTCAAACACACAAACAGGTGACTGCAATTTTGTTTTGCTGTTTTTAATGTTTTTAAATGTCCTGTATGTATTATATCAAAACATCCTGATGTTAAACCAATATTTTTATAATTGTTTACTTCTATCATATCAGATAATTGACTATTTGAATAAATAATTTTATTTGTTAATGGATAGTATATATTTTTCATCATTATTAATTCTACATCATTTGTTAATAAAGAATAATTGTCGTTTGGATTTATAATGCTTCCTGGACCACACACATTTTGTTGGAAAATATTCCCTTTCAATAGTATTACTTTATCATAATTATCAAAATGTATTGTTTCATTATTATCTTTTATTTTTACTATTTTTATTTCTGTATTATTCAAATTATAAGTGTCACTATTATGAAAATTCATGATTTCATTTTCTTTCGCTTCTTTGGGTACTACAGAAGTTTCGTATCTATTTTTATCACGATTATACACATCTTTTATGCGGAGTAGATCATTTTTATCTGTGTAATCGATTTCATCAGTATATATTTCTATTTCCATAAGTACTGAATGATTCGTATATGAATGGATACCATGAAATGTATTTCTAGGTATATAAAGATTATCAAATGTATTTAAAATTTTATAGGAATCAAATAAATTAATTTTAAAACTACCATCCAAACAATATATTAGTGTATCCTTTTTAAAATGACAATGTAAAGATGTTTCGCAATCACTATTTACATGCAAAATCCAAATACCTATTTTATCGTTTTGATAAGCTAAATACTCATATCCCCATGGTTTTTCAAAAATCTGTTTAAAGTATTCCTTTTTTTCTGAATTTTCACGTAAACGACCTTTTGCGTTAGTTGTTATATCAATTTCTTCATTTTTGGGTGATATAAATTGCATTTATAATATAAAATAAATAATTTTTAAATTATAAACTACTTACATACATTCTGCGTATAAAGTGATTTTATAATATTTTTACCATTATTGGTAAAATATTTAATGTTGTCGTTTAGATTTACATCTGTATTATGAGTATATTTATCATTACTATGATAATATAAAATATTTGGTAAATTATGAATATCTTTATCAAAAAATAACCAACATGCACCACAAGTGGTGATTATAATGGAATTACATTTTTTTGCTATTTCCCATGTTTTCAATAAATTATCACAATTTGAATCTGGGTAAATATTAAAGTCCCTGTCTAAATACAAAATATTTTTATGAACAGGATAACTACTATTATAAAAAGGTATTATTAATATTTTATTTTCTATATTTTTTGTCAATCTATTAATTAAATGATGAATATAGTTTTTATTAAATGGTACTGATAATGAATCAAAATTATACACAAAAGTTATATTTAAATTTGTACTATTTTTAAAATCAATAAATTTTTGTTCTGTCTGAAATTTGATAGGGTGTAACATATCACATTTTTGAATATCGAATTTTATATCCATATTAAATTCAGTATTTATAGTATTTATTTTTTCATTCCATTTTTCTAATGCATCCGTAATATCATAATCCCTATGACCCAATGCTCTACACCATGTATTAATACATAACATTGATTTTGTATTGCATGAAATTAATTTATATGGCGTTGAACGTTCTAATTCTTTAATTTGTTGAATTAAATTTACATCATCTATTTTTTTATTGTTTTCCATATGTGAAAAAAATGTATTGCCTTTTATTATGTAATGATAAAACGTAATTTTGGGATTTGCTTTGCAAATAAAATTCATGAATAATGATGTAAAATATACATCACCAATATGGAATATATTATAGAAACAAATATCAATATTTTGGGACATTTCTATATAATAATATCGATTATTTTAATATCTTTTTACCAATAACAACTACCTTCCACTTTTTGAAAATCTTTAGGTTTCTCATTGTTATTAGGGCGACTCCAGTGTTCATTTAAATGAATGCGTAAGATGTCCGGACGTTCACGCACCCAACGACTTCCATATATACCAAAATACATTTGTAGAACGCCTCCCACATATATTGCGGATTTATTCATTTCACTATATATGTAATCACATACTAGATTTCCATATCCTCCACAACTACATAACGCCACATCAAAATCGTCTTTCATTAATTCAAGTTTTTTATAAAAATCGCACAATTCTATATCAAATTCACGACTTTCTTGCGTTCCTTGTGTTTGTGGAGGTTTAATGAAAACAAATTCACATTCAGGAAATAAATCAACACCATATATCTCTTTACGTTTATTTATTTTTTCTTTCATACTATCTTCAAAAGGACTAATAATAAGCAAACGTTTTCCACGTAACGCCCATGTCCATGGATTATGTAAATAATGATATACATCGAATGCAAACGCCCAAACCTTTTCTTGTTGAAAAGTGGATAATACATAATCATGTGATTGTTGTATGGCTCTATAAACAGCTCCCCAAGGTTCCCATACAGAATACAATTCACTATGTTCAAATGCTTTAAAATACAATTCACTATACTTTTTTGCCGACTCGAAACTAGTCATATTTACACCTGCATTGTTTTTAAGAATATGATAACGCAATAGTTTTTTTGTTTCATCATTTTGAGGGATTTTTCCTTCAACCATCATACGAGTAAAAAAGGCAAAATTGTTTTCTTCCCCAGCTATACGTGGAATAATAAAGGGTTTGTTGGTATCTAATTTCTCTTTAATAAATTTTCCAAAATTGGTATTGTCATCTGAAAAGTGTAAATATTTCAATTGATTTGTAGTATGTAATACACTCTGAATATCTACTCCAAGAGAAGAAGGTGTTTGTTTGATATTTGTACGAGCAGGGATATACAATCCGTATGGATCAGGTAAACGATCGTCGCGCGTGTAATCACGATTTTGATCAGTATGATAATGATAAATAGGTACCCATAAAGGGTCATTGTAAATGGTATAACCAAGTGTTTTCAATAAATAAATCATTTTGTTATCGCAACCGATTCTCCCCAACTCAAAATTAAATGCTTTGTTCTCTTGTTTACTAATCATAAAATCAGAATGAATAATCCAAGCATCCCAACTATCTGCACGAGCACCTTGAATAAAAAAATCTTTATGGACATTATTATCATTGATTACTTTTTCATATACTTCTTTTTGTTCATCCTTGAGCATTTCCAAGAAAGACATTTGTGAACCAAATAAAGATGCCTTCTTTAAATCTTCGTGTCCGCGATATTCGTGGCGTAGCAAAGCAAACGCCTTTTTCTCTTCGTGGATATCACTCATTTGTAGACGATTTAATTGTGGAGTAAAAAATATATCTATGTTAGCAATTGCAATATAACCTTTTATGTTTTGGGCGAAAACATAATCAAAAACATGCGAAAATTTAAATCGTTTACCCATGTCGATTTGTTTAATCTTTTCACTTGTTACACCTAACTCCTCATCGCTATATATCTTTTCATTTAAGAGAATAATTTGTTTAATATAAGTATTTGCTACATTTTGTTTTAAACAATGCTTAATTTCTTCGTTGCGCTTTTCATCTTTATGAATGAAAAATTGGCTAAAAAGATAGACATTATCTTTGCATCTGTTTTTAGTCAGTTTGGTAGGTGGTGAAATCTCGAGAAAAGTTACCATTACTTACAATACTATATTTTATTCGGGATTTTCTAACTTATTTTTCAATGCAAATAATATTATATATTTTTATAGTTGCAATATGAAATGGTATGTTCGAAATGCAAACAAACTGGTCATAATGCGAGGTCATGTAAAAACGAAATTATTAATGAAGAAGTATCTCATGTAGATGTAGATGTAGATAGTGACATTAAAGAAGTGAACAAAAAAGAAAAAATAACAACTTATTATTGTTATTTTTTGGGTCAACATAATAATTGGAATGGCCAAACATACAATGGTTACACGACTAATTTAAAAAGACGTTTGCGACAACATAATGGAGAAATAAAGGGTGGAGCATGGGCAACAACATCAAAAGAAAATGGCGCATGGTCATTTATTGCAGTGATGACATCCAAATCATGGCAATCTATATCACGTGCAATGGCATGCGAATGGAATTGTCGCTATCCAACTAGAAAAAAACCCCGACCAAAAATATATGCAGGTTCAAGTGGTAGAATAAATAGTTTGACCGAAATATTTACCCACATCAAGGATGATATTTCATTGTATGTTCATCCAGAATTTCACGCACAAGTGGTCGGTTTAAATATCCCCGAACATGTTACTATTTACCAAAGTTTAGATGAATTGAATTAATTTATGGGGTTAGCCATATCTTATTTTATATTTTTCAAATATAATGACAAATAACGTAATAATTTATTTAACACGTCATGGTGAAAGTGAATACAATGTATTGAAAAAAATAGGCGGTAATTCAAATTTAACTGAAAATGGTATACATTATTCAAAAGTTTTATATGAATATTTTCAAAACGATAAAATAGACGTATATACAAGTAGTTTGAATAGAACTATTCAAACATCACAATATTTTCCCGAAAAAAGATCATATCCTCAATTGAATGAAATAAAATCGGGTATATGTGACGGCAAAACATATGATGAAATCAAATCATTATATCCCGAAGAATACGAAAAGAGAAAAATAAATAAATACTGCTATAGATATCCAAAAGGTGAATCTTATGAAGATATAAAAAATCGTGTAACACCATTTATGGAAGAAATGCTAGGTTCATCAGAAAATCGTTTAATTATTTGCCACCAAGCAATATTACGTGTTTTGTATTCTTTTTTTATAAAAATTCCAGAACAAGAACTACCTTATCTAGAAATACCATTACATACACTATTTAAGTTTACTATAATTAAAGAAGCGAATGAAATAAAAAATGTGGAATTGGATAAACATTATTTCTCTATATAAGATTTACAAATTTCCTTCATTTGTTTATAGTTTATTGAATTATAAACCATAATACACTTATTCACAAAATAAGATATTTTTCCATTGAAACTAAAATATTTACTTGTATACATGCTTTCTGAATCGCCAATATACACAATTTGACCTTTATTTATATAATTAAAAATTTCATTGTTATTATTATTATTAAATTTATTTGCCAAATAATATCCTTGTTGACTGGCTTTTTGAGCAGTAGGTGGTCCAAAACCTAACGAACAATCACCAATCGCATAACTATTTGTAATGTATGCGCCATCTTTTTTCTTTATTTGTAGAAAATTGTTTATAGGAATACCAGGTGACTTAACAATACCAATAGATGAAAGTATTTTATTGGATAAATTATTCGGCTTTATTCCCCCGCACCAAATGGCCATATCATAATCGATTTCATTATTCGGAGTTATTATCTTCTTATTGGTAATTTTAGTAACGGGAGCATTAAAATAGGAAGTAATATGTTTATTTTTCCAACAATCTAAAAGATAATCAATTGATTCTTTTGGATACATACTTATAGGTTTATCCAACGCATCTAGAGCAAATATATTAAATTTTTGTTGGTCCATTAAATAACCTATTGTTTCGACACCAGTTGGACCGCAACCAATAACAACAATGTTTGCGTTTTCTTTTACATTTTTCAACTTATGTTGTATATATTCAATATCTTCGCATGATTTTAGCATTTGGCTATATTTATCTACACCATCAATATTAAATGTATTTACAATAGCACCATGTGAAAAAACAATAATATCATACTTGATTTCTTTACTATTATCTAGTAAAACCTTATTATCATTAAAATTCACATCGGAGACATTATTTTTTACGTATGTCACTTTATCATTTATAGTATTTATATGACATTTTAAATTTATATTTTTGAAAATAGAGTATGGTAATAATGGTGTATATATGAAATTTTCATTTTTTGATATTACAACTACATCATATTTTTCAGTATCTATATTTTTAATAAATGAAGATGCTCCCCAACCACTACCTATAACACAGATAGTTTGTTTCATCAATAATAGTATTTATTCTGTTATTTTTAATTATATACATGCTTTGAATATAATTAAAATTTAGTATTATTTATTTTTCCAAAAATTAGAAATAATCGTCTATTTTTGATTTCAATTTTTTTACTTCAATCGGCAATTCTATTAGTGGGCATTTCGAAAAAGTTATTTCATAATTATTATATTCTTGAGTTTCGTTCTGTTTTGTCAATTTATCGTTACATGATACATGAACTATTTCATCAGCACAACCATTTTCAATAGCATATTTTCCAAACATCCACCATTCATTATATGTTTTTTCTTTGAATAATTGGTTAGACATTTTAATTTTATCTGCTTGCATAGTTGTCAATACTTCATTCATTTGGTCAACAAAATTTACGTAACTTTCTACCTTTGCTTTTTCATTCGCAACACCATAACTCATTTGATGTTGCATGAGTTTTCCATAAGGACGTATATAACGTTTATTACATGCCTGTAATATGACAAATCCCATACTATAAGCACGTTCGGCAATACAATCTAAATTATATTTCTGTATTTCCGAAACAATTTGATTACCACTTTCCACTGAACCACCTTGACTATTAATATACACATAAATGTCTTTTTTGTCTTTGCGCTTGTTTAAATCATAAATGAAACGAGATGCAACGGCTGCATTTATTTCACCTTGCAATGATAACATATTTGTAGTATTTAATTCAATCAAATTAAATGCATTTACTAAACCCGACATTAAACATAATCCTAACAATAGATACATTTTAGTTTATCGTATATTAAATTATTACGTAACTACCGAAATAACCTGTTTTTTTTGCGGATCGCTTAATTCACACTTATGTTTACTTAAAGCTTTGTTAGGATAACGACCACCAAATACACGTCCACATTTGCTACATTTAGCACTTGCTGTTTTTGTACTTGCATATAATGTATCTAAATATTTGGTAAGTGAATTCATTTGCATTAGTTCGATTTGTTCACGCAATTTTTTATTCTGGTCGCGCACTAAGACATGTAAATTTTCTTTTTGCTGTTCGAATGTTTTATAATCTTGGTAAATCGCGTCTAGTGTTTCGTTGGCAATATACGAACTATTTTTGTTGTCTTGTTCGTCTTCTTCTTCATCTTCATCTTCGCCACCACCAGTTTGTTTAAACATTTGCTTATTTTGTACTAATGAATCGATTAAATTCACTGCGATTTTAATTTTGATTGGGTCAAAATTCACATTGCTTACATACAACAATACCAAACCTTTATGAAGCTCCCACTGGAAATTAGAACGTCCAAAAATAGGCATATGTTGCGAAAGCATAATTCCATGGCAATTTTTCACTTCGCAATCGCGAACAAATTTCTCTACTTCTTTATATGGAATGGTTTTTGATTCATATAATTTATTTTCTAACAATATAGTTGGTGAATCTTGACGTGACAAAATAAAATCGCCAGATTGTTTATCACCTGCTGTTTTTTCTAAACTTCCCAAAGGAAATAAATCATATACAACTTGTTCTAGTTGATTTTCAGCATATTTACCTTTATCGGAAGATGATGATTTATATTTCTGTAAAAAACCCTGCATTTCTTGCTCCATTTTCAAATACGACGTTTTCTGTTCAATACTCGAACTTTCCAATGACTGAAATCGTGTTTGAAGGCGATTTTCCGTTTCATGAATACTTTGTTTAATCCCATTTTCAACAGGTTTATTCGAATCGCGGAGCAACTCGTTTAATCGTTCACCGAGAGAATGAATCAGCGGGTCCTGAATACTTTTGGCAATATTGGTTCTATCTTTCTCTTGAGCATTAGTCAATGCGTCTTGAATTTCACCCATAATTTGTGATTTAAATTGAGTTAAACGAATATCAAACTGGTTCTGTTTTTGAGAAGAGAAAAAATCTTGAACAAAATGAACCATGTTCTTTGTTTCGTGCAATTGGTTCAAAATTTGTGAACTAATAGATTTCGATATTTGGTCAGAAGAAGATGTCATAATTTTTTCCAACATATCAACCATACATAAATTCATTGTTTCAAAATCTACATTAGGATATTTTTTATAAAAGTCAACGACTTTGTCATTTACAATAGTAAGAGAGCTCATACTTAAACACAAAAAAAATGTTTAAATACAAATCATACAATTTATAATTTTTGTACTTACAAAACATAGTTCTTTAATATTTTCTTCCATGCGCCAATACGATTCAATGCATTGGATTGATATTGCATATAGTTCTCTTTTGAATATTCTGTTAAAAGAAGTCCGTCGTCATAGTGTTTGAATACTCTATTTTCAAATAGTTTACTTGCATTTGCAAAGGACGAATCTATATCTCTATCATTTTGCTTCAAATGATAAATCATGCAACGATCAAAATCATATGCAGACAACAAATCAGCTTCACGAACAACATGATATGCCCACATATAATCACCGAAATCAGGAAATCCATTTACCTTTACTTTCGAATAAGACATAGTAGATACAATGTTTTTCACCATTTCTATTTCTTTCTCTTCAATACGCGGTTTTAAATAATTACATATTTCCTTTAATCCTTCAGTTTCATCCATATATTTTTTGTCACACATATCATGCAATAAAGCTGCAATATAGATAACGCGTTCATAATGTTTCAATGGAGGATAAATATATACCTGGGCTTCATAAATATCTTGTGCATAATGTAATACATTCATACTATGACTTACATCATGCGATTCATCTATTCCATATTTGGAAGTAGTGAGTAGAATAAAATTAAATAAATCGTTCAACAATTTCATATTTCTCTTTATAAATAGTTTGAAACTCCTGAAATGTTTCAATTTATTAATTAATATTTGCAATTTTGTCAATCTTATCTAAAAGCACCTCTTTGGAGACGTTTTTTATGATTTTATCCATATTTTTCTCTTGGCTATCTTCCATTCCTTCCACATGACTATGAATAATTTTCATAGACATTTCTTCGTTATGACAATTACTATTATTTGAAATATCAATGTCATTTTTTACTAAATTACCAAGATGCGTTATGTTACGTCGTTTTAGTTTTTGTATGGCTCTTTTCATGTGTTCATGGTTTGGAGATTCTTTTTCCCACGTATTATTATCTTTAATGTACAATACATCTCGTTTTCTATCTGTGCAATGAATGGGTCTTTCGAAGACACTCAAACGTTTTAAACCTTCTAGAAACGTATGACTGATACCTTCGACAAATCCTTTTTCTGCAATAGAAATTAAATCGTTTGAATCAAAAGGCAATTCGTGTATAAAATCTGTTAAATTCAAAGCATTTTTGCATTGTTCATTTAAAAACACATTAATATTCAGTTGTTGATTGTTTGTAGTAACATTGTTATTCCCAATTTTTGGTATAATAGTTTCAAGAGCTTTCGTATGCTGGTGTTGCTGTTCTTTCAATAAATCACGCATTTCCTTATTATCTTTCATGAGTTGAACAACGAGTTGCTTATAGGAAACATCTTCATTATCAGTATTTTCATTAAATTCAACAACTTCATTACTAGAATCTTCAAGTAAATATTTTGTGCATTTCATTCTATGTTTATACAATCCTTGTCTATATTTGTATATTTTTCCACATATACATTCGTGATTTTCTGAAATGACGCTTTTTACGCTTTTAGTGTCATCCTGTGTAATCCGTTTGTGTTTTTGGGTTGAAACATGTCTAATATAATCTCCTTTACGTGAGCATATAAAGTCACAATTCGTACATTTATAAATATCTACGCTTTTTTGTGCTTTTTGTGTCATCCTATGTAATCCAATATTAGAGTTACACAAAAAGCGTTTAGATTGGTTTTGATGAAAAACATAAAAAAGCTATAATAACAAATATTTTTATACAATATATTTTTATTAGCATATATCTAGAAAAATGAAAAAAACGTGTTTTTAGGGGGTATAACTTTATATTCATTTTCAAAATGGACATTTTTGAGCATGTCCATTTTCAATTCATGGGAAAGTTTCCGAAAAAAGATGAATATGTGAATATATGAAATTCTTTAAGTATAAAAGTGATTATATATATTAATCGTTAGTTTTTGATTCGTTTTTTTGTTTTTCGAATATTTTTAGATATTTCATGACATTTTGGATATTGGGAGATATTGCAACAATATTATCAATACTTTGTTCACGTTCTCTTCTTCTATGATGTATTTTTGAATTATCACTAATTGGAATAATAAACAAACGTTCTTTATCGCCCGAAACGTCTTTAGCGTCTGAACTATATGTTCTTATTTTGCCTGAATTAGATGAATTACTATCAAAACTATATGAACGACTATCTACGCTACTTTTGCGTGAAAAATCACTATCTATGCTATCGGAACGACTATTTCTTCTACTCATTATTGTATATATATCATATTATATTTTCATATTATTTAAGCAAACAAGTTTTTTTATTGTATCTTGTGTTGCGAAAATCACATGTTGTATTTCGATAGATATCGTTTTCTCTTCCTTCAGAAAAATTATTATTGAAAGACGCATGTCCGTTTTTTTGGATAATATTCATTTTTTTGCGTAAAATAATAGAACTAGAGCTCACTGCTCCTTGAGAAGCAAATTGTTGATTATTGGGTAAAAAAGTACCACAAATATGTTTTTCATTGTGTGGATATATATTGAACTTTCCTGGAATGTCACTAGTTTTATCAAGTACAATGTTATGGGTATTTTGTCGAAATGTCTTGCCTCTGGATTGATAGTAGTGATTCATATTGAAAACGGGGTATGAAGATTGTTTTCTAGAAAAACATTTAGGTTTACAAGCTGATGGTAAAGTATTCATTAATATAACTAAAGAGAAATAAAACAAAAAAAGAATATAAAAACATAATTAGCACATATATTAGGAGCTTGTCTCCTGACCTGCTTTAGCTCAGTTGGCAGAGCGTTGGACTGTAATGGTTTTTTTATTTGATATCCACAGGTCGTCGGTTCAATTCCGACAAGCAGGAAAAATAATAATATAATATTTTATTTATTATTATTTATAAATTATAAAATTTGTCTTTCAATGTCACACTTGATGTATTCATTAAATAATTATGTATAGATGTTTTACCATCAGACAAGTAAGAATTATCTAAAAAATTATGTATATATTTCATTTTCATATTTTTAAACGTCGAACTACCACAATCAATATTTTTTAGTATGTTTAAGCAAATTAATAAATATTTTGTAGATGGTTCTATATATTTATTACTATAAATAGTATTGTCTCCTTCTAAACACATATGACAATCACGAGGGTTGTTATTATGATCCAACACGCTAATTTTGCGTATTTTGTATGTTTTTTCACGTTGTACAAAATTGTTATACTCGTAAATCGGAATATCAAATATAACGCCTCTTACATATTGGTTATCATCTTTTACTTCTCTTATAGCTAATATAGGTCCTTCTGATGTTTGATTTGAAAATATGCGTATATAATTTTTTAATAATCCTGGATGAAAATGTGAAGCGTTTGGCATGGTTTTTTTAACAGATTTTATTGACATCAAAGTACCATATCCAAATATGTATATTCTTTTATTTAATAACCAATAAACTATAATAGCGATTAATAACATAAAAAATATTGGCAAAATATATATATTTTTTTTCGTCATATAACTATGGCGATAATAAAATAAAAAATGGAATCAATGCAAGAGGAAAGGAGGTATATTCCAAATTAAAAGAACGATACTAGTTTACATGGTCTCTTTATTTTTAAGCAGGGTGGACGGGGGCTTAAAATATGTTACAAATAAAATATGTTACAAATAAAATGTAATAATGACAATCTATTTTTGGTTGTTATTATTAAATATTCAAATGTATAAATATAATAATGAACATCGATAAGAAAAATTTATTAATCGTAACAATATTCGACAATCATTGTGTTTCATGGGAAGAAATGGATGGGAATGCGTCTATAAAAGATTTCAAGGAAATGTTAGTAAATAAATATATTATGTCAGATAATATGGTTTTCGCAATACGGGACAACGTGCTACCAATAAAAAAAAACATAATGTTGAAAGATATGGATAGAAGAAACCATAATTGTATTGAAATACACGTATTTACACATGAACGTATAACAAAATTAGTAGAGCGTAACTAAATCCGTAATAAGATGAATAGAATAATATTTCAGTAAGATATATGGTATATGTCGGGTTAAATGGTTTTGGGCGTATTGGAAAATCTATTTTTCTACAATTATTAAACCATAAAACACTGAAAATAAAAGCGATTAATGTAACAAAATTTGAGTTAGAGAATTTAGCATCATATTTGGAAAATGATTCAACACATCATTATAATAAGAATTGGATTTTGAAAATAATAGATGAAACAAAATTTTCCATAAATGGTGAAACAATTCATATGTTTAGTCAACGTGATGCAGGACAATTAAATTGGAAAAAACATGATAATATAGAATACGTCATTGATTGTACGGGTGCTTATTTAACGCAAGATGCTTGTAAAAAGCACAATGTAGAATATGTTGTTATGTGTGCACCTCCTAAGGATAATAGTCCTCAATTCGTAGTAAATGTGAATGAAGAGAAATATAGAGGGGAGAATATAGTAAGTAATGCATCATGCACAACGAATAGTATTAGCCCTGTATTGGGATTTTTAGAGAAGAAATATAAAATAGTGAAGGCAAATTTCACAACAATACATGCAACAACAGCTTCGCAAAATACTATTGATACAAACCATTTTAACAATCGAACATCGCGTTCTATTATAAATAATATTATTCCCCATAGTACTGGCGCATCAAAATCAATCAAGGCATTAATACCAAGTTTGGGTGGAAAAGTAAAAGGTACATCATTGCGTGTACCAGTAAATAATGTAAGTATTATAGATTTGAATGTTACATTGAGCGAAAACGTAAAAATAGATGAATTAATGGATGAAATGGAAAAAAGTGGTTATATTTTGATAAATAAACGAAAATTAGTAAGTAGTGATTTTAATACAACAACAATGCCATCTATTGTAGATAAAGATGCTTCCATGCAATTGACAGATAACGAATATAAATTAATGATATGGTATGATAACGAATGGTCATATAGTGCTCAAGTAATACGTTTGACAGAATATATGGCAAAATATAATTATGCGACTAATAATCAAGTCCATCCTAATTTTATAACAAATTTTGATTTTCAAAATAGAGAAGTAATATTGCGTGTTGATTGGAATATTCCATTTAATAAAACAGATTATTCTATAAACGATGATTTTCGTATTGTTTCATCACTGAAAACAATAGAATATATATTAGAACAGAATCCAAAACGTATAATGATTATTTCCCATTTGGGAAGACCAAAAGGTAATGGATACGAAGAAGAGTATAGTTGGAAACATTTTATGAAACATTTGCAAAGTTATTTTAATGAACAATTGCATTTACTAGAAAATGGAATATCTATTGAAACATTAAATGAATTGCAAGAAAATAAACATCGTTTGTATTTGCTTGAAAATATACGATTTCATGGTGAAGAGACAAAATATAACGGAACTAATAATGAAATAGTTGATTTGTATAATAAAATGGGAACAATTTTTGTAAACGATGCTTTTGGTTGCATGCATCGTGGACATATGTCAATAACAGGATTTAATGGCGAAGAGAAAGCATTTGGGTTTTTGGTACAAAATGAAATAAATTGTTTGGAATTGATCAATAAAAATATAAATCATGAAAAAATATTGGCTATTGTAGGCGGCGGAAAAATGGATGATAAAATAGCTTTACTTGGAGAATTATCCAAGAAAGTTGACGGGATTTACGTAAGTGGGGGAAATATAAATTCTATTATGAAAAATGATAAATATAAAAATTATATTGAAGAAATAAAAAATAACAAATCAAAAATATATTTAATGAAAGATGGGTTGGCATCAAGTGATTTAAATGTACCTGGAACATATTATAAAAGTGAAAATTTACCAAAAAATAATTATTTTTTTGATATAGGTATGCAATCGATAATAGAGTTAAACAATATAATACAAGAATATGATATTATTTTTTGGAATGGAACATTGGGTGTAGTAGAAAATGATTTATATAGTTATGGGTCGCGTACATTATTAGAGTTGTTAATAAAATCGGGTAAAAAAATAATAGTTGGAGGTGGTGATACCGCATGCTTTGTAAATAAAAATAACCATAACTTTTATTATGTATCAACAGGTGGTGGTGCATCAATAGATTACATTTCAAACGGAAGTTTAGCCGGAATGAAATATTTTCTGTAAAAATAACAGGAAAAAAAGCGAGTAATAGTATATGGACCATTACTACGCAGGTTTGATAAGTGGATTATTTCAAACATTAATAGGTCATCCATTTGATACGTATAAAACATGGAGACAGAATAGTTCACAAATACGAACACCGAATATGTCGTTGCAAAATTTATACAAAGGAATAAAATATCCATTAGTGCAATCACCATTTTTATGTGGACTAGGATTTGGTGTATATGACAATATATATAGCGAAACAAAGAGCACATATATTGCAGGTTCAATCTCGGGATTAGTAGGTTCTTTGATAATGACACCACTTGATTATTATAAGATTAAGCGTCAGCAGCAATTAACTGACGTATATTGGAAAAAATCATATAAAAATTTGCATATAGTAGCAATACGTGAAGTGCCTGCAAATACAATATATTTTACTACATACAATAAATTGCGCGAAAAAGAAGTACCAATAATGTTATCTGGAAGCATTGCAGGTACAACGTCATGGTTATTAACATATCCGTTAGATACAATAAAAACAAAAATGCAGGCAGGTGTAACGAAAAGTATAAGTGAAACAATAAAACAAGGAAATTTATGGGTGGGGGTAAAACCATGTGTAATGCGTGCGTTTTTTGTGAATGGGATAGGATTTTATGTATATGAGCATAGTTTACTAGTAATGAAAAGTTGAGTTAAATAATGTAAATATTCAAATTTGTATCAATTACTAAATTATAAATTTATGCAGATGAGTAAAATAAATAATTACGAATAGTTCTGTATATTTTATGACAAACAAAAGTCACTAATTTATAAAAAGGTCTTTTTATTTTTCTTAATATTTTATTTAGAATAAATATTTTTGGTTGTATTGTAGATCCTCCCAAGTTTTTACAATTGTCTATTATATATTTTTTATTGGTTGTATATATATTAACCTTGTGTCTGAAAACATCTTTTTTTATAACATCTATTGGGGCATAATAAGCTGTTAAATTTTGTGACAATTTTTTTGCCGCGTGTTTGCCCATAATTTGTCCCACCATCCCTATCCCAGGAGTTAAATATTTTGTTAAATAATAGTTTTTATCTAGTGGATAAAATCCCCCTTTCCCTCTAATATCAATAACATCATTTAACGTTATCAAATTTAGTAAATGTTGCAAATCTTTAAAAAAATCAGTTGTCAATAATATGTCGTCTTCAAAAATAATTGCGAATTCTTCAATTTGCGTTGAAATTCTTTTCCATAAATCAAAACATGTTTTGGTTATGCCAATTTCGCCATCATTTAATTTTTGACAATGTATAAAAAAATTTTGTTGTTTTCTTGCATTTTTTTTAAAATCTACAGATAATTCTTTTCCATAAATAGCAGAAACTCTTGTAATTGGAATTTGTAACTTTTTAAATTGGTTTTCCATAAATTCTCTACGATGAGTACTTTTATCTAAATTTATATAGTATATTTTATAAGATATCATTTTGTAATAAATAAGTACTATATTTATTACAAAAATACGATTCAATATAATAAATGTATTATCATTATTTTTCATTTACGTCTACGAATACTTTTGTTCTGTTTGCGTGATTTTCTCTTGATTGTTTTTTTACGTTTATTTCTACGCCTTTTTCGTGTTTTGCGTTTTTTTCCACCAGTTCTTTGAGCGTGTAAATCATAAATCATAGGAATACCATCTTCTTGCATGGTGGCAATACGCGAACCGCTAATTTTACCTAGCATACCCTGTGTACCTTCACTTAAATATCCTGGGTAATAGCGTGTAATAATCTGTTTCATTTTATTTTCTATTTCGGGTGTAAGGTCTTGTTGTTGTGCAGTACGCAAACCCCTTACTAGTCCTTCTGCTTTACTATCAATTTCACTATTGAGTGGAGCATTTAAAAAGCGAAATCCAAGTTTGTAATAATATGGAATTACTTCGTCGATAGCACTAAGTTTTACATAACTGCATCCGATTTGTTGAGCTAATTGGATAACAAGTTCAATGATAGCTTTTCCTCCAATACGACGCAAATCTTGGTTAGCACGTGTTTTCATGGAATGGAAAATGGAATTGCAGATAAGATTAATATATAAATATGGCGTACCTCCCCCGTCACTATAATAGTAAATTGTAGCAAATCCACGGATATCATTTTCAAATTTATGAACAAATAAATAATCACATTCTTGTAGGGTATCATAAATAAATTGTTCACCAATTTTTCCTTGGCAAAATTGTACACGAGCATTTTTTAGAATTTCGCGGCTATAAAAATCAAATTCATCTGGATTTTCGTCTATATTATAAATAAGAACTTCGGACATGTTATATTATGTAAAGTAAAAAAATGCAGATAAATAGTTAAAAATAAATAAAGAGATAATTAAATGAAAATATTAATTACGGGTGGAACAGGATTAGTAGGAAATGCTTTGCGAAAAATATTAGACGAAACAAAAAATGAAACTATTTATTTAAGTTCAAAAGATTATGATTTAACTAAATACGAGGAATGTAATAAATGTTTCAACCATCATAAGCCAGGAATAGTCATACACTTGGCTGCGAATGTAGGAGGATTGTTTAAAAATCTTAATTATAAAGTAGATATGTTTGAATCAAATATGGCTATGAATATGAATGTATTAAAATGTGCATATGAGCATGATGTATATAAATGTATCTCTTGCTTATCAACATGTATTTTTCCAAATGAAACAATTTATCCCATAGATGAAACAATGTTGCATAATGGTCCACCACATTATTCAAATGATGCATATGCGTACGCAAAACGTATGGTAGATGTACAATCGAGAGCATATTATGAACAATATAATAAATTATTTGTCTCTGTAATACCAACAAACATATATGGTCCACATGATAATTTTCATCTGGAAGATTCGCATGTAATTCCGGCTTTAATACATCAATGCTATTTAGCAAAAAAAGAGAAACGCCCATTTGTAGTGCGTGGTTCTGGCAAACCCTTACGGCAGTTTATATATAGTGAAGATTTGGCAAAATTGATTATGAAAGTAGTAAATAATTATGAGGACAATGAACCGATAATATTGAGTGTAAGTGAAAAAGATGAAATAAGTATTGGTGAAATAGCAACAATTATTTCTAAAAAAATGGAATATACTGACAATTTATTCTTTGACGCTCATTTTAGTGATGGTCAATATAAAAAAACAGCAAATAATGCTAAACTAATGAAATGGTTAGACGAACCCTTTGAATTTACGCCAATAGAAGAAGGTTTGAAGAAAACAATAGCATGGTTCATTGAAAATTACGAAACATGTCGAAAATAATTAATATATTTGTAATTAATATGGGTAAATTGTTTATTACCAAACTAAAAGAATTTTTAAAAGAGAAGGATTTAATTTATTTTATGATTGCTGTGTACGTAGGAACATTATTAAACGATTTTCTATCTAGTTTTACAAATAGCATAATAATTCCATTGATAAATATGGCAATACCCGATTCAATGAATGCGGATAGTTTAATCATGGAAAAATTAGGTTTTGTTGAATTAAGAAAATTAATGTCTGATTTTATTAGTTTAATAATAGCAGTAATATTATCTTATTACTTAATTCGTTTTGTTTTGAATGTAAATGGAAATAAATAAATTAATCGACATCCCCAATATCAGGTACAAACTCTTCGTCGATACCTTCATCAATTGGGTCGTCATTAATATTGGCATTGTCATCAGGGTTTGAACTAGAAGCATCCTGATACATTTTGGTCATAATGGGCATAAAAATTGATTCAAGGTCTGTTCTTTGCGAATCGTTGTCTTCGGTTGAAGCATTCATATGTTCGTCACACCATGTTTGAATTTCTGTTACTTTTGAAGAAATTGCATTTCTATCTTCATCAGACAATTTTGTTTTCATTGGCTCTTCGTCAATAGATTTTTTCACTTGGTACAAATAGCTTTCAAGATTATTTTTGCTTTCAAATTGTTTTTTCATGCGTTCGTCGTCATCTTTGAATTGTTCGGCTTCGTCAACCATACGTTGAATATCATCTGCACTTAAGCGCCCTTTATCATTGGTAACGGTGATAGTTTCACGTTTTCCAGTTGATTTTTCAACAGAACTAACACTTAAAATACCATTTGCATCAACATCGTATGTAATTTCGATTTGCGGAACACCTCGAGGCATAGGTGGCAAATCATTCAAATTAAATTCACCAAGCTTATTATTGTGTTTGGTGAGTTGACGTTCGCCTTCAAAAACTTGAATAGTACATCCAGGTTGATTATCAGCATAAGTACTAAACACTTGCGATTTTTTGCAAGGAATAGTTGTATTGCGTTCAATAAGATTTGTCATAATGCCACCAGCGGTTTCTACACCAAGTGAAAGAGGAATGACGTCCAAAAGAAGGAGGTCTGTTACTTTATCATCTTTTACACCACTAAGAATAGCACCTTGTACAGCTGCACCATAAGCAACCGCTTCATCAGGATTAATATTTTTACACAATTGCTTGTCATTAAAATAATTGCTTAATTGTTCTTGAACTTTGGGAATACGAGTAGAACCACCTACAAGAACAATATCATGGATCATACTTTTACTCATTTTTCCGTCTTGTAGAACTTTTTCAACTGGATCAAAAGTTTTTCTGAAAAGATCGCTGCAAAGATCCTCAAAACGCGCGCGCGTAATGGTAGTATTATAATCGATTCCTTCAAAAAGTGAATCGATTTCAATAGCGGCAAAAGTAGAAGAGGAAAGGGTTTTCTTTGCAATTTCACAAGAATTTTGTAGACGTCTCATAGAACGTTTGTTGTTAGATATATCATTGTTAAATCTACGTTTAAAATCTTGCACGCAATGTTCAACAAGACGTCTATCAAAATCTTCGCCACCAAGATGAGTGTCACCGGCAGTGGCTTTTACTTCAAAAACGCCATCTTCAATAGCAAGAAGTGTAACATCAAATGTCCCGCCTCCCAAATCATAAATAAGAACATTTTTTTCACCTTGTCCCTTTTCTTTGTCTAATCCATAAGCAATTGCGGCGGCGGTTGGTTCATTAATAATACGCAATATATTGAGTCCCGCAATAGAACCAGCATCTTTAGTAGCTTGGCGTTGTGAATCGTTAAAATATGCGGGAACAGTAATAACAGCGTCTTTAACGGATGTGCCCATAAATGCTTCAGCCGTTTCTTTCATTTTTGCAAGTACCATGGAAGAAATTTCTTCGGGTTGAAATGTTTTGTTTTCACCTTTATATTCCGCACTGATCACAGGTTTGCCATCTGAACTGGCGATAACATCATACGTAAAATATTTAATGTCATTTTGAATTTTTTCATCATTAAAGTTTCCACCAATCAAACGTTTTGCGTCGTAAATAGTGTTAGAGGGATTTTGCGCGCTTTGGCTTTTTGCGGCATTTCCAACAAGACGTTCATTTTCAGTAAATGCAACATAGGAAGGTGTTGTTCGACTGCCTTGGTCGTTGGCAATAATTTCAACATTTCCATTTTGCCAAACACCGACACACGAATAAGTAGTTCCAAGATCAATTCCTATGCAAGCCATATACTTTGTATGATCACAAAACTTTAAATGATTTTCAATGTACTTTTTACAATTATTTTATAGACATATAGTATGAACTATAAAATAATTGTGGCAATGTTAATAATCTATATATGTTACAATACTATTGAAGAAAAATATGAAAAAAAAGTGACAAATTTGTCTAATGATGGTTATATAGTACTTTATGGTAACTCCCGAAGTGAAGTTTTGGAAGAATTACCCAAAGATTATGTTTTTTTAGATTACAAATATACATTAAAAGGGTGTAAAACGCATATTTTTCATCGTGATAATGATTCGGGTCAGTATTTTTTGAAAACGCGTCATCCCGTATATACATATTCTATATATAAATCAAGTGGACCATTGATTTCACTATGTCCAGGTAGTCATAACACAACACCTTATTTATTTCAAAAACCACTAACAATTCATGGAAAAAAACATACAGGAATATTGTATAATGCGGATTTAGTCCATTGTGGAGTTTTACATAAAGAGAAAAACATGCATTATGAGGAACAATATAAATTATGTCACAAAAGTGATGTAGAAAAACTTGATTCATTGAACAAAAATCATATAAATGACGTGGGGATGTGTACAAATAATGGATTATATGAATTTATAACGCGAAAATTGTCTTTAATTTTCAATTATCCGTTAAATTATATTAGAATATAAATAAAATTTATAAAAATTATTTATATTATTCAAATTTTAACGTTGTCGACAACAATTTAAAAAACGTCACCTGAATTTTCTCTTATTTGACCTTTAACAAATTCATTGTTTGTAAATGGTTGACTCACAATTATATCACGGGCTTCACCTCCGTTTAATACAACAGATAGTCCAATAGCTGCACTAGGTTTGAGAACAATTGCATGCAACAACGCTTCATTGACTTTTTTATCAACTAATCCAATGAATGTAAATTCTATACCACCTGCAGTTATTTTGCTTTGATTTACTTTCAAATTAGAAATAAGTACTTCACCATTATCCGTTATTATTGTTGAAATGAGAGGGTCATAATTATAGAAATAACTTTTTTTATTAGTTATAGGTGTTTGTTTTTCATATTCAAGTACATTTGTTAGTTTCCCATTTGTAATAATATTTCGTAAAACACTAGGTAATGTCGCTGCAGCGGCAGCGGTCAATGTAAATGTATTGCCACTTACTACACACGCATCCATTATTTGTTGTGCATAATTTCTTTGTACACCGGAACCATGGACGTTTTTAAGAGTGCCGTCTTTACTATTTGCCGAACTAAAACTTACTAACGCATCTTTAATTTCTGTACGTGAACCTTCACTTAAAGCACTAGGTAGCGTATATGGACTAGCCAAATCATATGTGTATAAATATTCTTTCTTACCTTCACTTCCTAAAATGTGTAATTTGGTTCCAGCGTAATTAAAATTAATATCAATGGGATATATTCCTACCTTGTTCATGGATGTAGTAGATCGTTGGTTTCCATATACAAGAACAGGATTACCATTCTTAGTTGCACTACTTGTAACACTCCATGGAGTTGCCAAGTCAAAACAAGTAACTTCACCAAAGTAAGTATTATTGCTGGCAACTTCCGAATCACCGGTGTCATCACTCGCACCTTTGCCCGAACTAGAGGAGTATTTTCCTCGGCTAGATAAAAAGAAAATCTTCTTACCATCGTTACTTATATGGAAACCAATAATTTCTCTAAATTCATCAGGCACAACCTGATCGAATAAACCAATGATATTACCTTTACTATAACGCTTAAACTGCTCCGCCCCGGCTATACCCTTTTCATTTGTGTGATCTATGTTCGTGTTGGACACTCTCGCTGGATCAAGAGCCGCGTGAGTAGTAGTGTTAAACATAAGTGATACATCATAAATAGTAACATGATTGGCTAAATTAGAAGCTAAAATACTATTTACACCATTAAATGAAAAAGGTGTGGTTAAATCAAAAGTTTGTAGTACGACACCTTTAGCGAAAGGATAACTCATAGCTTTAGTTTTATTTGTATAAAGAGCGTACATTTTCGTGCCGTCGTCTTTGAAAAATATTCTATTAAATTGTTGAATAATTTTGTCGTGTTCGGCTCCAATTTCTTCGTACATGTTTTTAGCTTTAGTAACTTCGTGAAATAAACTATTGCTGATATCGTTGCCAGTGGAACCATCGTCGGGACTGCCCCCGCTACTATCCTGGGCTTCACTAGCACCGGTTGTTGCTCCAAAACTAATATTATGAGTAAAATACAGAACACCTGCTTTGTAGTGGATTGAATTATTACCACCCTGAATAGCATTATTAGAATTATCTACTAATCTAACAGCAGATGAATCTGTCATTGGTGGGGTGTAAGTGCGTGCGTTATTACTTAAATCAAGAACAAACTGATACATATCACTTACACCATGTTTAAAATCAAACAAACTTTGTGCTGCCCCAAAAACGGAACCTACACCCAGAGATAAATCATGAGAAAAACCAGCTAAACCAGTAACTAGTGTCGCGTTTAATGATTTGTAAGCAAGTGTCGTATTGTATTCGTAAATAGTTGTATCTTTACCTATATCTGCTCCATTAACAAACATTTTGTCACCATTTGTGCTAAATTCAACGTCGGTTTGGTAAACATCTTCCTTAAAAAGATATTTTTTAGCCAATGATTTTGCTAAATTATTGGCCATAATTATAATATAATATAATATAATAAAAAAAAATAAAAATCATACAATTTGTAAGTATATAATTACAAATTGTATGTTAATATTGTTTTTTACATTTTGTGATTACAAATTAATATTGTAAATACAAATTGTAAATAAAAAATTCCTAAATAAAAAATTCCTAAATAAAAAATTCCTAAATAAAAATTCCTAAATAAAAATTCCTAAATAAAAAATTCCTAAATAAAAAATTCCTAAATAAAAAATTCCTAAATAAAAATTCTATTAG
>Ga0209533_1000151_pt1 | contig 62706 bp, 51 predicted proteins | sample COG_04_FD_184748 | JGI IMG/M metagenome (GOLD analysis project Ga0209533, IMG submission 184748) | Pelagic Microbial community sample from North Sea - COGITO 998_met_04 (SPAdes) (version 2) | ecosystem: Environmental > Aquatic > Marine > Neritic zone/Coastal water | place: Helgoland, sampling...
AGAACATTGACTAGTTTAGTAATTCAATAATTTCTCATAAAATGGACCTTCAACACGCACAAAAAACCGTCGATAACTGGATCAAAGCTCATGGTGTTCGCTATTTTAACGAACTCACTAATATGGCACAACTCACCGAAGAAGTCGGCGAAGTTGCACGTATTATATCGAGACGTTATGGAGAGCAAAGCGAAAAAGAAAGCGATAAAAATAAAGACCTTGGCGAAGAATTAGCCGATGTTTTATTCGTTGTTCTTTGTTTAGCCAATCAAACTGGTGTAAATTTGCAAGACGCTTTTGATAAAAAGCTAGACATTAAAACCAAACGGGATCATAACCGTCATCATAGCAACGAAAAACTAAAATAAATTTTGCATCTTTTCCTTCAAAATTCAACCATCAACCCAAGTACCGATATTACGATTACAGGGTCCAAAAGTGAGTCCAACCGACTGTTATTATTAAAAGCACTTTTTAAAAACTTAGAAATTAAGAATGTATCCAATTCTGACGACAGTCAGTACATGCTCAAAGCCTTGGATTCTGATAATCCTGTTGTAGACATTCATCATGCAGGAACCGCTATGCGTTTTTTGACTGCTTATTTTGCGACCTTAGAAGGTAAAACAACCCTGTTGACAGGGTCACAAAGAATGCAAGAACGTCCCATCAAAATTCTGGTGGACACACTAAGAGCATTGGGTGCAGAGATTGCCTATGACAAAGAAGAGGGGTATCCTCCCTTACGAATCACTGGGAAAACTTTAGTGAAGAATGAAGTCCGAATGAAAGCGAATGTGAGCAGTCAATACATATCAGCATTATTATTGATGGCTACAAAGCTAGAAAAGGGTTTAAAATTACATCTTGAGGGAAAAATCACTTCGGTTCCCTACATCAATATGACGCTTTCCTTATTAAATCAAATTGGAGTTGAAACCCGCTTTGAAGGTCAAGTGATTCAGGTAAAACCCTATTTAGAGACCGTTTCAAAAACCTTAACAGTAGAGTCCGACTGGTCGTCAGCATCCTACTTTTATAGTATTATAGCCTTAAGTCCTGTGGGGACTCAAATCAATTTGAGCACTTATAAAAAAGACAGCTTACAAGGCGATGCAGTTTTACAAGCTATTTACAAGCATTTGGGGGTTCAAACCACGTTTGAGGGGTCTAAAATCAACTTGCATAAAGTTGACACCAATTTACCAGAGTGTTTGGATTTAGATTTAGCCAATGCGCCAGACATCGCCCAAACCATTGTGGTGACGTGTTTAGGACTTCAAATTAAATGCAACCTAACAGGGTTACATACCCTCAAAATTAAAGAAACAGACCGCTTAGAAGCTCTTAAAAATGAAATTGAAAAATTCGGGACTTCAATAGCGATTACTAATGACAGCTTGGATCTTTCTGTACCAAGCCCATTAAAACCGGGTGCGATTGTAGAAACCTATAACGACCACAGGATGGCTATGGCATTTGCACCACTAGCACTTTTAACCTCATTTTCTATAAAGGAAGCTGAAGTCGTATCAAAATCTTTCCCTGATTTTTGGAAAAATTTAGAGCAAATGGGTTTCAATATTTCTGAATTCGAAAAATAAAGGTCTAATTACTTGACAACGCCTATTTTGAGGTTGTATCTTCGCAGCTTGATATCTAAAAACCAAGCATGAAATTATCACACTTTGGCTTTGAATTGCCTGATGAACTATTAGCAGAATACCCTTCCGAAAACAGAGATGAGTCGAGACTCATGGTCTTAAATCGTGAGAAACAAACAATCGAACACAAATACTTTAAAGATTTAATTGATTATTTCGATGAAGACGATGTAATGATACTTAATGATACCAAAGTATTTCCAGCACGCTTGTTTGGAAATAAAGAAAAAACAGGTGCTCGCATAGAAGTATTTCTTCTTAGAGAACTAAATCCAGAGCAACGTTTATGGGATGTCTTAGTAGATCCTGCACGCAAAATTAGAATAGGAAACAAACTCTACTTTGGAGAAGATGAAACACTAGTAGCTGAGGTGATTGATAACACGACTTCAAGAGGGCGTACACTTCGTTTCTTGTATGATGGGTCTTATGAGGAATTCAGAAAAAAACTAACACAACTAGGTCAAACGCCTTTGCCAAAATATATCAATCGAGAGGTTGAGCCAGAAGATGAAGAACGTTACCAAACAATTTATGCCAAAAATGAAGGGGCAGTTGCTGCTCCTACAGCAGGACTTCACTTTTCAAAACATTTATTGAAGCGTCTTGAAATCAAAGGTATTAACTTCGCAGAAATAACATTACATGTTGGATTAGGAACATTTAATCCTGTAGAAGTAGAAGATCTGTCTAAGCATAAAATGGATAGTGAAGAAATTATTATTCCCAACACTACAGCCACTACAATTAATAAAGCATTGGTCGACAAACGTCGCATTTGTGCCGTTGGAACTACCGCCATGCGCGCTATTGAAAGTTCAGTATCTTCTATTGGCAACCTGAATGAATTTTCTGGATGGACAAACAAATTTATTTTTCCACCCTATGATTTTTCAATTGCTAACTGTATGATTACCAATTTTCATACACCAAAATCTACGCTATTAATGATGACTGCTGCTTTTGGTGGACATGATTTTGTAAAAAGAGCGTATGAAGAAGCTGTTAAAGAAAAATATAAATTTTATAGCTATGGTGATGCCATGCTAATCATTTAAATAAATGACCTAAAAGCCTCGTCAAAGAGGCTTTTTTTATTTACCAACGTTGTTAACCCGTTTATGAAACCCACCAAAAAAGACATTCGCGCAGTATCAAAAGAGGACTTAAGGGCTTTTTTTACCAGCCAAGGCGACAAAGCTTTTAGAGGTACTCAGGTTTATGAATGGCTCTGGCAAAAAGGTGCGCATCATTTTGAGGACATGACCAATTTATCAAAAAACACGCGTCAGATGTTGGATGATAATTTTAGCATTAACCATATTGAAGTTGATTCGATGCAGCGTAGCTCAGACGGGACAATCAAAAACGGTATTCGACTCCACGACGGCATGATTGTAGAATCCGTGCTGATTCCAACAACTAAGCGCTCTACCGCCTGTGTATCTTCGCAAGTTGGCTGTAGTCTTGATTGTAAGTTTTGTGCCACCTCTCGATTAAAACGCATGCGAAATCTGAATCCTGATGAGATTTATGATCAAGTTGTTGCCATTGATAAACAAAGTAAATTATACCACGATCGCCCACTCTCAAATATTGTATTTATGGGGATGGGAGAGCCGTTAATGAATTATAATAACGTCCTCAAAGCGATTGATAAAATCACCTCCAAAGAAGGTTTAGGGATGTCGCCAAAGCGCATTGTAGTCTCTACTTCAGGCGTGCCAAAAATGATCAAAAAAATGGCAGATGACCAGGTTAAATTTAATTTAGCTGTTTCTCTCCATTCTGCTATAGATAGCGTTCGGACATCTATCATGCCGTTTAATGAAACCTTTCCTTTAAAAGATTTGCGTGAAGCACTACAACACTGGTATGCTGCTACCAATCGCATTATCACATACGAATATGTGGTTTGGGAAGGAATTAATGACACCAAAACTGATATCGAAGCCCTAATAAAGTTTTGTCAATTCGCACCAAGTAAAGTCAATCTGATTGAATATAACCCTATTGATGATGGGATTTTTCAACAAGCCAATACTGCAGCGATTGATTTGTATGTATCCATGTTAGAGGCCAAAAATATTACAGTCACCGTTCGCCGCTCTCGTGGTAAAGACATTGACGCTGCTTGTGGACAACTCGCCAATAAAGACAAGGCTTCTTAGAATAAAGGGATTAAGTTAAAATCTAAGGCGCTGGATTTGGTATGTTTGCGTGAATAGCATCGATACGGTCCAATGTTTCTTGAGAAAGTTCAGTGTGAATACTCTCTATGTTTTCTTTAAGTTGGTCTAAATTAGTCGCACCAATAATGTTACTGGTTACAAATGGTCTTTGGTTCACAAAAGCTAATGCCAGGGTTGTTAAACTGATGCCTAGATCCTTTGCCAATTTCATATACTGCTTGGTAGCCTCAGTAGATTGTTCACTGCTATAACGTGCAAAACGTGGAAACAGTTTTAAACGCGCATTATCGGCAGCAGTACCCTCAATATATTTTCCAGAAAGTACGCCAAAAGCTAAAGGGGAATAGGCCAAAAGTCCAATATTTTCACGCAAGGACACTTCAGCTAAATCGCCTTCAAACACACGGTTTAGCATAGAGTATGCATTTTGTGTGGTACTTATAGGCGTTAAATTACTTTTCCTTACTTCTTCTGTATAGCGCATTGCGCCCCAAGCTTTCTCATTTGAAATCCCAATTGCTCTAATTTTACCAGCATCCACAAAAGTTTTTAAAGTGTGTAATACGTCATTGAAATTGTCAACCCATGGATCATTTGAACTGGGTTTAAAATCCCGTACTCCAAAAATATTGGTGTGGCGTTCTGGCCAATGCAACTGGTATAAATCAATATAATCCGTTTGTAAACGTGTGAGCTCCAAATCCAACGCATCTTTAATGGAATTTCCGCTAAAACCTGTAGTTCTAATATGAGCAGTATAATCTCCAGGCCCCGCAATTTTACTGGCAATTATAACCTTATCTCTTGTGTTGTTTTTTTTCAACCAAGATCCAATATACTTACTTGTTAGGCCCTGCGTTTCAGGGGTTGCTGGCACAGGATAAAGCTCTGCGGTGTCAATGAAATTGACCCCATGATCTAACGCAAAATCCATTTGAGCATGGCCTTCAGCTTCTGTGTTTTGGTTTCCCCAGGTCATAGTACCTAGGCATATTTTACTCACTTTAATATCTGTACTCGGAAGTTTGGTGTATTTCATTAATCGTTATTTAAAAGCTTTGATATTTCATCTAATTTTGGTGTAAGCACCACTTCAATACGTCTGTTTTTGGCTTTCCCTGTAGTGGTTTCGTTTGATGCAATTGGCGCAAATTCACCTCGTCCAGCAGCTGTTAAACTTTCTGGATTGATGGCGCTATTTTCGCTTAAAATTTGTACAATCGCTGTGGCACGTTTGGTTGAAAGATCCCAGTTATTAGCAATTTGCCCACCACTAGAAAAAGGATCATTATCGGTATGTCCCTCGATGAGCACCGCAATATCAGGATTGTCTCCCAAAACGGCTCCGAGTTGTTCAATAGCAGTACGTCCCTCTGACCCAATGGCCCAACTACCAGACTTGAACAATAATTTATTTTCCATAGAAACATATACCTTCCCATTACGTTGTTCTATAGTAAGTCCTTTCCCTTCAAATGCGGTAAGTGCACTCGAAATGGCATTTTTTAAGTCACGCATAGCTTGGTCTTTAGAAGCGATCAAACCTTCTAATTCTGCAATGTGTTGAGAGCGTTCTTGCATGTCTGCCTCTAATTTTAAAAGCCGATTATTTTCTGCTGCTAAGGCTTGTTCTTTAGCTTCTAACTGTGCCAAGAGTTCTCTGTTTTTCTGAACATTATCGGCGATCGCTTTTGAACTGTTTTGTTCTAAAGCAGTGTATGAATCGTTTAGTGTGTCATATTTTTTTTGAAGAACCGTTGTTTCTTGTTGTAATTGATCCCGTTCCAAAACAGTCGCATCGTATGCACTTTGCAATTCATCCAATTGGTTTTCAAGATTATTTTTGTCATTCAAAACCCCATCACTATTAGCGTTTAAGTCATCATAGTCATTTTTGAGTGTGGTATATTTTCCTTCCAATTCTTTGTGTAGTTTGGAAGACACACATGAAGTAAAAGTGAAAATAACGAGTGTAAAAATTAAGAGTTTTTTGATCATTGTATTTTAATTTATAAATTAATTTATTGTAATTCAACTAAAACAGGACAGTGGTCACTATGAACTGCTTCAGATAGGATAACGGCACGTTTTAGTTTTTCTTGTAAGGGTTTTGAAACTAATGTATAATCCAGCCGCCACCCTTTATTATTGGCACGAGAATTTGCACGGTAACTCCACCAGCTATAATTATGGGGCTCCGAATTAAACTCGCGAAAGGCATCAATAAATCCAGTGTTTAAAAATGCAGTCATCCAAGCGCGTTCTTCAGGTAAAAACCCAGACACATTTTTATTTCTTACAGGATCATGTATGTCTATAGCTTCATGACAAATGTTATAATCACCACAAATAATAAGATTAGGGACTTCTTTTTTGAGCGTGTTTATATAGTTTTGAAACAAATCCATATACTCCAGTTTATGCTCCAAACGTGCCAAGTTACTTCCAGAAGGCAGGTATAAACTCATCACTGAGACCCCTTCAAAATCTGCGCGGATGTTACGACCTTCAAAATCCATGGAATCAATTCCAGTTCCAAACACTACATTAGTCGGTTTTGTTTTAGATAAAATGGCCACGCCACTGTAGCCTTTTTTTTGGGCACTAAACCAATAGTTGTAGGCATAGCCTGCAGCTTCAAAAACACTCAAGTCAAGTTGATCCTCTTGTGCTTTTATTTCCTGCAAACAAATGACATCTGGGTCAGCACTTTTCAGCCATTCTATAAATCCTTTTTTGAGCGCTGCTCGAATTCCGTTAACGTTATAAGAAATAATTTTCATCTATTGTAACAATAATTTTAGCTAAATTAATTAATAGAGTACTTTTACCCTAAATATTTAGTCTTGTTTTAATGAAAACTATCAACAAAATATTTTAGGTTGTTTTTAGTTTAAGAGTCATGATGAAGCACTGTTTGATCGTTTTATTTCTTTTACCCCTTACAAATTCCTGGTCTCAAGAGGTATCGTCTCTGTATAGGACAAAAACATTAGCGGTTAAGACTACAATCCAAATTGATAGTGTAAGCCTAAACCCCTCTTATTTTATACTATCGGACTTAAAAAATAATCCGATTCCAAGTTCATTATATACCGTAGATTTTGAAACTGCTCTACTAACGTTTCAAAAGGCAGTAAATGTGGATTCCATAAAAATTCAATATTTGAGCTATCCGAGTTTTATAACCAAGAGCTATCAAGAATTAGATGAACGCATTATTGTTAATAGTACTGGAAATCTTCAGAAATTATATAAATTATCACAGCCCAGTTCCAAACGAACAGTTGTGCCGTTTGATGGCCTGGTATCGTCTGGTAGTATTTCGAGGGGAGTCACTATAGGAAACAATCAAAATTCGGTGCTAAATAGTGAGCTTGATCTTCAGATTAGTGGGAAGCTAAATGATAAAGTAACTTTACGCGCTTCAATTCAAGACTCTAACATTCCCTTGCAAGAAAATGGATACTCACAGCGGCTGGATGAGTTTGATCAAGTTTTTATTGAAGTCTTTAGTGATAAGTGGGGAATCAGAGCTGGGGATATTGATTTAGAAGACTCTCAATCGTATTTTTCAAAATTCTCAAAACGAGTTCAAGGCCTTTCGTTAACCACCAATTTTAAAAATGAAAATTCAGAATTCACTGCTTTTGCTGCTGGCGCATTGGTTCGAGGACAATTTAGACGCAGTCAATTTATAGCGCAAGAAGGCAATCAAGGGCCTTATAAATTGGTTGGGCCAAATAATGAACTTTATGTTTTAGTGGTGTCTGGAAGCGAAACGGTCTATGTCAATGGGATTCCTTTGCAACGTGGCGCTACAGAAGATTATAGTATTGATTATAACGCCGGCGAAATTATATTTAATGCCACTTATCCTATTACTTCTGAAATGCGAATTACGGTGGATTATCAGTATAGCGAGCGTAATTATTCTCGATTTATTGGCTATGCGGGGAGTCGATATAAAAGCGATAAATGGACATTAGGCGTGTCCGTTTATAATGAAAGCGACTTGAAAGATCAGCCGTTACAACAAGCGCTTAATGCAGATCAAGTAGCGATTTTATCTAGTGCAGGAGACGATCAATCTTTAATGACAGCACCATCTGCAACCCTAGAACCGTATAATGAAAATCGAATTTTATATAAGAAAATTACTGAAAATGGGGTAGAGGTTTTTGAGTTTTCAACTAATCCTGAGGACGAATTGTTCCTCGTTAATTTTACGGCTTTGGGGTCGCAACAAGGAAATTATAGGATTAAGAGTTCCAATGCAATTTCAAATATTTACGAATACATTGCGCCCATAGCTGGCGTTAAACAAGGCGATTTTGAGCCCATTGTACAACTCGTTGCCCCTGTAAAACTACAAGTAGCAGTTGTAAACGGCGCTTTTAAACCCAACAAAAAAACGGCTATTGAGTTTGAATTTGCCACCAGTAAAAATGATTTAAACCTATACTCAGCTCTAGAAGATGAAAACAATGTTGGAGTAGCTGGTCAGCTATCCATAGCAAATGAAGTGCTTAAAACTGCTCAAAATTGGAGTTTAAATATAGCTACTGATATTGATTATGTCCAAACAGACTTCAGAAGTATTGAACGTCTCTATCAACCAGAATTTAACAGAGATTGGAATGTTGAAACACCATCTGGCAACCAAACACTATCTAGCCTTGGCGATCAAATTTTTACAACTGCGAGTATTCGCTATTCACATCCAGAAAAAGGGGCTCTAAATTATCAATTTCAACATTTGAATTATAGCGAAGCATTCCAGGGAAATCGCCATCTATTTTCTGCAACCTTAAATTTTGATCGTTTTCAGTTTTCTTCAAAATCAAGTGTATTAGATACGGATGGATCAGTATCGAGTTCTGTGTTTTACAGATCTGATAATCGATTGAAATATAGTTATCAAAAAGGCTGGTCGGGCGTTAAGTTTTCTACAGAACACAATGAAAAAACCCAAATTGAATTAAACGTATTAGATCCGATTAGTCAAAAGTTTCAATCCTATGAGGCCTTTACAGGAATTGGCGACTCCACAACGGTATTTGTAAAACTAGGCTATATTCACAGAGTAAATGACAGTCTTCAAAATAATCGCCTTGCTAAAGTAAACCAATCCGACACCTATTATTTGGATTCAAAATGGATTCAAACCCAAAATACAGACTTAAGTTTATATGCCAATTACCGTCTTTTTAAATCCGAAAACCAAACCATTCCTATCCAAAAATCAATCAATTCCAGACTACAGTATAGTCAAAAACTCACCAACAATAGTATCCATTGGAATACACTTTTTGAAACTAATGCGGGGCGTTTACCGCAACAAGACTTCACGTATATCGAAGTGGAGCCAGGCCAAGGCACCTATGTTTGGTTTGACTATAATGAGAATGGTGTTCAAGAATTAGAAGAATTTGAAGTGGCTCAATTTCAAGAACAGGCGACCTATGTGCGTATATTATTGCCCAACCAAGTTTATATTCGAATCCATCAAAATAAATTGAGCCAATCCTTAACCCTAAACCCAAGTCATTGGGCCAATTCTTCGCAACCCGCAAAGAAATTTTGGTCTCATTTTTATAACCAAACGTCTTTTTTAATCGATCGAAAAGATAAAAATAACAGTGCAACCATTCGACTAAACCCTTTCCATACAACGGAAGAAGATCAATTGGCGCTGCAGTCGAATTTTAGAAACCAACTGTTTTATAATAGAGGCAAACAACACTATACAATGTCGTATAGCTATTCGGAGTCAAAAGCACGTAATGTATTGTCATTTGGTTATGTGGAACAACAAACGGTCAGTCATCAAGTTAATTTTCAACACAAAATTCAAGAGCAGTGGCTCATCAGTTTGCAAACGAATTTAGATGACAACCGAAGTGAAAGTGAAAATTTTGTTTCCAAAAATTACCAACTCAACGAAACGCTCTTGAATCCCAAATTGTCCTATTTGTTGGATGACAACAAACGGTTTGATGTGTATTATCAATATCAAAAGAAAGCCAACGTTATTGGAGATTTGGAGCAGCTCACTCAAGAAAAATACGGGATGTCTTTTACACTCACCCAAAATCAAAAAGCAGCTATTACTGGAGAGTTCAATTATTTTTCAAATGAATTCTCTGGGAGTTCCAATACACCAGTTGCTTACCAAATGTTGGAAGGTCTACAGCCGGGGACTAACTTTACGTGGTCATTGATTGCGCAGAAAAAACTGACTAAATTTTTAGATTTGAACCTAAATTATTTTGGCAGAAAAAGTGAAACCAGCCGAACGATCCATACGGGGACGGTACAATTAAAGGCTTATTTTTAATCACTTTGGAATAATTTTTGTAACTTTAGGTAAATCCCAAATATTTTCAATTATGAACAAACCACTTTTAATTCTCTCTCTTTTTGTATGTTTCAATCTGTCAGCGCAATCAGAAACAAACAGTTCCACAATTTTTGACAAACACAATGAGGTAAAACTTGGGGTCATTAAAATATTAGCAGGACCTATTTTTGAGGGTACATATGAGTATGTTAAAAACAGAAATATGGGCTATGGCGCTAGTCTTTTAGTGAATTTCAACTCTGGAAACGACTATTTTGAAAACGTTTCAATTACGCCTTTTTTTCGCATGTATTTTGATCGTGACGAACAATACGGGGCAAAAGGGTTTTTTGTAGAAAGTTTTTTGTCTTTATATAGTGGCGATGATGATTTAGATTACAATGGTGATAATATAGATCAATCCTATTTTGACACCGCTTTAGGATTTGCTCTTGGTCAAAAATGGATAAATTCCTCTGGATTTGTATTTGAGGTCAAACTTGGCGTAGGTCGAAACCTATTGGGCGAAGCGCCTTTTGAAGCCATTTTTAAAGGCGATTTCAGTATAGGCTATCGCTTCTAGAGTCTTAAAGAAAAGTAAGATCTATACTGCGTTTCACATCCAAACACATTTTCAAAAACGCCACTGCTTTGCCAAGATTCCCCATCAAGGTGATAGGCATAGGCCCCATTCCTCTAATGACAGATACCAAAATCATTTGATTCCCATCAAAATCTCCAAGAGGTTTCTAACGCTATGATGGATTGTATTTTCAATAATGACATGGACATTGTTGATTTTTTATAGCATCTTAACATGAACTGCATAAAATAGATCGAAAATAGAACATGTGATTCCTACTGCTGTTTATTCTTCTTCTTTTGAAATAGTGGTATCGTAAATGTTATAAATACTCCACCCATTCCAGTGGCTAAAATGTCTCTTTCATCAAAAATGCCCCCTTGAAAGTTGTCATATGCTTCTTTGGCAGTGCCAACTAAAAGTGAAGTACATATGCCTGTAATTATAGCTTTAGTCTTATTATGATGCTTTTGATATGACCAAGTGTATCCAAAAGCCCCAGCAAGAGTTCCAGCTGCAAAATGTAATTGTTTATCGTGTTCTTGTAGAATAAATGATTGTCCAGACATAGATAGTCCAAACATAAAAATAATACTGTGGATTAGATTTTTCATAGCTTCGTTTTTTAAGTTTAAATTGGTTATTTGTAACGCAAGATTTAGCGTATTTTGTTTTTCTTTTCTTCACATTTTAAGTGAAGTTTCCTTAATGTGTTTTCTAAACTATTTAATGAAGGACTACAAACACGAATAATTCCATCATTGGAAGTCGTGGGTAGATGGGGCTGGCATACTGCCAGTAAAAAAGGAGTCAACTTGGGTGAATAGTAGGATAGTTTTTGTAAAAATTATAATGGTCATTTTGCCATTATTAAAACAAATACATGGGGAAATGGGGTTAGGGATAACGTAGTATGTGTAGGTACTGTATTATTTACGGTATGAAATCAGATACCCCCTAAAGCTAATATTTGAAAACAATTACCTCCTAATAAGTTGTGATGCTATTAACAGTCACACAATTCAACTGTGCGTGGGTTAAATTCTTAAAGCTTATAACGGTAAAAGTAAACAAGGCTACAAGTATTATATAATTACGATAAAACAACGATATACCACTTAAAAGCATTATTTAATCACAAGATAGCTCAAAAAAATGATTTTTTCTCAATAATTGATGATTTATTTGCGAAATATGTATTTTATAGCAAAAAAATATTTTTAAAAGCAATTATTTCAGCTTCACAAAAAAATTAACGGTCTGTTGTTACTAATGTTTTAAAGAAAAATGGGATTTAAATTGGGTTTCTATGGCATCACTGTTTTGATAACTTACCACAAACCAATAATCAGTTGCGGCTAACATGGATCCATTAAAGGTTCCATTCCATGCGTTTAGACTAGGTTTAAATTGGATTAATAGTTTTCCAAAACGATCAAAAATACGAATCATTGCTGTGGAATCATTACTTAGACACTCTATATTCCAAGTGTCATTAAATCCATCATTGTTTGGTGTAAAAAACTTTGGAAAATACATAAGATTAATATTTTTTTCTGGCACAGTACTACATCCGAGAACTTCCCGTGCTCTTACGGTATGTATTTCACATCCAAACACATTTTCAAAAACGCCACTGCTTTGCCAAGGCCCCCTATCTAATTGATACTCATAATCGCCATTACCACCGGTTGCACTTGCAACGATGGTTTGATTATCATCAAAATCCTCAGATACGTTTGTAGCGCTAATCGTTAAATCACTAATTTGATTTACAACAATTTCCATTGTTGCTTCATTAGCACATTGTCCTGGATCCGGTGTGAACGTATAAATAGTTGTTGTTAAATTATTTAAATCTGGGCTCCATGAACCTGTATAGCCATTGTTTGATTCTGTTGGTAAAGCTGCCAGAGGACTTCCAATACAAATGGGATCAACTTTCGTAAATTGTGGAGTGGTTTGCGGTAAAACGACAATTTCCATTTCGGCTACATTAAAGCAAATCCCAGAGACTGGGTCAGGCACGAACGTATATTTTGTAGTTACTGTGTTGTTTAGTGCAGGCGACCAAGTACCATTAAAGCCGTCATTTGATCTTGTTGGTAAATCTAACAAAATATCGTCAACACAAATGGGGTCTACCTGCGTAAAACTTGGAGTAATAAGAGGGTTAACTGTGATGTCCATCCGAGAACCTATAGCACACTGATTTGCATCGGGAGTAAAGGTATAAGTATCTGAAGTTGTATTGTCAAAAACGGGCGACCATGTCCCTGTAAAACCTTCAATGGAAGTTGTGGGAAGTGTTATTAGATCGCCTTCGCATATGGGTGGTATTTGTGTAAATGTAGAAAGCCTCTTTTGTACTACTACAATATTATGGTTATAAGTATTTGCACACTGATTTGCATCGGGAGTAAAGGTATAAGTGTCTGAAGTTGTATTGTCAAAAACAGGTGACCAACTTCCAATAATACCTTCATTAGAAGTTGTCGGTAATGGATCTAAAGTATCTCCCTCACAAATGGAGTTTATTAGATTGAATGTTGGATCAATAATTGTATTGACCGTAGCCGTCACCGCAACTCTTTCACCAGAAGTACAGCCATTGTTAGACGCTAAAACCCAAAAGGTTGTACTTGTGGTTAACATAGGGCTGTAATTGCTCCCTGTAAATAAAAGAGTGCCTCCATTTTGACTATCGTACCATAATATATCTGTAGTGTTAGAGGTTGCCGACAGCATTGCAGGGTCATTACTGCAACTTATAGATGGACTGGTGGATAAGATTTGAGGTGGACTTAAAGTCGTGCTTCCTGTGATACTTAAAGGCGGATCTCCAGGCCTTCCATATTCAATTACATAGCCTTTGGCTTGATATTGCGAGGGTTGTCCTGAAGTATTGTTGGGTAAATCATTCCATGAGCCATCTATACCTGCAATAGAATCATCTTTGATATGGGCATAGTCCTCGTTATTATTAAAATTATTGGGTTCAGAAGGATTCCAATTGGCATAGTTTGGTGTGGACCCATTCGCAGCGCCATTCCAAAAGGTAGTGCCTGCTTCCGGTCCAGTCACCCATTTCCAGACGCCTTCACTTCCAGCGTCAGAGGCACCAATCCAACCTGTACCTGGGGTTAATTCTCCAGCAATTTGGGCTTCGTCAGGCGAGGTTAAGGTGGCTAAATAGCCTTGTAATCCAAAATAATCCTTGGTTTCAGCTTCATCTTTTGCAGCAGTCCACGTAATTAAATTGGAAGAAATAAAGTCGTAATAATGACCTGTAGAAGCTAAGTAATTGGCTGAACCAGCAGTTAATGAAAATGTTTTGGCACTTATATTTATATTACTACTCGTAAAAACGACATCCTTAACCGCCGAAATTATTTCTGTAATTAAAACAGGTCCTCCGCCAAGTTTTGTTAAGGTTAGTTTTGCCTCATTAGGTTTCCATAAGGCACTTATACCTGGGTGTGACCCCGTCAAAAGTAATTGGTCTTCTCCATTAACGTAACCCGAAGAAATTTGAATGTAAAAGGCATCAATAGTTGTGTCACTTGGATCTGGGTCGGTAATATCAAAGGAAGTTACTATTCGTTGTTGACTTTGTGGGCAATAGATTTGGTTGCCTACAGCCGTCACTGTTGGGGGTTGGTTACTAGCTTGCCCAAAAAAAGTACTGGTATTTAAAAATACTAGTATATAAAAAATGTGTTTTATGTTTAAATTCAAAATTGGTTAAATTTACTCTAGTTTATTTTTTTTAGCCACTGTTTCATGGCCACTTCATTATCAATAATCGTTTTTAAATCTTCTATTTTTACTCGCTGTTGCTCCATAGAATCTCGATGTCTGATGGTGACGCATTGGTCTTCCAAAGAGTCGTGATCGACCGTAATACAAAAGGGCGTTCCCAAAGCATCCTGACGGCGGTAGCGTCTTCCAACGGCATCCTTTTCGTCATATACTACATTAAAATTCCATTGCAAATCGGCTAAAATCGTTTTTGCAACTTCGGGCAATCCATCCTTTTTCACCAAGGGTAAAACCGCTGCTTTGATTGGGGCTAATACTGCTGGCAGTTTCAATACGGTTCTCATGGTGTTGTTTTCTAAAGTTTCTTCTGTTAATGCATTTGAAAAGACCGCTAAAAACATACGATCTAAACCAATAGACGTTTCTAGAACGTAGGGTGTATAGTTTTTATTTTCTTCGTGGTCAAAATATTGAAGTTTTTTACCAGAATGTTTTTCATGTTGACTTAAATCAAAGTCGGTTCGCGAGTGAATACCTTCCAATTCTTTGAATCCAAACGGAAATTTAAATTCGATATCAGAAGCGGCATCTGCATAATGCGCCAATTTTTCATGGTCATGGAAACGGTAATTATCAGCACCCATTCCTAAGGACAAATGCCATTTCATACGGGCCTCTTTCCAATGCTCGTACCATTGTTGTTGAGTCCCTGGCTTGATAAAATACTGCATTTCCATTTGTTCAAATTCACGCATTCTAAAAATAAACTGACGTGCAACAATTTCATTTCTAAAGGCTTTTCCTGTTTGCGCAATTCCAAAAGGAATTTTCATGCGTCCCGATTTTTGAACATTTAAAAAATTTACAAAAATACCTTGGGCAGTTTCAGGACGTAAATACAAATCCATAGTGCTTTCTGCGGAAGCCCCAAGTTTGGTGCCAAACATCAAGTTGAATTGCTTTACGTCGGTCCAGTTTTTACTTCCGGTTAAAGGGTCTGCAATTTCAAGCTCTTCAATAAGTGCTTTGACGTCTGCTAAATCTTCGTTCTCTAAGGATTTGGCCAGTCGAGATAAAATGGTATTTATTTTAGTTTGATAGCCAACAACTCTTCCGTTTGTTGAAATGAATTCGTTTTTATCAAAACTGTCCCCAAAACGTTTTTCAGCCTTTTTAACTTCTTTCTCAATTTTACCTTCAATTTTAGCACAATAATCTTCAACAAGAACATCGGCTCTATAGCGTTTTTTAGAATCTTTATTGTCAATCAAAGGATCGTTAAAAGCATCCACGTGTCCAGAGGCTTTCCAAGTTGTAGGGTGCATGAAAATAGCGGCATCTAAGCCCACAATGTTTTCATTCATTTGAACCATGGCTTTCCACCAATAGTCACGTATATTTTTCTTTAACTCAACACCATTTTGTGCATAGTCGTAAATAGCACTTAGGCCATCGTAAATCTCGCTACTTTGAAATACAAATCCGTATTCTTTTGCATGTGAAATTACTTTCTTGAAACTTTCCCCTTGATTTGTCATGTCACAAAAATATAAAACACTTTCAAATTAAACTTAAAGTTAGGGAGAAATCTGAAATTTTATTTTAACTTTAATATCCCCAAATTTATTCTTTTATGTTTTCTGCCTTGTTGAATCTTTTTTTTCCAAAAACCTGTCAAGCTTGTGATAAGCTTTTAATTGACAATGAAAAGCATATTTGTGTACACTGCAGGCATGAGCTACCCTTGACAAATTATCATTTTGAGCGCCCTGAAATTATTAATAAAATTTTTTATGGTCGGGTCAAATTAGACGCTGCAACCTCTTTATTTTACTTTCATAAAAACGGAAAAGTTCAACACCTTCTTCATAATTTAAAATACAGAGGGTATGAGGAGTTAGGCCGCGTTTTTGGGGAGTGGCTAGGCACAGAGCTCTTAGAATCTGGTTATTTTGACTCCATTGACATTATAATTCCGGTTCCCATCCATCCCAAAAAATTAAAAACACGAGGATATAATCAAGTTGCTCTTTTTGCACAATGCCTTGCCAAAGCCTTAGACGCAACCTATATGGATTCAGTGCTTTTAAAATCGATTAACACAAAAACTCAAGTTTTTCAGTCTAGAGAAGCACGTTTTCAGTCGGTTGCGGATAGTTTTTATGCTAATAATATTCATGCTATTGAGGGGAAACACGTGTTGTTGGTTGATGATCTTATTACTACAGGCGCCACTATTGAAGCTTGTGCTATGGTTTTGAATACGGCATCCGACATGCGATTAAGTTTAGCAACGATTGCAATTACGCATTCCATTTTTCGTTAGTACTAAAATATGTTGTTACTTTGCGTAAAACGTAGTATAAATGGTCAAGAAGTTAGCGAACTTAGGATTTTTAGTGGGAGTAGTTTTGATTTTATCTCAGTGCGCCAATAAAGGAACAGCAGATGGTGGACCAAAGGATATCACCCCTCCTATTATTGTTAATTCCTTTCCAGAGAATTTTTCTGTAAACTTTGACTCAAATGAAATTAAAATCTATTTTGACGAGTACATCAAAATGAAAGATTTACAAAAACAACTTATCATTTCTCCTCTAATGGATCCATCGCCTGAAATCACACCTCTAGGATCTGCAAGTAAGTATATTAAAATTAAAATATTGGATACGCTCCAACCTAATACCACTTATGCGTTTAATTTTGGAGAAAGTATCACGGACAATAACGAAGGAAATGTGTTTGAGTATTATAAGTATGTGTTTTCTACGGGGTCTTTTATTGATTCACTTTCCGTCACAGGAATTGTTACGGATGCCTTAAATAAAGTTGTTGATGAACGTATTGCAGTTTTGTTATATGAAGTAGATTCAACTTTTACAGATTCTATTCCCTACAAACAAAAGCCAAAATACATCACTGTTACTGACAGTGTTTCGGGATTTAGTTTAGAAAACATTAAAAAAGGAACCTACCTTTTAGCGGCACTAAAAGAGGAAAATCCTGATTATATTTTTCAACAAAAAACAGACAAAATAGGGTATAAGAGGCGTATGATAACAGTGCCATCCGATACGGCCTATGTCTTAAAAATGTTTAAAGAATCTGTTGATTATAAGTTTAAACGCGCCAAACAAATCTCGTCGACTACACTTGCTTTTGGGTATGAAGGTCCAGCTGAAACTATGGCTATTAAACTCCTTTCGGAGACTCCAGAAGAATTTTCGTCGACCATAGTTAAGGAAGTCGATAAGGACACGCTTAACTATTGGTTTCGCCCAAAACTAGAAGTTGACTCCTTGGTTTTTGAAGTCACTAATGCAAAATTTATTGATACCGTGGTGGTTAAAATTAAAGATTTTAAATCTGATTCTTTAGTGTTTAAATCCCTTAGTTCGACATTGAAATTACATGAGCTTTACAAATTAAGCGCAACGATTCCTTTAGATTCTTTAGATGTTTCCAAAATCCAAATTATGGATAGAGATTCATTATTTTTAGAGCCTTCTGTAAAATTTGATACGCTAAACAATATAGTAGAATTAGATTTCGAAAAATCGGAGAGTAATAATTACAAGATTCAAATGCTACCTGGAACGTTTACGGATTTTTATGGTGCAAAAAATGACACCTTGAATTTTACTGCCAATACAAAATTGCAAGAAACTTACGGAGATGTTCGGATAGAGGTTCGCAACGGCGTTTATCCTATAATTGTACAACTCACTACCGATCAAGGTGAGGTGGTAGAGTCGAGTGTTGCTATAGAGGCTTCTCCAGTAGATTTTAAGAGTGTGACGCCAGGAATGTATTCTTTAAGAGTTATTTTTGATTCCAATCAGAATGGAAAATATGACACAGGAGATTATTTAAGTAAACTCCAACCTGAACGAGTTAGTTATGCCTCAAAACTTGTAGAGGTACGCGCAGGATGGGATACTATCGAAGAATTTATCTTGGAAGATTAAGACTTCAAACTCGCTTTCATCAATTCGCGATTCATACGTGCAATGTTTTCTAACGAAATGCCTTTAGGACATTCAACCTCACAAGCGCCGGTATTTGTACAATTTCCAAAGCCTTCCAAATCCATTTGAGCAACCATATTTTGAACACGGTCTGTAGCTTCAATTTGACCTTGAGGCAGTAAGGCATATTGCGATACTTTTGCACCAACGAATAGCATAGCAGATGAGTTTTTACAAGTCGCTACACAAGCGCCACAACCAATACAAGTCGCCGCATCCATAGCCTCATCGGCGTCATGTTTTGAGATTGGAATTGAATTGCCATCTTGTGTGTTTCCAGAAGTATTTACCGATATAAAACCACCAGCATGTTGTATTCTATCAAATGCCGAACGGTCTACAATTAAATCTTTAATGACTGGAAATGCATCAGCTCTAAAAGGTTCAATAAAAATGGTGTCACCATCTTTGAATTTACGCATGTGTAATTGACAGGTGGTAACCAGTCGATCTGGTCCATGGGCTTCTCCATTAATGTATAATGAACAAGATCCGCAAATACCTTCTCTACAATCGTGATCAAAAGCAACGGGTGAATCGCCCATAGTAATCAGTTGTCTGTTTAATACATCTAGCATTTCAAGAAATGACATGTCTGGAGAAATATCCTGAATAGGGTATTCTACAATCTTTCCTTCAGCTTTGGCGTTTTCTTGTCGCCATATTTGTAATGTTAAATTCATAGCAGTGCTTATTTGTATGAGCGTTCTTTAACTTCAATATTTTCGTAAACTAATGCTTCTTTATGCAGTTCAGCATCCTTAGGTTCTCCTTTGTATTCCCATGCAGACACAAACTGAAATTCCTTTCTTCTTTTTGCTTCTCCTTCTGGGGTTTGGTGTTCTTCTCTAAAATGACCTCCGGCAGATTCTTCGCGTACCAAGGCATCTTTCGCAAACAATTCTCCGAGCTCTAGGAAATCTGCTACACGACCGGCTTTAGCCAGTTCTTCATTGAATTCATCGGCTGAACCGGGTACAAGGACATCTTTGTAAAACTCATCTCGAAGTGCTGAGATTTCCTCAATTGCTTCCTTTAATTCTTTTTCATTTCGAGCCATTCCACATTTGTTCCACATAATTTTCCCAAGACGTTTGTGGAAATAATCCACAGGCTTGGTGCCTTTATTGTTGATAAAGTGATTGATCTCTGAGGTTACTTTAGCTTCGGCTTCTTCAAACTCTATAGTATCTGTTGGAATAGGACCGGTTCTAATATCGTCAGACAAATAATTTCCAATGGTGTATGGTAACACAAAATAACCATCTGCTAAACCTTGCATCAATGCCGAAGCTCCCAAGCGGTTGGCGCCATGCTCTGAGAAGTTAGCTTCTCCAATTGCATAAAGACCAGGAATAGTGGTTTGTAGGTTATAATCAACCCAAATACCACCCATAGTGTAATGTACCGCTGGATATATCATCATTGGCGTTTCATATGGATTTTCATCCACAATCTTCTCATACATTTGGAACAAGTTACCATATTTACTTTTAACGACTTCTTTTCCTAAGGTTTGAATGAGTTGTTCATCGTTTTCATCTAGGCCTTTAACGTGTGCTTTTTCTTTTCCGTATCTAATAATGGCTGCAGCAAAGTCCAAAAATACCGCTTCACCTGTTTTATTTACCCCAAAACCTTCGTCACAACGTTCTTTGGCTGCTCTTGAAGCTACGTCTCTAGGCACTAAGTTTCCAAATGCAGGATAGCGTCTTTCTAAGAAATAATCACGTTGATCTTCAGCGAGCTCCGTAGGTTTTAAATCGCGGTTTTGAATCGCTTTGGCGTCCTCAATATTTTTTGGTACCCATATACGCCCATCGTTCCTTAAGGATTCAGACATTAGGGTTAGTTTTGATTGGTGATCTCCCGAAACAGGAATACATGTAGGGTGAATTTGTGTATAGCAAGGGTTCGCAAAATAAGCACCACGTTTGTGCGCTTTCCAAGCCGCAGTTACATTACTACCCATAGCATTTGTGGAGAGGTAAAAAACATTTCCATAGCCTCCAGTTCCTAATACAACTGCATGTCCAGAATGGCGTTCAATTTCACCAGTAACTAAATTTCGAGTAATAATTCCACGAGCTTTACCTCCTACAATTACCACGTCTAACATTTCGTGACGGTTATACATTTTTATTTTTCCACGACCAATTTGACGGTTCATAGCAGAGTAGGCACCAAGTAATAGTTGTTGGCCTGTTTGCCCTTTGGCATAAAAAGTTCTGGATACCAAAACCCCTCCAAATGAACGGTTGTCTAATAGTCCACCATAATCTCTTGCAAAAGGAACCCCTTGTGCCACACATTGGTCGATAATATTGGTTGAGACTTCTGCTAAACGGTATACGTTTGCTTCACGCGAACGGTAATCGCCCCCTTTAACCGTATCATAAAATAAACGGTATGTAGAATCGCCATCGCCTTGATAATTCTTAGCGGCATTGATACCACCTTGTGCAGCGATGGAGTGTGCGCGACGTGGAGAATCTTGGAAACAAAACGCTTTTACGTTGTAGCCCAGTTCAGCAAGTGTTGCTGCTGCGGATCCACCGGCAAGTCCAGTTCCTACGATAATGACGTCGATATGACGTTTGTTGGCAGGGTTTACAAGATTAATATTGTTTTTGTGATTTGTCCATTTATCTGCTAAAGGACCATCTGGTATTTTTGAATCTAAAGCCATAATCCTATGTTTTAGTGTGTATGATTAAAAAAATGGAAAAGGGCGATGACAATAAATCCTAATGGGATCAGTATCGAGTATGCTTTTCCAAAACCTTTTAGTGATTTGGTGTATTTGTTATTAGCGCCTACCGATTGAAATGCGGAATTGAACCCGTGTAAAAGGTGTAGTGCAAGGAATATAAAGGCAACGACATAAGCACCTACTCTGAGGGGATTATGAAACTTCTCAACCAGTTCATGGTGGTATCTAAACTCGCCATTATGCAAACCGCTCATATCTCCAATAATATATTTTGTATTTAGTTCTGGAAACCAGAAATCGATAAAATGGAGCGCAACGAATGACAGAATAGCCAGTCCACTCCAAATCATATTACGACTCATCCAGCTTGAGTTTGCATTGCCATTGTTTTTGACATAACTCACTGATCTAGAGGTGTAGTTTTTGTATTCTAAAACAAATCCCATCACAAAATGAAATACAACTCCAAAAATAAGAACTGGCTGCAAGACAAATTGTACCAAAGGATTTGTTCCCATAAAATGAGACACTTCATTAAAACTATCTGGGTTAATTACAGATAAAAGGTTGATAGCAAAATGTTGTAAAAGGAAAAACATGAGGAAAAATGCAGAGAGCGCCATGGCAATCTTTTTTCCAATTGAAGACTTTAAAAATCCACTCATAATTAGATGTTATTTTTTAACCTTACAAAGGTAATTCACGACGATGTTTTAGACAATAACATTCGTGTTAATTTTGCTATTTAGAATTGTTTTAAATAAACCTAATCCGTTATAGGATTTTAACGTTTTAATATCGTCCTATTAGTATAATTTATTTTATTTTTGGTTTAAATACACAATGACATGAAATACCTGCCTATTAACCCTCAATTATTTATAAAAAATAGATTGAAGTTTTCGCAACAAATGATCCCAAAATCTATTGCAGTGTTTAACTCCAACGATGTTTTTTCTACGGGTGCGGACAGCACGCTCCCTTTTGAGCAACACCGGAATATTTTTTACCTATGCGGAGTTGATCAAGAAGAGACCATATTGGTTCTTTTTCCTGAGTGTAGTGAACACGCTCATAGAGAAGTTTTGTTTGTTAAAGAAACCAATGCACATATTGCAGTTTGGGAAGGTGCAAAACTTTCTAAAGCGCAAGCTACAGCTGCAACTGGAATTGAAACGGTATATTGGTTGAAAGAATTTGATTCGATCTTTCCTCAATTAATGGCTGAAGCCACGAGTTTTTATTTTAATAATAATGACCATTACCGTCAGGCCGTCGAAATGGAAACTCGAGATGATCGTTTTTTAAAAATGGTAAAGTCAACATATCCAAATCACCAACTTGCCCCCAATTTCCCTATTATGAAATCTATTCGTGGGGTTAAAGAACCCGAAGAACTAGCGTTAATTCAAACGGCCTGCGACATTACAGAAAAAGGATTTAGAAGAGTTTTGGGCTTCATCAAGCCAGGTGTTATGGAATACGAAATTGAAGCTGAATTCATACATGAGTTTCTTAGAAATCGTTCCAAAGGTTTTGCATACACCCCCATAATTGGCTCTGGGTATAACGCTTGTGTATTGCATTATATAGAGAATAACCAAGCGTGTAAGGACGGAGATATGTTGCTTATGGATGTAGGTGCAGAATATGCGAATTATGCCAGTGATATGACACGAGCCATACCTGTAAATGGACGATTTACGGCGCGTCAAAAAGCCGTTTATCAAGCGGTTTTGGATGTCAAAAATAACGCGACCGCTTTGCTTGTTCCGGGTACTATTTGGAAAGACTATCATGTTGAGGTTGGAAAAATGATGACTTCCGAACTTTTGGGCTTGGGCTTACTAGACAAGGCAGATGTTCAAAATGAAGATTCAAAACGGCCGGCTTATAAAAAATATTTCATGCACGGAACTTCGCACCACATGGGGTTAGATACTCACGATTTTGGCGCCTTAGAAACGCCTATGACAGCAAATATGGTGTTTACGGTAGAGCCAGGAATTTATATCCCTGATGAAAAAATGGGCATCCGACTCGAAGACGACGTTGTCATTCAAGCAGAAGGCCCACCTTTAAATTTAATGCGACAGATTCCTATTGAAGTCGAGGAAATCGAAACCTTAATGAATTCTAATTAAGCTTTTTTAGCGCAGCATTCTTTTTTACAATCTTTAGCACACGCTTTTTTCTCTGCTTTCATCTTGTCTTTACAACACGCTTTTTCGCAGGTTTTTGTACAGGCCTTTTTAGAGCCTGAAAAGTCCGCAACGGTTTGCATATTTTCTACAGAATAGGTGTCTGCTACCGAAGTCACTGCTTTGGTAATGCTTGATGGGTTGGCTTTGGCAACATCATACTCGACCATCGCCAGTTCGTTTTTAAAATCTACGGTAGCAGATTTTACGCCTTCCATTCCAGCAAGTTTTTTCTCAATTGTTTTTGCACAACCCATTTCACAGGTCATGCCTTTAATATTAAATTCTGCTTTTGAATACGTTGCGTTTGGATCGAGTTCAGTAGAGGTCTTTTCTATAGAGGTTTCTACAGTAATGGTTTCTGTTTTTTGCTCATTTTTACAAGAGAATAAGAAGGCCAATAGAAACGCAGAGGCTAAGATGCTTTTGAAATGTTTCATAGTATTTAATTTAGGAGTTTAAACAAATGTAAAAATAATTCAGTGTTATTCTAATTTATTGCTCAATTTTGTGAAATATTTATAACCGTTAAAATGAATCAAGAACAAAAAAAATGGATATACCTTTCTATACTAGCCATTGTATGGGGGAGTTCATTTATTCTTATTAAAAAAGGTTTGGTGGGCCTAAGCCCTTTGCAGCTTGGTAGTTTACGAACCGTTATATCCTCTATTTTTATTTTTATGATTGGATATAAATCGCTTAAAACGATTTTAAACTCACAATGGAAATGGATTGTTTTATCGGGGTTTATAGGCACTTTTCTACCATCCTTTTTATTTGCATTTGCAGAAACCGAGGTTGATAGTGGGGTAGTGTCAATTTTAAATGCCTTAGTCCCACTTAACGCAATTTTAATTGGTCTAGCCGTTTTTAAAATTACATCCACAAAACTTCAAATACTAGGAGTGATGCTTGGTTTTACAGGCGCTTCAATGCTTATTTTTAACAGCATGGAACTCAACCCAGATCAAAATTATTTGTACGCTGGTTTTGTTATTTTGGCAACAGTTATGTACGGATTCAATGTCAATATAATTAAACACTATCTGCAAGATGTGAAACCACTTGCCATTGCTACGGGGAATTTTATAGCGATTTTCATTCCTGCTTTTTTGGTGTTGGTTTTTTCAGATTTTTTCTCATCTCAAACTTATGAACATGAAGGGGTCTATGCCTCAATTGGCTATGTGGCCATACTGTCTGTATTTGGCACAGTAATGGCGAAAATTATTTTCAATAATCTCATACAGATTTCAAGCCCTGTATTTGCGTCTTCTGTGACGTATTTAATGCCATTAGTGGCGCTTCTTTGGGGATTGGTTGATGGTGAGCTTTTTGGATTGGATCAAGGATTGGCATCTCTACTTATTTTATGTGGCATCTATTTAGCTAATAAAAAAGCAAAAATTAAAAAATGATAGATTGTCAATATAATCAGAATATGAAACTAAACGCCTACACCAAAGTGGTGCTCAATACTTTTATGTCATATTTAAATAAATAATTAAGTTTTTAGTTTTCTTTTTCCGCCAAATAACAAAAAGAATATAATATTTATTTTATCACCAACTTTTTCTCGGATAATAACAAAAGCTTTGCTCATTTGATTTTCTACGGTTCTGAAAGAAACATTTAAATGTTCGGCTATTTCAGCATAGGTTAGTCCTTCTTGTTTCCCCATAATAAATATTTTTTTACACTTTGGAGGCAACTCTTGTATCTCTTGTTTTACCAAAGCAATCAATTTAGCAAGTTCACCAGTCTCTTTTTCTTCAAGTATTGAATTTAAAGTTCTAATGTACTCTTTCTCCAAAGTAATAAGAGTCGTCTTTTTTCGATATTGATTAATAAATTCATTGTAAACACTTTTGTATAGATAGCTATTAATGGAATAGGTGTCTTTCAGTTTTTTCCGTTTTTCCCAAATATTTATAAATATAATTTGAACAATATCTTCAGCCATATAGTCATCATGACAAAGGCTTTTAGCGTATACACATAACTTTTTATGATAGGTATCCATTAAGTACCCAAAAGCGTCTTCATGCCCTTTTCTTAATTGATCAACAAGTACTTTATTATTTGTAAAATCGTTACTCACTATGTAAAATGATTTATAATTCATACAAATGTAAAGAAATATTTTTTAAAAAAATTTTATATAATTTGTGGGTGGTAGTATTTGGTAAACGTAATATATATAAAGACTTCATTTAGAATGAATAAAAATATAGAAAACAGATTGGTTAAATATTTAATGAATGCTGCCAATATTGAGGATTTGGAAGTAATAACAAATTGGTTGAAAAACAACCAAAATAAGCAACTATTTGAGGAATATGTAAGAACGAACTACGCTATGGATTTTAGTACAAGTGAGTTTGACACAAAAAACGCTAAAAAAGAATATCTGCTCAAAATTAGGCGAGACCGAAAACGGGTATATGCATTTAAAACGTTTAAAGTTTTAAAATATGCTGCTGCAGTTGTAATGGTTTTTGGCTTGGGCTACTTCTTTCAAAAGACCTCTTTTAGTACTTCAATAGATTCAGCTCCAGTAATTGTAAACAACTCGATTGCACCCGGTACTAACAAAGTCACTTTAACGCTAGAGGACGGTTCACAAATCGCATTAGAAAAAGGAGAATCCATCCAAACACAAAGCGCCAACAGTAATGGAGATGAGATTATTTATAAAGCAGGTCAACCGATTAAAAAAGAGATAGCATATAATTTTTTGACCATTCCAAGAGGGGGGCAATTCTTTTTAAAGTTGTCAGACGGAACTCAAGTATGGTTAAACTCAGAATCCCAATTAAAGTATCCAGTAAGCTTTGTAGATGGTCAAACACGTCAAGTAGAGCTAATTTATGGTGAAGCATATTTTGACGTTACACCCAGTTCAGAAAATAAAGGTTCCAAATTTGTTGTGTTGAACGATGCACAAGAAGTAGAAGTCTTAGGGACAGAGTTTAATATCAAAGCATACAAAGATGAAACTAATGTATATACTACTCTGGTAGAAGGTAAAGTCGCTATTGTTTATGATGGTAAAACTCAAAATTTAACTCCAAGTTTACAATCAAAATTAAATACTTTAAGTAATACTGTTTCTGTAGCTCACGTAGATGTTAAGAGTGAAATTTCATGGAAAGAAGGTGTTTTTAGCTTCCGCAGAACATCTCTTGAAGAAATCATGAAAGTTTTGTCACGTTGGTATGATATGGATGTAGAGTTTGTGAATCCAGTACTTAAAAAAGAAGGATTTAATGGAGTTTTAAGTAAGGATCAAAACATAGAAGATATCCTAAAAATAATTCAAAATTTTGGAATTATTGAAAGCTATGAAATTAAAAATAAAAAAATCATGATAAAATAAAAATATAAAAAAGGGAGCGAAGTTAAACATTTTGCGGTGCATCAACTTCGTCCCTTTGGATAATAATAATTAAACTGAAGTCTAACTAATACATTCCAAATTTATGAAAATTAAATTAAATAAGCACTGGCCACTAGCCAGAAAAAGAATCCTACTAACAATTATGAGAACATTTATTTTCTTATTGTGTACAACTGTATTCAGTCTCTCACCAACAAGCTCTTTTTCCCAGAGAAAAATTAAAATCAAGACTGAAAGGGTAGTGTCGGTAAATGAGGTATTTAATATCATTGAGCAACAGACAGATTATCGTTTTATTTACCCTCAAGATTTGTTTACGAATGCATCTAAAATCCAATTGAGAAAAGGAAAGATTAAAATAACAAATTTACTAAAAAGCTGCCTTCTAGGGAGTAAACTTGATTTTAAGTTATCTGACAAGAACATAATTGAAATAGTTGAACATAAAAAAATCAAACAAACCCCTAGCCAGAAAGAGTTGCAGAAATTCACTGTTAAAGGGACTGTTAATGACAGCAATGGTCAACCATTACCAGGTGCCAACGTCTTAGAAAAAGACTCTACAAATGGAGCTCAAACAGATTTTGATGGAAACTTCTCTTTAACTGTTTCAGATGAAAATGCTACGCTTGTAGTTTCTTACATTGGTTTTTTAACTCAAGAAGTAGCACTAAGTGGAAAAACTTCTTTAGTGATAACGCTACAAGAGGATGCTGCAAAACTTGATGAAATAGTTTTAGTGGGTTATGGAAGTGTAAGAAAAGGAGATGTTTCTACTTCTGTAGGCGTGGTAAATGCAGATGAGCTTGCAGATCAATTAACAACAGGGTTTGATCAGGCTATGACTGGAAAAGTTGCTGGTGTTCAAGTATTGCAAACCTCGGGGTCTCCAGGTGGAAATATTTCCATTAGAGTGAGAGGAACTGCGTCAATTAGTGCAGGAAATGATCCATTGTATGTTATCGATGGAGTTCCTTTGTCAAATGATACAAAATTTGCTGGAGGAAAAACGTCTCAATATGAGACTCCAACAAACCCTTTGAACTCAATAAACACAAATGATATTGAATCCATACAAATTTTAAAAGATGCTGCTGCTACTGCTATTTATGGATCCAGAGGATCTAATGGAGTAGTATTGATAACTACAAAGAAAGGTAAATCTGGAAAGCTAAAAGTTAGTTACAATATGAATGTTGGATTCCAGTCTGTGACTAAAAAGATAGACTTGTTAGATGCTTATCAATATTCACAATTAACCTATGAGGCGCGTAATAATACCTATCAAGATTATTTAAACAAGAATAGCTTAAGCGGTAGTTCAAGTGATTCGAATACTATAAGAACTGCAAATGGGGCGCCAGCAGCGTCCTTAATTCCTCATCAAATCCTTCCCTATTTAAACGGCCAAGCTGGATTAACAAATACCGATTGGCAGGATGAAATATTTAGGACTGGATTATTAAAAAGTCATACGTTATCATTTTCTGGAGGTAGTGATAAGGTACGTTATTTTGTTTCTGGTAATTATCTAGATCAAGAAGGTGTGGTAATTAGTTCTGGATTTAAAAAGTATAGTACGCGTCTAAATTTAGATGTTAAATCTGGAAAATTTCATGCTGGGCTGAACCTTACACCAACATATTCTGTTACAGATAAGGTCAATTCTGAGGGAAGATACGCTGATGAAGGTGTTATAGCATTGGCACTCGGCTATGCTCCAATTTTTCCAGTATATAATCCAGATGGAACCTATAACTTTGATGGTAATGGAAACAAAAAATCATGGGGGCAATATTCTCAATCGGGGCAACTTAATCCCGTAGCGGTTGCGAATTTAACTCAAGATGAGTTATCTCAGTTCAACTTTTTAGGAAATGCCTTTTTTGAATATGAGTTATCAGAAGGCTTGACGTATAAATTGTCTTTAGGAGCCGATATCAATAATTTCAGAAGAGATTATTATCGTCCCTCGTCACTTGAAAGAAGATTCCAAGGGGGTCCTTCTATTCCAAGAGGATATTCAAGTACTGACCAATTTGTCAATTGGGTTGCTGAAAACACCCTGTCTTATATCAATCAAATAGGGGAAGACCATGATATTAATGCGGTAGTTGGTTATACGGTACAGAAAAATCGTTTTAATAGTAATTATCTAGAATCATCAAACTTCCCTAACGATTTGGTGACTACTTTAAACGCAGGAACAGTAACGGGTGGCGGATCGAGAACTGAGGAATATTCACTTTTATCCTATTTGGCTAGAGTTCAATATGGGTTTAAAAACAAGTATATATTGTCTGCTTCAATGAGGGCAGATGGTTCCTCTAGATTTGGACCAAATACTAAATGGGGATATTTTCCATCTGTTTCGGGCGCTTGGAAGGTCATGAATGAGTCCTTTTTGGAAGATTCAAATGTGATTAATGATTTAAAATTACGAGCGAGTTATGGTGTTACAGGAAATTTTGATATTGGTAATTATTCATCTCAAGGGCTTTTAGGGCAAAGTAATTATAACTCAATTTCTGGGTTGGCACCCATAACGGCTTCAAATGAAGAGTTAACATGGGAAAGATCATTTTCCACAAACTTTGGATTAAATCTTGGTTTGTTTAATAATAAAGTAACCTTAGAAGTAGATCATTATATTAGTAATACAGAAGATTTATTGTTACAGTTACCCGTTTCAACAATTTCTGGATTTAGTTCTTCATTGCAGAATATTGGTCGTGTTCAAAATAAAGGTTGGGAATTTTTATTAGGCTTTAAAAATCATGATCATGATTTAAAATGGAATGTTAATTTTAATATTGCTACTAACAAAAATGAAGTTAAAGAGTTAGGGCCTAACAATGAGCCAATCATTGTAAGAGGAGGCGCTTTTAATTTTTTCATTACAAGAGTGGGTGATCCAATAGGATCGTATTACACCCTCAAAACAGATGGAATATTTGAAACTCAAGAAGAGCTAGACAATAGCCCTCATTTTTCTGGAGCACAAGTGGGTGATTTAAAATTTGTGGATGTAAGTGGAGATGGAGCAATTACTCAAGGGGGAGATGCAAGCCAAGAAGATAGAACGATTACAGGAAATTATAATCCAGATTATACATTTGGCATTGGTGGCTCATTGAGTTACAAAAATCTAGATTTTGGATTTAATATTCAAGGTTCCCAAGGAAATGAAGTGATGAATATTTTAAGTCGATATATTAATAATGTGGAAGGGAACTTTAATAACAGAACAGATGTATTGGATAGGTGGGTATCTCCAACTAATACTGGAAATGGCACCATATATAGAGCCAATAGGGTAGCTTCTGGAAGAAACGGATGGACTTCTGATTGGCATGTTGAAGATGGATCTTACATCAGACTTCAAAATGTTTCGTTGGGATATACTTTCCCAGATGACGTACTTGAAAAATTTAAGCTCGATAGGTTAAGAATCTCTCTAACTGGTCAAAATCTATTTACTATTACTAAGTATTCTGGGTATAATCCTGAAGTGAATGGTAGATTCAACACAGGAGGGTTAAACAACACATCCCCGGGAGAGGATTATGGTACATACCCACTTGCAAAGACCATAAGCCTTGGTTTAAATGTATCCTTCTAAATGTCTAACAATAAAAATAAAACAAATGAAAAATTATATAATTAGATATATCTTATTGGCCGTTGTAACAACGCTGACATGGTCTTGTAGTGATGATTTTATAACGCTTGAATCTATATCGGAAGCTACTGCTGAAGGATTTTACAGAACAGGCGATGATTTTAATAATGCTGTTGTAGCGTGTTATGATGCTTTACAATCAAATAATCAATACGGTCTTGCTTTTGATAGATTATTAGGACTTAGAGCTGATGATGCTGTTGATGATAATGCTAGTGCAAGTTCTAGAGCATCAGATATAGATAAATTTGTAGCTAGTGCTTCAAATACTTTTATAGAAAGTGCATGGAAAGGAACTTACATTGGTATTTCAAGATGCAATATTGTAATAAGTAGAATTGATGCGATAGATATGGATGCTTCGTTGAAAAAACAATTAAAAGCTGAAGCTCAGTTTGTTAGAGCGCTCATTTATTTTAATGCGGTGCGTATTTGGGGCGATGTTCCCCTAATTACCGCTGAACAAAGTGTTCAACAAACTAATCAGCAAATACAAGACAAAACATTGATCAGGAATAGTGTAGCAGATGTTTATGCTGCTATTATTCAAGATTTGATGTTTGCCGAACTAAACTTGCCTGCAAGTAATGGCGTTCGAGCAACATCGGGTGCAGCAAAATCACTTTTAGGAAAGGTTTATCTTACTCAAGGCAAATATCCAGAAGCCGCAGCAAAACTAAATGAAGTCATAGGAGATTACCAGTTGTTACCAAATTTTGCAGACGTATTCGACGTTGGTAATAAAAATAATGCTGAAATTGTTTTTGCAGTATCTTATGATAAAGGTGTTGATGGTGAAGGGCATGCTCCTTGGTTTAGTAATGCGAATTTTGTAATCGTACCAAACTCATTACTTAGTGCATATAATCCGAATGACTCCCGTCTCCCTCTAGTACAAACTAGCCCTGGAACTACAGGGCTAATTCCTGGAAAGTTTTTTGATTTAGAATTTCAAGGCCAAGTTGGGAATGATTTCCCTGTGTTAAGATACTCAGATGTATTGTTAATGCGTGCTGAAGCTCTAAACGAGGTGGCTTATGATTCTGATGTTAACGGTGATGCATTTACATTGCTAAATCAGGTGAGAACTCGAGCAACGTTAACCCCATATACCAATACAGATTTAACAAATCAGCAAGAATTTCGTGAAGCCATTTTATTAGAACGAAAATTTGAATTGGCATTAGAATTTGACCGTTGGTTTGACTTAGTACGGACAGGAACTGCAATTTCTGAAATGGCCAAAGTTGGGCAAACTATTTCTGGAAACGATTTACTTTTCCCAATTCCTCAGTCTGAACTAGAAATTATAAACAATCCCTCTGGATTCCCACAAAATCCTGGCTACTAGAAAACTAACTATTAAAATTAATTTTGAGTTAATTAGTTTGTTTAGAACTAAAAGGTGAGCAATTTTCACCTTTTAGTTCATTTTAAACGAATTTTATTTACTTATCACAATAGATTGAGATAAAAGTTAAAGTTATTTAATCTAACCAGCTAATTACATTTTGGATGTTATAATGGTTGGGGTCATAGCACCTTTATTCTAGTGCCTACACAGATAAAATTATTCAAATGAATAAAAAAACCAAGATTTTAGAATCTGAATTAATATTAAATCCAGATGGGAGTATTTTTCATCTTCATTTAAAACCCGAACATATAGCAAATACCATTATTTTGGTAGGTGATCCAAAGCGCGTAAGCGTTATTGAATCTTATTTGAACAATGTTGAGTTTAAAATATCAAACAGAGAGTATGTTAGTGTAACAGGAAGATATAAAAACAAGCGGATTACTGTGGTTTCCACTGGGGTTGGCATTGGAAATATTGACATTGTAATGAATGAATTGGACGCTTTGGTGAACATTGATTTTAGCACTAGAACGCTAAAAGATAAGATTCGAAAGTTAGATTTCATTAGGATAGGTACTTCTGGTAGTCTTCAGAAAACCATCCCTGTAAACGCTTTTGTTTTATCAAAAAAATCAATTGGTTTTGATAACCTTTTATATTTCTATGAAGAAAATGAAAAAGTGATTAATAAAGAATTTAAAACAGCGTTTAAAGCGCATTTGGGCTCTGAATCATTGTTTTTTTCGCCATACGTGGTTGATGCTTCGAAAGAGTTATTTGATACGCTAAATAGTAATGAAACATTTTCTGGTATTACAATTACTTCTCCTGGTTTTTATGTTCCGCAAGGAAGAGAATTACGTCTCAACACTAAAATTAAAGGCATAAATGATAGGCTTTCTAGTTTTAGCCATAATGGGTTTAAGATTTCTAATTATGAAATGGAAAGTTCTGCTATGTATGGTTTAGCAAGAATGCTAGGGCATAATGCCATTGCAATATGCTTAATCATAGCTAATAGGCTGAATAAGAATGCCAACGAAAATTACAGAGATAAAGTAGAAGAATTAATAGTTTATGTTTTGGATAAAATTTCATTTAAAGAATAAAAGTTTTTAAGAGTTTGAGGTTATATAATTCAATCTCATTTTTCTTAAATTATTTGAGTTAGTCAACAAAAGCGGAGTTAAAAGCTCCGCTTTTAAAAAAACTATTAAAAAGGAGAGAAATACAATTGATGAATAAAAAACTGAATATTGAATATAAACCTACTGGTCAATTTGAGGAAACTAGATTTGAAAAAAATCATAATATAAGCTTTAAAAATTCAGATGAGGGCAATCCGTATTGTTGCACAGGAAATAGCAGATTAGGCAACGATGTAAGTATATGTCAGATACCATTTTCTGAACACGTAAGGGATTGACAGTAAAAGAAAATAAATAGTTGTAAAATCTTCTTAAGAAGGCATTACACTAATTTGAATTGAGATATTAAAAGGGCAAAAAAACTATTAAAAATAACATTCTAGTAAGAATTTAAAATTACACAACACACAATGGAAATATTAAAAACTAAACACGAAGTTGAAAACTATATCAATGGTACATTTGAGAAAAACAATCAACTTAGATTAGATGTTTTTAGTCCAATAGATGGGACTAAAATTTCTTCACTACCATTGTCAAAATCGCGAGAAATTGATGCAGCGGTAAACGCAGCAAAACAAGCGTTTCAGGAGTGGTCTTCAAAAACATTAAAAGAACGTGTTCAAGTCTTCTTTAAGTACCGTAGGCTTTTAGAAAAAAACATAGATGAGTTATCAAAATTGATTCAACTGGAGAACGGTAAAACCTATGGAGAGGCAAAAGCAGAAATAGAGAAAAGTATAGAGTTATGTGAGTTTGCGGTTTCCATGCCACAGATAATTGTAAACGAAGTGCAAGAAGTAAGCAAAGGGGTAGAGTGTAAAGTAGAACGCAAACCGTTGGGTGTTGTAGCTTCAATCAACCCGTTCAACTTTCCTAACATGGTTCCGCATTGGTCAATGCCTAATGCATTGGTTTTAGGAAACACAATGATTATGAAGCCTTCAGAACTTGTTCCGTTGAGTGCAGTTAGAATGGGCGAGTTATTAAAAGAAGCAGGGCTTCCTGATGGGGTATTTAATATTGTTAACGGAGGTAAAGAAGTTGTAGAGGCTATTTGTGACCACCCAGAAATAAAAGCAGTTTCGTTTGTAGGATCCACCAAGGTGGCTAAAATTGTATATAAAAGAGCCACCTCAAATTTAAAACGTTGTGTAGCATTGGGCGGAGCTAAGAATCATTTGTTAGTTCTTCCAGATGCAAATCCCAAAATGACAGCATCAAATGTAGTGGCATCTATGTCAGGTTGTGCTGGTCAACGTTGTATGGCAGCTTCTGTAATGGTTGGGGTAGATAATATTCAGCACATCATTGATAGAATGGTAGAAGATGCGAAAAAATTAGTCCCTGGTGATACTTTGGGGTCTGTTATCTCGTCTGAAGCAAAAAAACGTATAGAAGAATATATAGCGCAAGCAGAAAATGATGGAGCAAAAATAATATTAGATGGGCGAAATGTAACCGTCAAAGGAAAAGAAGGTGGCTACTATGTAGGCCCCACCATTATTGATCATGTTACCCCAGAGATGTCGGTTGCTAAGGAAGAAATTTTTGGACCTGTTATATCAATAATAAGAGCTAAAGATTTAGATGAAGCGATAGCTATTGAAAATGGCTCTAATTATGGTAATGCGGCAGCGGTGTTTACACGAAGTGGTGGTTTAGCAAAACAGGTAATACAACGTGCCAGTGCAGGCATGATTGGTGTTAACATAGGAGTTCCTGTGCCAAGAGAACCTTTCTCTTTTGGAGGCTGGAATGAGTCAAAATTTGGTGTGTGTGATATCACTGGGCGAAGCTCTATAGAGTTCTGGACGCAAAACAAAAAGACAACTACCAAATGGAACCCAGAAGCCCAAACGAACTGGATGAGCTAAATCAATATAATTTTTTAGAGAAATACACAGGTCTAAAAAAAGCAATTATTTGTAGAAATGAATAACCAAATAGTACAAAACAATCTAAATTATACGCTCTTTTCGTGGGTGAAACAAGGGGGGTTGAATCCTATAAATATAAGTCATGCAAACGGGTCATATGTTTATGATAGAGGTGGAAAAAAATATCTTGATTTTTCTTCTCAATTAATGAATGTGAATATAGGACACGGAAACCAACGCATCACAAAAGCGGTTGCAGCTCAGATGCAGGAAGTAAGTTACGTATATCCTGGAATGGCAACTGATATTCGGGGTAAGCTAGGAAAAAAACTGGCGGAAATCACCCCAGGAAACTTAACCAAAACATTCTTTACACTTGGAGGAGCAGAAGCTATTGAAAATGCTATTAAGATTGCTAGAATGTTCACCGGACGTCATAAGATTATTACACATTATAGATCTTATCACGGGGCAACTTATGGAGCTATCACTGCAGGAGGAGATCCCCGACGATTTCCTGTAGATAGTCAGACTATGCCAAATGTTGTACATGTAGAAAATCCTTATGCATATCGTTGTCCATGGAATTCGAATTCAATCGAAGAATGTGGAGCGCGAGCTTTAGCACATTTAGAAAGGGTAATTGAGTTTGAAAATCCCAATAATATTGCCGCTATTTTATTTGAAGGGGAGTCAGGATCTTCAGGCTGTATCAAATACCCTCCAAATTATTTAAAGAAGGTAAGAGCCTTGTGCGACAAGTATGGCATCATGATGATTGATGATGAGGTAATGAGCGGTTTTGGTCGAACAGGTAAAATGTTTGGCATTGATAATCATAATGTCACACCTGATATTATGTGTATGGCAAAAGGGCTTACTTCAGGTTATTTGCCCTTGGGAGGCGTTATTGTTACCGATAAAATAGCGACCTATTTTAATGATAACCCTATGGCTATTGGCCTTACCTACTCTGCTCACCCCACATTATGTGCGGCAGCATTGGAAAATATTCGGATTATAGAAGAGGAAGAATTGGTTGAAAAGGCTGCTGAAATGGGTCGGTATATAGAATCAGCTGTAGAAAAATTAAAAGAGAAGCATCCATCCATTGGAGATTTTAGAAATACTGGCTTATTAGGCTGTATAGAATTGGTAAGGAATAGAAAAACCAAGGAGCCTATAACCCCTTGGAATGCAGCTCCTGCAGATATGGAAGTCACTAATAAAATGGCAGCAAAAATAAGGGAGTTGGGGATGTTCACCTTTGTAAGATGGAGTTATATTTTCATCGCGCCACCATTAAATGTTACAAGAGATGAGGTGGACGAAGGTCTGGAAATTATTTCGCAAGCCATAGCAATAGCAGACAAATATTGTACTTAAAAAAATGAGTGAAGATATTGTAGGATTACAAGAAGATGTTTCTAAATCATCGCTTTACAGCGAAGACCTAGCCCCTATTCCCCTCAGTCAGCGGACTTGGAGTAAATGGCATTTAGCTGCTATATGGGTAGGTATGGCTGTCTGCATTCCTACATATCTTTTGGCATCCTATATGATAAAAACGGGACTGAATTGGTATGAAGCACTTATCATAATTGGTCTTGCGAATTTAATTATTACACTCCCCATGGTGCTAAATGGTCATAGCGGTGTGAAATATGGTATTCCATTTCCAGTAATAGGAAGAGCAGCATTTGGTACTAAAGGAGTGCATTTAGCATCTGTAGCTAGAGGAATAATCGCTTGTGGTTGGTTTGGTATTCAAAGCTGGATAGGCGGACTTGCTATTTATGCTATTTTTAATGCTATTACAGGAGCACCAGGTGAGTTAGGACTATCTGCTGGTAAATTTATTGGTTTTGGAGTATTCTGGTTAATAAACATGTACTTTATTTGGAAAGGAACAGATAGTATAAAATGGCTCGAAACCTATACTGCTCCGCTCTTAATCATTATGGGACTTGTTCTCATTTTTTGGGGATATCAAAAAGCAGAAGGATTTTCCGTGGTGTTAGATCAGAGTACTCAGTTAGAAAAATCAGCTGCAACCATTTCAGAAGAAAACGGAAGTCTTTTTCTCAATTTAAATGTTTTAAAAAATAAAGATGGAACCTTAAAGGCATCTGAATATAAAATTATTTCAGAAAAAAATTCTAGCTGGCAAACCGTTACACCAAACCCAATTCCTATTGCTTCAGATGAAAATATTCTAGTTCAGTTTAGAAATAAAAATAGTGTGTCCAGTGTTGTCAATGCTAATGTAGTTTCAGAACGTTCGAAAAATAAACTATGGCGTTACCTTTTATGGTTAACGGCAATGGTTGGTTTCTGGGCTACAATGTCTATCAGTATTGCCGATATTACACGATATGCGGCTACACAAAAAGATCAAATTGCAGGACAATTTATAGGACTGCCATTGACAATGATGCTATATTCTTTTGTTGGCATTTTTGTTACCTGTGCAGCCATCATCAATTTTAAAGATATTTTAATAGCAGATGATGCACCTTGGGATCCAGTTTCACTAATTGCAAAATTCAAAAATCCTGTTGTGGTAATTATTGCTCAGGTGTTTCTGATTATAGCAACATTAAGTACTAATATCGCTGCTAATGTAATTGCGCCATCCAATGCCTTTTCAAATTTATGGCCCAAACGCATTAGCTTTAAAACAGGTGGAACAATAACGGGTATCATTGGCATTCTAATCATGCCTTGGTGGTTGTTAAATGAAATTTCGGAAGTTCTAATTTTTGTTAGTGGATTATTAGGTCCTGTATTAGGAGTATTAATTGCCGATTATTATTTGGTTCGTAAAAAGCAATTGGAATTAGTCGAATTATTTAGAGAAAAGGGGGCGTATTTCTATACGTCAGGTTTTAACTACGCAGCCATGACAGCGCTAATTATTGGAGTATCTACGGCCTTAGTCGGTTATTGGGTTCCTGCTTTACACTTTTTGTACTCCTTGTCTTGGTTTACAGGATTTATTGTTTCGTTCGTGTTGTATTATTTATTAATGAAGAAAAATTAAAATGTCCATACTCATTAAAAACGGTCGAGTTGTTACAGCTTCCGAAAGTTACATAGCAGATCTTTACACTAGTGGTGAAAAGATTCTAGCTATTGGGAAAGATTTAGATTATGAGGCAGACAGGGTTATTGACGCTACGGGAATGTTGGTTTTTCCAGGTGGTATCGATCCGCATGTGCATTTAGATATGCCTTTCATGGGAACATATTCCAGTGACGACTATGAAACTGGAACACGTGCTGCATTACACGGAGGTACTACAACAGTCATCGATTTTATTTTGCAAACACAAGGCGACACGTTACAGAATGCCTTAAACATATGGCGTAAAAAATCGGAAGGGAAAGCTATAGGAGATTATGCTTACCACATGGCGGTAACTGATTTTAATGATGATGTTGCCAAAGAGGTCGTAAAAATGATTGAAAACGAAGGGATTTCGTCCTTTAAAACATTTATGGCTTACAAAGGTGCTTTGATGATAGACGATGGTCAGATGATACAACTGATGAAAGTTGTCAAAAAATATGGCGGTTTAGTTACCGTGCACGCCACAAATGGTGATGTGATAGACGCTTTAATTGCTAAAAATTTAGCCAAAGGAAATCGCTCACCACTATATCATTATTTATCACAGCCAGAAGTAACGGAAGCTGAAGCCTCTGCACGTTTTTCAGATATGTTGTATTACACAGATTGTCCTGGCTATATCGTTCATATGACTTGTGAAGGTGCTTTACATGCAGTTAGAAAAGCAACGCAGCGTAATCAAAAAGTATTTGCAGAAACCTGTATTCAATATTTAATGTTAGACGCCTCGCTGTATGAGAAAAATTTTGAGGGTGCTAAATGGGTAATGAGTCCACCATTACGTGAAAAGAAAGACCAAGAGGCCTTATGGTCTGGTATAAATCAGGGGCTTATACAAACGGTAGGTACCGACCATTGTCCTTTTTTATGGGAACAGAAAAAAATGGGGAAAGATAATTTCTCAAAAATACCGAATGGACATCCAGCCATAGAGCATCGTATGGAATTACTATTCTCTGAAGGAGTTCATCAAGGAAAAATATCGCTACCAAAATATGTAGAAATCACCAGTACCAATGCTGCAAAAATATTCGGTATGTACCCACAAAAAGGAACATTGGCAATTGGTAGTGATGCAGACATTGTGATTTTTGATCCTAAAAAAACACATACAATCTCGGTGAATACCCACCATATGAACTGTGATTATTCCGCTTATGAGGGGCAAACGGTTACAGGAAAAACAGATACCGTTATTCTTAGGGGAAAAGTGGCCATAGAAAATGAAACATGTAAACTAGAAGCCGGTTACGGCCAATTTATTAAAAGGGGTAAAACCTCCAAAACTGTACTATAATAAAATAATTCATCAAATAAAACAATACAAATATGCCAAGAAAAGTAACATCTGGATTGATACAAATGAGCCTTCCAATTTCAGAAGGAGAGGGTACTATACAAGAAATTATGGACGCTATGTACGACAAACACATTCCGTATATAGAAAAAGCTGGAAAGCAAGGAGTTCAAATTTTATGCTTACAAGAAATATTCAATACACCTTATTTCTGTCCAGGTCAGGACAAAAAGTGGTATGCTTCGGCAGAAACGGTTCCAGGCCCTACCGTGTATAAATTACAACAGATAGCAAAGAAGTATGACATGGTAATCATTGCCCCTATTTACGAAAAGGAACAAGCAGGAGTTTTGTACAATACCGCTGCCGTTATTGATGCTGATGGAGAGTACCTTGGTAAGTACAGAAAAAACCATATCCCTCACACAACAGGTTTTTGGGAAAAGTTCTTTTTTAAACCTGGAAATTTGGGATATCCCGTATTTCAAACCAAATATGCTAAAATTGGGGTGTATATATGTTATGACAGGCACTTCCCTGATGGAGCTCGAGCTTTGGGCTTAAACGGTGCTGAAATTGTCTATAATCCATCAGCCACAGTAGCAGGGTTGAGTGAGTATTTATGGAAGCTAGAACAACCTGCACACGCTGCAGCCAACGGCTATTTTATGGGGTGTATTAATCGTGTGGGTGAGGAAAAACCTTGGGATTTAGGAAAGTTTTATGGGCAATCCTATTTTGTAGATCCACGGGGACAAATATTTGCTGAAGCCTCACGTGATAACGATGAATTATTGGTTGCTGAATTTGACTTAGATCTAATTGAGGAAGTTCGTTCAACTTGGCAATTTTTTAGAGACAGAAGACCTGAGACATATAGCAGATTAACCGATTTATAAAAATCTCCCATTTAACTTAACAAATCAATGATATGGCAGAATATAAAAGACCCATTTCGGAGTCAGAGTTTAAAAAGAATTTTAAACTCAAGAAGCCTTTAATGAATGATACCGAGGCATTTTACGAAAGTTCAAGATGCTTATTTTGTTACGATGCACCTTGTATTGAAGCTTGTCCAACGGGAATAGATATACCGTTGTTTATAAAGCAAATTCAAACTAAAAACGCTGAAGGCGCAGCAAAAACCATATATGATTCCAACTGGTTAGGAAACGCCTGTGGAACAATTTGTCCAACTGGTGTATTATGTGAAGGAGCATGTGTTTATAACCATCAAGATGTACAGCCTTTACAAATAGGAAGGTTACAAAACTATGCTACCACAAGTGTTATTGACGCAGACAAAAAATTGTATGAAGCTGGGACAGCTAATGGTCTAAAAATAGCTGTTATTGGCGCTGGCCCTGCGGGTATAGCTTGTGCATGTGAAGCAAGAGTTCTTGGTTATGAGGTCGATATTTTCGAAGCAAAAGAGAATCCCACTGGGTTAACAGTTCATGGAATAGCTCCATATAAAATAACCAATGAGGAAGTACTAAAAGAATTTTCTTTTTTACAAAATCAACTTGGTTTTACTGTTCATTACAACACAGCAATTACCACCACGGCACAAATAAAAGACTTAGAGGCTAATTACGATGCTATTTTTATTGGCGTTGGATTAGGGAAAACGTCTAAACTTGGCATTGAAGGTGAAAACATAAACGGGGTTATAGGTGCAGTTGAGTTTATTGAAGAACTTAGAATGAAACATCATCTAGTGCAAGTGCCACCCAAAGTAATCGTACTAGGCGGTGGAAATACAGCAATGGATGCGGCATCTGAGGCCGCTAGAATGGGCGCAAATCATGTAACACTAGCTTACCGCAGATCAAAAGAAGAAAAAGGAGCTTACGAATTTGAATACGATTTAGCTAAAAGTGCTGGAGTTAAAGGAATTTTTAATTGTTCGCCTGTAGAAATTATTGGCAAAAACAACGTTGAAGGCGTAAAATTTATTAAAACACAAAAATTTGAGGGAAAGCTGCATCCTGTACAAGGAACGGAATTTATTGTTGCGTGTGATCTAGTTATTAAAGCAACTGGACAGGCCAAGCAAGGGGATTTATACCAACTTATTGATGGTCTAGAAATCGATAATAAAACAAGAATTACTATAAACAGTGAGTCTTTTCAAACGTCAAATCCTAAATACTTTGCAGGAGGTGATGCTATCAACGGAGGCGCAGAGGTAGTTAATGCCGCCTATGACGGAAAAATGGCAGCACAAGGAATTCATCAATGGTTAACAAAATAAAATAATATTATGGCAGATTTATCAGTAAACTTTGCGGGAATAAAAGCTCCAAATCCTTTTTGGTTGGCATCGGCACCGCCTACAAACTCTGGATACCAAATCATTAAAGCTTTTGAAGCAGGATGGGGAGGTGCTGTTTGGAAAACCCTTGGACTTCCAACTATTAATGTTTCAAGCCGTTATGGGGCAGTAAATTATAGAGATACGCGCATGGCTGGCTTTAGTAATATAGAGTTAATATCGGACCGTCCTTTATCTGATAATTTAAGAGAAATGGAAGAAGTCAAAAAGTATTTTCCAGATCATGCGGTTATAGCCTCACTAATGGTAGATACCAGAGAAGAGTGGATACAAATAATAAACGATGTTCAAAATGCTGGTGCAGATGGTATAGAGTTAAATTTTGGCTGTCCACATGGTATGTGTGAACGTGGAATGGGATCAGCTGTAGGACAGGAGCCTGAGGTGTTGAAAACCATTGTTGAATGGGTTATGGATGAAGCCAAAATTCCTGTAATTACAAAACTATCTCCAAATGTGTCTCATATTACAGATCCAGGTTTAGCGGCGGCTCAAGGAGGTTCTGATGCCCTTTCTTTGGTTAATACTTTTAAAAGTATTGTAGGACTAGATTTAGACGCTTATGCGCCATTTCCTGTTGTAGATGGGAAAGGTACTAATGGAGGGTATTGTGGCCCTGCCATTAAACCTATAGCCCTGCATATGCTCAAAGAATTAGCACAACATCAAAAAATTAATCACTTGCCAATTAGTGGTATTGGAGGCATAGAAACTTGGAAAGATGCCGCAGAATATATTTTGCTTGGCGCCACTTCACTACAAGTATGTACCGCAGCAATGCATTACGGATTTGGTATAGTGCGAGAAATGAAATCTGGCTTGGAAAAGTTTATGGATGACAGAGGCTACAAAACCATTTACGATTTTGCTGGAAAAGCACTTCCAAATGTAACAGAGTGGAAGCATCTGAATTTGAAATACAGTGTAAAAGCGAAAATAAACAGCGATAAATGTGTAGGCTGTGATTTGTGTTACATCGCTTGCGATGACGGAGCGCATCAAGCGATATCACTTCCAAAAGATGGAAGTAGAATTCCAAGTATTATTGAAGAGAATTGTGTTGGATGTAACCTTTGCTCTTTAGTTTGCCCTATAGAAGATTGTATAACAATGGTTCAAAAAGACGATGGTAAAGAGCATATAACTTGGCATGAACGCGCAGAAAACAATACCATACCTTCAACTTTTAATGATGATCGCGCAGGAGGCAAAGGACACTATGTACCTAAACCTGTAGAAGCGTTGAAAACGAATAAAAATTAGCATGGTTATCGATACAATACATTTGTCATTCCTTACTTACATACCTCTCAATATTCAAGAAGGAATTACAAGTCCAGCAATTATTCCGAGTGAGGGTTTTTCAATGACTACGCTATGGCGAGGTGTTTTGGGAATGGTCTTTTTAATTTTGTTGGCTTTTTTATTTAGCAGTAATAAAAAAGCTATTCATTGGAAAACGGTGGGTATTGGGATTTCACTTCAATTATTGATTGCGTTAAGTGTTTTAAAAGTACCATTTATCATGGGTGCCTTTGAAAATATTGGCGAAGTATTTATCAGTATTTTAGATTTTACTAGAGCTGGGAGTAGATTTCTTTTTGGAGGAATTGTAGCAGATATGGACACCTTTGGATTTGTATTCGCCTTTCAGGTATTGCCCGTAATTATTTTCTTTTCAGCATTAACCTCTGTGCTTTTTTATTTAGGAATTATACAAAAAGTAGTGAAGGTATTAGCATGGTCTTTATCTAAATTATTGCGTGTTTCGGGACCTGAAAGTTTAAGTATAGCCGGTAATGTTTTTTTAGGACAAACAGAAGCGCCGTTGCTTATAAAGGCGTACTTGGAAAAGATGAATAAATCTGAAATGTTATTGGTTATGATTGGAGGAATGGCCACCGTTGCTGGAACGGTATTGGCAGCCTACATAGGATTTTTAGGTGGTGAAGATCCTGTACTCCGTTTATACTTTGCTAAGCATTTGTTGGCCGCATCCGTCATGGCAGCTCCCGGAGCTATTATTATTTCTAAAATCTTATACCCTCAAACAAAAGATATTAATACAAATATGAATGTTTCCTCAGAAAAAATAGGAACAAACATTCTTGATGTGATTGCCAATGGAACAACCGAGGGTTTAAAATTAGCGCTTAACGTTGGAGCTATGCTTTTGGTATTTGTGGCTTTTATTGCCCTGATTAATGGTGTTTTTGGATGGGTGGGAGATATTACACATCTAAATGACTGGATGTTAGCAAATACAGCTTACCCAAAGCTTTCATTGGAAGCCATATTAGGTTATGTTTTTGCCCCATTAATGTGGCTTATTGGAGTAGCAAAAGAAGATATGATGATGTCGGGGCAATTGCTTGGAATAAAACTTGCCGCAAGTGAATTTGTTGGATACATGCAGCTTGCAGAGTTAAAAAACGTTAACAATCTGATGCATTTTACCTATAATAAATCAATTGTTATGGCCACTTATATGCTTTGTGGATTTGCAAATTTTGCGTCTATAGGAATACAAATTGGAGGCATCGGATCATTAGCTCCAGGGCAAAGAAAAACATTATCAAAATTCGGTATGAAAGCTTTAGTCGGAGGTACACTTGCCTCATTAATGTCGGCAACTATAGCAGGCATGATTATTGGATAAATTATTTAATAAAGTAAATGAAAATAGTTTTAATTGTTCTAGATAGTGTTGGAATAGGCGCATTGCCAGATGCACACTTATATAACGATGTTGGGGCAAATACCCTTGGAAATATAGCTAAATCAATTCCAAATTTTAAACTTCCAAATCTGGCAAAACTGGGTTTAGGGAATATTGACAAAGCTGTTCATATCTCACCCCAAGATAGACCATTAGCAAATTATGGGAAAGCTGTAGAGAGGTCTCCAGGAAAAGACACCATCACAGGACATTGGGAGATTAGCGGCATAATATTAGACAACGCTTTTCCAACATTCCCAAAGGGGTATCCAAATAAAATAATTGAGGCTTTTGAAAAAGAAATTGGGCGTTCAATTATAGGTAATGTTGTAGGGTCTGGAACCGATATCATTGAGAGGTATGGTAAAACACATGCAGAAACAGGATTCCCAATCGTATATACCTCAGCAGACAGTGTATTTCAGGTTGCAATGCATGAAGACATCATTCCGCTTAAAGAACAATATGAGATTTGTCAAAAGGCAAGGGATATTTTAAGAGGAGAATTTGAAGTTGCACGTGTCATAGCAAGACCTTTTGTTGGAAAAATTGGCGCATTTGAACGAACCACTAATAGAAGAGATTTTGCAGTTGAACCGCCCTATCCAACAGTATTGAATGTATTGAAAGATAGTGGTAAAGAAGTCATAGGAATAGGGAAAATTAGTGATATATTTTTCAACTCTGGAATAACAAAGTCAATAAAAACCATTCATAATTCGGACGGAGTAGAAAAAACTATTTCGATGATGAAAAAGGATTTTGAGGGGCTGATTTTTACAAATCTCATAGATTTTGACATGCATTACGGGCACAGGAGAGATGTAGAAGGCTATGCGCAATGTTTAGAAAAATTTGATAATACAGTACCTGATATTTTAAACGCACTCGAAGATGAAGATGTATTAATCATTACTGCAGATCATGGTAATGACCCAACTGCCTCAGGAACCGATCATACGCGTGAACACATTCCCATTTTAGTCTATGGAAAAACACTAAAAAAAGGAATAAATATTGGTACACGAAACTCATTCGCTGACATAGGTGCTACCATCAGCGAGGCTTTTAACGCCCAAAAATTACATAATGGAATCAGTTTTTGGAAAACTATAAATAACGCAGATGTAAACATCAATACTAAAAAATTAAAACCAAATGTTGAACTACTTTAAAAAATCGAACCCAAAACCACTCATTGGAACATCTAAAGAGCAAATTTCTCGATACAATTCTTTAAAATGGCAAGTTTTTATATCTGCCACTATAGGGTACAGCTTGTATTATGTTTGTCGTTTAAGCCTTAGTGTTATAAAAAAACCACTCGTAGATGCTAATATTTTGAATGAGTCAGAATTAGGTTTGATGGGGTCTGCACTCTTTTTTTCCTATGCAGCAGGAAAATTATTCAATGGATTTTTAGCTGACAAAAGCAATATTGCTCGCTTTATGTCAACAGGGCTTTTTCTTTCTGCGTTGATAAACTTGATTTTGGGCTTTACCTCTTCATTTGTTGTATTCACTGTTTTGTGGGGTATAAGTGGATGGTTTCAATCTATGGGAGCAGCACCAAGTGTCATCTCATTATCACGTTGGTTTAGTAACAAAGATAGAGGTACGTTTTATGGTATTTGGAGTGCGAGTCATAGTATTGGAAAGGCCATTACCTACATAGGCGTTGCATTTTTTGTTAGTATTTCAGGATGGCAATGGGGATTTTGGGGTGCTGGAATAATTGGACTTGCTGGGGCACTTATTATTGGTTTATTTCTTCATGATTCGCCAGAAAGTAAAGGATTACCGTCAGTAGCAGATTTAAAAAATGATCATGCAGAAAAATCGTCTCACGGAAAATCTATTGGAACCCTTCAAAAAGATGTTCTTAAAAATCCAAATATTTGGATTTTAGCTGTTGCAAGCTGCTTAATGTACGTAAGTCGCTATGGGATTGAAAGTTGGGGCATTTATTACTTGGAAGCGCAGAAAAGCTATAGTACCATTGAGGCCAGTTCAATTGTTTCTGTCAGTGCAATTAGTGGTATCGTTGGGACTGTAGCCTCGGGGATTATATCAGATCGTTTTTTTAATGGCAGTAGAAATATCCCTGCACTCATTGCAGGGATATTAAATGTCTTGTCTATTTGCATTTTTTTGTTTTACCCTGATGGAAATCTATGGGTAGATACTTTTGCTATGGCACTTTTTGGATTTGCGATTGGCATCTTGATTACGTTGGTTGGGGGGTTAATGGCTGTTGATATTGCCTCAAAGAAAGCTTCTGGAGCGGCTTTGGGACTTATAGGGATTGCTAGCTATATTGGTGCAGGAGTTCAAGACATTATAAGTGGACATCTTATACAAAGTAACCATACAGTACTCAACGGGATTGATCAGTATGACTTTTCTTCGATCAAAATATTTTGGATTGGTGCTGCCTTTTTATCAGTAGTACTCACTCTTTTTGTTTGGAATGCAAAGCATCATGATTAGTAAATACAATAAATATGAGATTTTTAAATTATGAAATCAATAAATTATGAGTAAGTATTTTTTTTTAGGGATTTTAATGGTTTTCATTTATTCCTGCAAAGGAAATAAAGAACAGAATCAGAAATTATCAAGCCCTATTTTGAGCTTGATAGATCAATATGAAATACCACATGATCAAATTTTTAGAGGAACTAAAATTGGTGGGTTGTCTGGGATAGATTATGACAAAGAGAACGATGTTTTTTATCTCATTAGTGACGATAGATCTATTCATAACACGGCTAGATTTTACAAGGCAAAGATTCATTTAAATAACTGTAAAATAGATAGTTTACAGTTTTTAAATGTGGTGTCAATTAAAGGACGTAATGACGAAGAATTCAGTAATTGGAAAACCTCTCCTTTTTTTTCAATTGACCCAGAGGATATTAGATTCAATCCAATAGGCAATTATTTTGTGTGGTGTAGCGAAGGTGAAAAATTAATAACAGATGATAGAAAATTATTACAAGACCCTGCCATTTATGTAATGGACTCTTTAGGGAAATATGTGAGTGAATTTACAATGCCTCAAAATTTAAAAATGACTTCAGCTGAAAAAGGTCCTAGAAGGAATAGTGTTCTTGAGGGAATCACTTTTTCTGATGACTTTCAAAGTATATATACTAGCATTGAAGAGCCTTTATACGAAGATGACGAAAAGCCAAGTGTAAAAAGAGGAGCCTATGTTAGAATTTTTCAATTTGATGTAAAAGCAAAGAAAAATATTACGCAATATACTTATAAACTTGATCCTATAGCTCACCAAGCTATTCCAAAAGAAGCAGGTAAAACAAATGGTATATCAGCAATATTACAAGCAGGAAAAAACAAACTATTCATTGTAGAGCGATCATACTCGGCTGGGAGAAATTCCAATACAATAAAAGTTTTTTTTAGCGACTTAAATTATGTGACAAATGTCAAAAATGTGTCTTCATTGAGAGATGCTAAATCATCATTTAAAAAGATTCCTAAAAGAATGATTTTAAATATGGATGATTTAGACATTCATATAGACAATATTGAGGGTATATCTTATGGAAAAACGTTGCCCAATGGTAACAAAACATTAATCTTCGTTTCCGATAACAATTTTTCAAAGAATCAAAAAACTCAAATATTGGTTTTTGAGCTAAAGTATTTATAAAAGCATTATCAGAAGATTGACTTACTTATAAGTCATTTAAGAATAGGAAATCAAGTATAGTATCAAAATTTATGTTAGAAACTAAAAAAAATAATGAAGAAAATTCCAAAGAGAATTCAAATCTTACATTAGTAGTGCTGGCGGCGGGTATGGGAAGCAGATATGGTGGATTGAAGCAAATGGATACGTTTACTCCAGAGGGTGATACTATAATAGATTTTTCACTTTACGACGCATTACAAGCAGGCTTTGAAAAGTTTGTTTTTATCATTCGTAAAAGTTTTGAAAAGGAATTTAAGGAAATTTTTAATAAAAAACTAGAAGTTAAAGTCGAGGTAGATTATGTATATCAAGAGCTTGATAGTGTGCCTGAAAAATTTGTAAATACAGAACGACTAAAGCCTTGGGGTACAGGTCATGCTCTATTAATGCTTAAAGATGTCGTTAATGAAAATTTTGCCATAATAAATGCCGATGATTTTTATGGAAGAGAGGCGTTTGAGGTTATGGCGAGATCCTTAGAAAAAAAAGCGCCCACCTCTTTTGAATTTTGTACCATGGCCTACTTTTTGAAAAATACGGTATCGACCAATGGTTATGTTTCAAGAGGTGAATGTAAGGTCGATAAGAACGGGTGTTTGGTAAATGTTACAGAACGTACTCACATAGAAAAGATTGATGGAAAGTTGATGCGAAAGGATGAAAATGGCACATTTATTCCGATGAATGAAGATACTATTGTATCGATGAATTTTTGGGGATTTACACCCAAGTGTTTTGAGTTTGGGAAAGAACTATTTCTTAGTTTTCTTGAAGCCAATACAACTAATCTTAAGGCCGAATTCTATTTGCATACTATAGTTAACGAGATACTAAAATCTAAAAGTGGCGCTAGAGTTGAAACTTTGAAATCTGGTGCTGAGTGGTTTGGAGTAACCTATAAGAAGGATAAGGTTATCGCCCAAAGAGAGATTGAAAAACTGAAAGCAAATAATATATATCCTAAACACCTTTGGTAATAAAATAGATTGATCTAAGTTCATCATACTTGGATATGATCCCCAGTATAACTTTGGTTAAGTATTGCTTGAAATTTTAAAAATTGGAAGCTAAAGAATTATCTGTGTTTAAATTTAAATTACAATAGAATAAGGAATCTTAAACTTAAAACAAACAAAAAATGATAAGAAGTGGTATAGATAAAGCAACAAATTTTGAAAAGCGATTTGAAAATATTGGGACTGTAGTTTTTCAAAACTCAACGGAGGCTTCTAAAGCCGTAGCTAAAGAAATAGCTGATTTGATTAGGGAAAAGCAAGTCCATAAACAACCTTGTATATTGGGATTAGCAACAGGCTCTTCACCAAAAGGTTTATATGCCGAATTGGTTCGCTTGCACAAGGAAGAAGGGTTGAGTTTTAAAAATGTGATATCTTTTAATTTGGATGAATATTATCCAATGGAACCCGATTCTATAAACAGCTATGTTCGTTTTATGCAGGAACAATTGTTTAATCATGTAGATATCTTGCCTGAGAATTATCATATTCCAGATGGAACATTACTCAAAGAAGCCATTGCCGACTATTGCGACCAGTACGAGGCAAAAATTAAAGCTTTAGGTGGTATCGATTTACAAATATTAGGTATAGGTGGAAACGGTCATATAGGTTTTAACGAATCGGGATCACTACAAAACTCCAAAACTCGATTAGTAGCTCTTGATCATGTTACTAGAGTTGCTGCAAGTGGAGACTTTGGGGGATTAGTAAACACCCCAAGAACAGCTATTACTTTAGGTGTTAAGAAAATAATGGAAGCCAAAAGAGTAATTCTATTGGCATGGGGCGAAAAGAAATCTAATATCATTAAAGCTTCAGCAGAGGGCGAAGTAACCAGTCGCGTACCGGCATCCTATTTACAGGAACACAACAACGCCACCTTTATTTTAGATCAAGCAGCAGCTTCAAAATTAACACGAATTAATAGACCTTGGTTGGTTGAAAAAATTGAGTGGACAGATAAACTCGTAAAAAAGGCTGTTTTGAGTTTAGCTTTACAATTAAAGAAACCTATTTTAATGTTAACGGATGCAGATTATATTGAAAATGGTATGAGTGATTTATTGGCAAATGCTGGACCAGCCTATGATATCAATATTAAAATCTTCAACAAACTTCAACATACAATAACGGGTTGGCCAGGAGGAAAGCCCAATGCAGATGACAGCAATCGACCTGAACGAGCGCAACCCGAAAAAAAACGTGTACTCATTTTTAGTCCCCATCCAGATGACGATATTATCAGTATGGGAGGCACCTTTAAGCGATTGGTAGAACAAGGTCATGAAGTGCATGTGGGGTATCAAACTTCTGGTAATATTGCTGTTGCTGATGATGAGACACTCCGGTTTGCTAGTTTTGTAATTGACTATAACCAAAAGTTCAATATTGAGAGCAAAAAAGCCCTGGATGTTTATAAGCGTGCTGTTGAGTTTCTTGAAAACAAGAAATCCAGTGAGATAGATATCAATGAAGTAAGATATATAAAAGGGCTGATAAGAAAAGGGGAGGCAAGGGCAACCTGCCATTTTGTTGGCATTCCAGATAAACAAATTCATTTTATGGAATTACCGTTTTATGAAACGGGAGCTATTAAAAAGAATCCCATAGGCGAAGCAGATATAGAAAAAACGAAAAATTTAATTGAAAATATAAAACCTCACCAAATCTATGCAGCTGGAGATTTGGCAGATCCTCATGGCACCCACAAAGTATGTTTGGATGCCATTTTTGCTGCAGTAAAAGAATTAAAGCCAAAAAAATTCATGAAGGATTGTTGGTTGTGGTTATATCGAGGTGCATGGCAAGAATGGAGTATTGATGAAATTGAAATGGCGGTACCTATGGGCCCCGATCAGGTTCAAGAAAAGCGAAAGGGAATCTTTAAGCACCAATCACAAAAAGACGGCGTAGTGTTTCAAGGAAGTGACAGTAGAGAGTTTTGGCAACGTGCAGAGGATAGGAACAAGGAGACTTCCGATCTGTATGATCAATTAGGATTGGCAAGATATGCTGCTATGGAGGCTTTTGTTAGATGGCATTATTAAATTTTTATAAATTAAGAAATGACACTAATTAAATCAATATCAGGAATTAGAGGAACAATTGGAGGTAAAACTGCTGATAATCTTACACCAATAGATGCTGTAAAATTTGCATCTGCGTATGGAGCGTTTATAAAAAACAGAAATAAAGATAAGACAGGAGTAAAAGTTGTTATTGGAAGGGATGCACGTATTTCTGGAAAAATGATTTCAAATTTAGTGGCAAATACATTGGTTGGTTTAGGCATAGACGTCATCGATCTAGGTTTGTCTACTACACCAACAGTAGAGGTTGCTGTACCATTGGAAAATGCTGATGGAGGAATTATTTTAACAGCATCTCATAATCCAAAACAATGGAATGCTTTAAAGTTATTAAACGAAAAAGGAGAGTTTTTAAATGGTATTGAAGGTGAGAAAATTTTAGCATTAGCAGAAAGTGAAGATTTCTCTTTTGTAGGTGTAGATGATTTAGGAAATTATTCAAAAGATTCAAGCTATTTAGAAAAGCATATTCAAGAAGTTTTAAATTTAGAATTAGTAGATGTAGAAGCCATTAGAAAGGCTAATTTTAAAGTAGTTGTAGATGGCGTAAATTCTACGGGAGGAATTTTTATTCCTGCTTTATTGAAAAAGTTAAATGTAGACTGTATTGAGTTATATTGTACGCCAAATGGACAATTTCCACACAATCCAGAACCGTTAAAAGAACATTTAACTGATATCTCTGAATTAGTCGTAAAAGAAAAAGCAGCTTTTGGAATTGTAGTCGATCCAGATGTAGATAGATTGGCTTTAGTTTCTGAAGATGGTACTATGTTTGGTGAAGAATATACATTAGTTGCTTGTGTAGATTATGTTTTAGGGCGTTTAGGTGGAGGAAACACTGTTTCTAACTTATCTTCTTCTAGAGCATTAAGAGATATCACCCAAAAACATGGAGGTACTTACACTGCATCTGCAGTTGGAGAAGTAAACGTAGTAATTAAAATGAAAGAAACCAATGCTGTAATTGGTGGAGAAGGAAATGGAGGAATCATTTATCCTGCATCACATTACGGGCGAGATTCTTTAGTTGGTATTGCTTTATTTTTATCACATCTAGCAAATAAAAAAACATCTTGTAAAGAACTTCGTGATTCATATCCAAGTTATTTTATGAGTAAAAATAAAATTCAATTAACGCCACAAATAGATGTTGATGAGATTTTAAAAATAATGGCTTCTAAATATACAAATGAAAATGTAAATACAATTGATGGCGTAAAAATCGATTTTGCTGATGAATGGATTCATTTACGAAAATCTAATACAGAGCCAATTATCAGAATTTATACGGAAGCAAAATCGCAACAAACCGCTAATGATTTAGCATTGAGGTTTATCGATGAAATTAAAACAATTTTGAAGTTTTGATTGCAGTTGATTTGTCAAACTTCCACTATAGAATCGATTGATAGAATTGAATAAATTACCAAAGTAAGACCAGTCTTTGTCAATATTGATTTAAAAGAAGTTGTTAAATTAAAAGTGCTATTTCTGTCCTATTGGTGAAAATATCTAAGGCTTAATTGAAATGGCATTCCGAACAATTTAATGCCTTGCATCACGCAAACAGCTATTGAATTGAGAGAAAAATTAATGGTCTATGGAAATGATTTTGCTTCCATAAAAAAAGATTCTAGTCCTTTTATATCCAAAGATAGATTGCTAGAAACCCGCCGTGAGTAAGGCGTTTGTAAAGTGGTTTATTTTAGTTCGGACCATTCTAAAAGTTTGGCAGATATGTTGCCTTCTTAAATTGAAAAAGTAGTATTTGCATGGCAAAAAGCAAAAAAAAACCGAAGCTAATGCCTCGGTTTTTTTAGAATTTATAAAAGTTAGATTATTTAAAGTCATCAGCAGTAATACCTTCATTAACAACAATCTCGCTTGCAGCCATCCCAATAACTTGAGGGCCTGCAGTTATTTTCTTTGCGAATGGAAATAATATCCCATTCACTTCTCTGTAGTCAGATACATCTTCAATAGAAGTTATTTTTTGACCTTGCGCTTCTTGTGTTTTTTCAGTCCTCACTAAAAGTCCTGTAGCTGCATCATAATAACGATAGGAGTCCTCTTTCACTTTTATTTTATAAACATCAACGCCGTCAATAGCTGTCAAGCTAACTAATGTTAAGGTGCCTGCATCTAAATACGTTTCAGGAAATAAGCCTTTTTCTTCTGCTTTTTCAGCTAGTTCGTCTTCAGACATTGGCATTTTTTGACCTTGCTGTTCTGCATAGCCTTTAGTCCCATCAAACTTTTGCTTCATAACAGTTCCCATTCCCTCAATAGACATTTCCATTGATGACATGTTAGGCGTCATGGTTTTCATGACAGCAGTAGGTTTAAATGGCATACCTTCAATGGTTACATTAGCAGCAGTCATAACAGAGTTTACGGCATTGACAGCCTCAAGACCTCCAATGGCGGTAATGTAATTGTCAAGTACCGATGCAGCAGTAACTCCAGTAGGAATTGGCTTTGTAAATTCAGGTTTTTCAATAGGGTTTGCAAACGTGTCAAAGTAATTGATTGGAATACCTGTTTTTTCAAGATTTCCGATGACTTCACTTCCTTTACCAACCACAATGATTCGGGCAGTATCAGCAGTAAAATAGAGGTTTGCAACACGCGTAACATCTTCAATAGATACCGCATTTATTTTTTCTAAATAAGTTGCATAAAAATCTTCTGGTAATTCGTTGACTTTAGTATTGATCGCATATTGAGCGATGGTGCTTGGTCTTTCAAGTGCTAACACAAAATCGCCAACATACTTGGCTTTCGCATTTGCCAAAGCATCGGCTTCTACAGGTTCGGTTTGAAAGCGTTTGATTTCTTTTATGGTTTCAACCACAGCACTGTCAGTCACTGCATTTCTTACGGCAGCTCCAGCTCTGAAACGAGAGATGTATTTGTCTGTTCCTACAGATGATCGTGCACCATAGGTATAGCCATGTTCTTCACGAAGGTTCATGTTTAAGTAGCTATTAAATCCACCACCTAATATTTTATTAGCAATAAGAACTGCATGGTAATCTGGGTCGCTCATTTTTAATTTAACATTACTGGTCAAAGAAATATTGGATTGAACTGCATTTGGCATGTCAATAAAATTGATTTCTAAGGATTCAGGATTCGCATTTGGCTCTATAATGTTTGTAGTTGTAGTCGCTGCTTTTTCCCATTTTTTGAAATGCTTTTTTACAAGCTTGACAATTGATTTTGTATTGACATCTCCAATAACTACTAAGTATGTATTATTAGGAGTAAAATAGGTTTCAAAGTAAGATTTTACGTCTGCAAGAGTAACTGCTTCAACAGATTCTTCAGTTATAAATTCTCCGTAAGGGTGTTGTTTGCCGTAGGCTAATGCACCGCCAACACGCCCTGCAATGGCATCGACACTTTTGGCATCTGATTTAATACCTTCAATAAGTTTTTCTTTTTCTTTTTGAAATTCTTCCTCGGTGAGTAGAGGGTTCATAGTGGCGTCCGCTAACAATTCCAGCATACGGTTGCTGTATTTTGTTAATGATCCTGCGGATCCTCCGCTAAAACCAAAATTCAATCGGGCTCCTAAAAAGTCAATTTCTTCATTAAAGTCGTCCTTAGAAATAGTGGTAGTTCCGTTTGCTAACATAGCTCCTAACAAGGCTGTTACGCCTGCTTTTTCACCTTCTAAAACAGGGTCTCTGTCAAAAGCGAGGTTGAAGGATACTCTTGGAAGTTTATGGTTTTCTACAACTAATATTTTTAGGCCGTTTTTTAATTCAAATTCTTGAGGCTTATCTAATGCAATTTTTGGAGCTGGTCCTGGTTTTGGTTGCTGTGAGCGGTCAATCTGAGCATTTACTCCAATAGACATAAAAAACACGGCAATTACGATATATAATTTAGTTTTCATATTAAGATCTTTTTAGTTGTTATTCCTGATCGGATTCTGGTAAATATTCTAATATTAACCGTTGGTTTGGATTCAGATATTTATTGGCTACCGTTTGAATTTCTTCACGTGTAATAGAACGGTAGATGTCGATTTCGTTATTGATCAAATTAACATCACCATATAACATATAATAACGTGCCAATGAATTTGCAATCCCTTCGATACTTGAGTTTGAGCTTACAAAGTTATTCTCAAATTTATTTTGAATTTTTTGGTAATCCCTTTCAGAAATAAGCTCGTTTTGAAGCTTTTCAATTTCTTCATCCATTTCAACAATAAGATCGTCTAAAGCCACATCACCTAAAGGTAATCCGTATAGTATGTAAGTGCCGTAGTCTTCTTGACTAAAATCAAGAGCACCAACTTGAAGTGCCATTTTCTTATCGTCAACAATTTTTTTGTAAAGCTTAGATGTTTTACCATCACTCAAATAGGTAGAAATCATGCTTAATACATAAGCATCTCTTTCTTTAAAAGAAGGGGTTCTATACGCTGCCATCACTGCCGGAATTTGAATGTTTGCATCGTAAGCTTTCGCTCGTATTGGCTCTGTAATTGGATCTTCTTTTGGGAAATTTCTAACGATGTCTTCCCCTCTTGGGATCGGGCCAAAATAATTTTCTATCATGACTTTAACTGAAGCAACATCAATATCACCAGCAACCACTAATACAGCATTGTTAGGCACGTAGAACTTTTTGTTAAATGCTTGAAACTCCTCAAGCGTTGCTGCATCTAAATGTGCCATTTTTCCAATGGTAGTTCCTTTATAAGGATGTTTTTTAAACATGTTAACTTTAATCTTTTCGAGAAATTTTCCGTAAGGGCTATTATCAACTCTTAGTCTTTTCTCTTCTTTCACGACTTCATTTTGTGTGTCAACCCCTTCTTGGTTAATTACAGGGTGAAGTAGTCGCTCAGATTCCATCCACAGTCCAAGCTCCACATTATTTGAAGGGAATACTTCATAATAATAGGTTCGGTCATCGGATGTATTGGCGTTATTACTTCCTCCAGCAGAAGTTACAATAGTAAACCATTCTCCTTTAGGGATGTTTTTAGTTCCTTCAAACAATAGGTGTTCAAAAAAGTGTGCAAATCCAGTACGTTCAGGATTTTCATCTTTAGCACCAACATGGTACATCACCGAAGTTGTTACTACAGGCGCTGTGTTGTCTTGATGTAAAATAACGTGCATACCGTTACTTAAATCGTACTCTTCAAATTCAACTTCTTGTGCGGAGACTGTAAAAGTCACCAAAAGCAAAGCCGCTAAAGAACATAAGTATTTTTTCATGAGTTAGTTTTTAATTATAATTAATGAATAAGACGTTTGAAATTCTATTTTGTTACATTCGACTCATCAAAAATAACGTTTTTTTTAGAAGTTAAATATTAAACGCAATAAATAAGCGGATAAGTTAAAAATTCTTTGCAGATTAAGATAATAGAATTATATTTGCAGCCGCCTAACTATTTGGTAAGGTGTATTAATATAAACTAATTTAATTAAAAACGTTACGCTATGTACGCAATTGTAGAGATAGCAGGGCAACAATTCAAAGTTGAAAAAGACCAAAAAGTCTTTGTTCATCGTTTGCAAACAGAAGAAGGAAAAAAAGTCACTTTTGACAATGTACTTCTTTTAGCAAATGACAGCAAAGTTACTGTTGGCGCCCCAGCTATAGACGGCGCTTCTGTTGGAGCTAAAGTCTTGAAGCACCTTAAAAGTGATAAAGTGATCGTATTCAAAAAGAAACGACGTAAAGGGTATAGAGTAAAGAATGGCCATCGCCAAGCTTTAACTGAAATCCAAATTGAAAGCATAGCTGCTTCAGGAGCTAAAAAAGCGGCACCAGCGAAAGCTGTTGCGCCAAAAGCCGAAGCAAAGCCAGTAGCTAAGAAAGACGTTTCTAAGCCAGCAGCTAAAGTTGCTGCTCCAAAAGCAGAAGCTGCTCAAGATTTATCTGCAATGACTGTTGCACAATTAAAAGAATTAGCAAAAGCAAAAGGGATTTCTGGAATTTCAGCAATGAAAAAATCAGATTTAATCTCAGCTTTAAGTTAAAATTTATAACATATTAAAATCGAAATAAAATGGCACATAAAAAAGGAGTCGGAAGTTCGAAAAACGGTAGAGAATCAGAATCAAAACGTCTAGGCGTAAAGATATTTGGCGGTCAAGCAGCAATTGCTGGAAACATTATCGTAAGACAACGTGGTACTGCACATAATCCTGGTGAGAATGTGTATGCTGGAAAAGATCATACCCTTCACGCTAAAGTGGACGGTTTAGTGAAATTTGCAAGAAAGAAAGACAATAAGTCCTATGTGTCTATTGTTCCCTTTGAGGCATAATTTCAATTAATTTTAAAAGAAAGCTTCGCATTGCGAGGCTTTTTTTTTTATTACTAAAACAGAAATATTTTAATTTAGTTAGGTTTTTTAGCTACAATGATAGTTTCATCGGTGCTAAACCCAGCTCTGTTATTTTGAGACGCTTTATAGGAGTGTTTTGTTGTGTGAAACCCAGTCGTTGACAACCGCTCCATTAAGCCTTCAATAGAATAAATTCTTACATGATCTTCTTGACCAAAATGCAGTAGCCGTTCGTCTTCAGTTCTTAACGAGCTGTCTTCATAAATCTCACCCGTTTTAAACGGGGTTTGAATAATACAAATCCCATCAGACTTAGTGATACGAAAGAGCTCTTGCATAGCTTTTAGATCATTTTCAATGTGTTCAAGGACATGATAACAAATGACGATGTCATATTGATTATCAGGTTCGTCAATAGCTTCGATATTTAAACGCTTCATTGCTTCAAATTCACCGGCAAAATCTGTTGTGACGTATGAAACATTTTTCAAGGATGCTAGTCGTGTTTTTATACTTTTAGAGGGAGAAAAATGAAGTATTTTTACATCCTTAGCTTTTGGCTCTATAAATTCCCAAAGCCTTCTCGTACGCGCCAGACTTCCACATCTTGGACAAAGTTTATCATTGTTTTTTAAAGTAATAAACCGAGACATTTTAAAGTCGCAAACCGTACATTGAAACGAATTACCTGTATAAAACAGTGATAAAAGTTGACGAATCCTTGATTCATTTCTTTTAATTAAAGCCCTAGGAATTAGATTTTTAAGTATTTCGTACATCCAGTTATTGCTTTATTAATTTCTCATAAGCGAGTCGCCTATCGTTATTGTCTAAGTAAATTACGCCACAATATTGATATTCTAATTTTTTGAGTAATCCTTGCATTTCCAAATTGTCTTCGTGTGTGTCAATTCGCATCGACTTAATAGTGTTTTGTTTTAAAGTATGTTCACATTGATTGAAAATGAATTTTGCAATTCCAGTTCCCCTATATTTTTCGGAAACGGCCATGCGATGGATCACGCCATATATTGCATTTTCTTTAGTGAGCCATTGCCCTTCAATGTTTTTATAGGTTGGTTCATTTCTCGTACTGAACATAGCGGTTGCTATTGGGGTAAAATCATCGGATTCTACTAGATAACTCTCGTTGTTTTGTATGTCCTTTAAGAGTGCTTTTTCATTGGGATAGCCGTTTTGCCACTGATCAATATTTTGGGTGGCTAAATAAGCTTGTGCTTCTGCAATAATTTGCATGGTTTGAACTAGGTCTTCTTTTTTTGCTCTCAGAAACGTCATCGTTATACTTTTATTTTTTCTGATAGATTTTAATCAAAAAAAAGCCAAAGTAAAAACTTTGGCTTAGATATAAAAATAAATTTTTTAGTAGCGGTAATATTCTGGCTTAAAAGGGCCTTGCACTTTCACACCAATATAACTTGCTTGTTCCTCACGGAGTTCAGTGAGTTCAACGCCAATTTTGGCAAGGTGAAGCTTGGCTACTTTTTCATCTAAATGTTTTGGCAACATATACACTTCATTACTGTAGGCATCTCTGTTGGTCCATAATTCAATTTGCGCTAACACTTGATTTGTAAATGAGTTACTCATTACAAAACTTGGATGTCCAGTTGCACAACCTAAATTCACTAAGCGACCTTCAGCCAACACAATAATGTCATTGCCGTCAATTGTATATTTATCGACTTGGGCTTTGATTTCAACTTTACTAGCTCCATGTGTGTCATTTAGCCATGTCATGTCAATTTCATTGTCAAAGTGACCAATGTTACAAACAATAGTTTTATCTTTCATTGCTTCAAAATGAATGCTTTGAACGATATCTTTATTTCCAGTAGCGGTCACAACAATATCAGCGGTTGGTAAAACAGTTTCTAGTTTTTTCACTTCAAATCCATCCATAGCCGCTTGTAAAGCACAAATAGGATCTACTTCTGTGACTGTAACAATACTACCAGCTCCTTGAAAAGAAGCAGCAGTACCTTTACCTACATCACCATAGCCACATACCACTACGCGTTTTCCAGCAAGCATTATATCCGTTGCTCGACGCACAGCATCTACAGCACTTTCTTTACAACCATATTTGTTGTCAAACTTACTTTTAGTGACAGAATCATTTACGTTGATTGCAGGCATTGATAACGTACCGTTTTTCATTCGCTCATACAAACGGTGTACGCCTGTAGTTGTTTCTTCACTTAAGCCGTTTATTCCGGCCATTAGTTCTGGATAATGATCAAACACTAGGTTCGTTAAATCCCCTCCATCATCTAAAATCATATTTAAAGGTTGACGGTCTTCTCCAAAAAACAAGGTTTGTTCGATACACCAATCAAATTCTTCTTCACTTAAACCTTTCCATGCATAGACAGGGATTCCTGCTGCCGCAATTGCTGCTGCTGCTTGATCTTGTGTTGAAAAGATATTACAAGAGCTCCAAGTGACATCTGCACCAAGTGCTACAAGCGTTTCAATAAGAACAGCAGTTTGTATGGTCATATGCAAACAGCCTGCAATTCTAGCACCTTTTAGTGGCTGACTATCTTTATATTCTTCTCGAAGGCTCATTAGGCCTGGCATTTCAGCTTCAGCAAGTTCAATTTCTTTGCGTCCCCAATCTGCAAGAGAAATGTCTTTTACTTTGTAAGGGGTGTAAGGAATAGTTTTTACGTTCATAAGGCAGTTTTTTAAATGCACTATTTGGTTTTAACCTATAAATTAGTGTACTTTCGTTTTTGAATTATTTTACATTGCAAAGGTAACTATTAACTTGTTAAAAATTAAATGCCACTTTATAAATCACTTGATTTAAATTCACAAACTATTGTTAAAATCTGGAAAATCTCCGAATCTAAGGCTTTTTTCTTCGATCAACTGGTTTTAAAACCGGAAAGCCTGGAGCGTGTAAATGGAATGAAAAGTGAATTACACCAACGGGGTTTTCTAAGTGTTCGAATGCTATTAGCCGAATTTGGGTATACAGATAACGACTTGATTTATGATTCCTTTGGTAAACCACACTTAAAAGATGGAAAATACATATCTATCACACATTCCTACAACTTCTCAGCGGTGGTGGTAAGTTCGAGAGCAGTAGGCGTTGATATTGAAAAACAACGAGATAAAATCACTAAAATCGCTACAAAGTTTATTGGCTATGAAGCCTCTTATCTAGATGCAAATAACCCCAATTTGGTTCAAAAATTGACTTGGATATGGTGTGTAAAAGAATCACTTTATAAATTATTTGCTACCCCAGGGATGGTATTCAAAACACATTTTTTGGTACTCCCCTTTGGTTCAGACTCCAACAGTACAACTGCTTGGATTGCTCATGATAATTTAAGACTCAAGTATAAAGCGATTTTCATGGAATTTGAAGGGTTTGGTTGTGCAGTCGTTATACCTAACTTTTAATTTAAGGATCATGAATATTTCTGTAGAATTCACACTTATGCCTTTGCAAGCAGATTTTGAACTTCCAATAATAGATTTTATAAGAGCACTTCACCACTCTGAATTTAAAGTCATTGAAAATCCATTAAGCACCCAAATTTATGGAGAATATGATTCTTTAATGTTATTTTTGAATGCTACAATCAAAGCATCTTTTGATGATATTGATCATGTAGTTTTAAATATGAAAATCGTAAAAAGCGATCGCAGTGAATATGAACCACATTTTTAATTTTTTGTTTGAACAATACAGTAATTCTAGTTCTATAGATGTATTTCTAGAAATAACAGCAGTCCTCTTTGGGTTTGTCTCTGTTTGGTGCTCCAAACAAAATAATGTTTTGGTGTTTCCAACGGGACTAATAAGCACATCTATATTTGTATATTTATTATTTAAATGGCAACTATTAGGAGATATGATGATTAATGGTTACTACTTTATAATGAGTTTATACGGATGGTACATCTGGACTCGAAAGGTAGATTCTGAAAACGTAACGCCTATATCAGAAACCACAAAACGCGAAAAGTTGATGGGGGTTATTATTTTTATAGCCACTCTAATATTTGTCTATGCCATTTATCAATTTTTTGAAATGTGGACGAGCTGGGTGGCCTATGTAGATACCCTAACCACAGCGTTGTTTTTTGTGGGAATGTGGTTGATGGCTAAACGAAAAATAGAAAACTGGATTTTTTGGATAGTAGCAGATATCATCTCGGTGCCTTTATATTTTTATAAAGGATTTACATTTACAAGTTTACAGTATTTAGGTTTTACAATTTTAGCAATATTTGGATTTTTAGCATGGAGAAAACACTTGAACAACACCCTTCAAGCTGCGTAAAAGTAGTTTTATTTGGCCCAGAATCAACAGGAAAAACAACCTTGTCAAAGGCGTTGGCAGACTATTATGAAACCCTTTGGGTTCCTGAATATGCACGTGAGTACCTTCAAGATAAATGGGATTTAGAAAAAAAAACGTGTGAACGCTCTGACTTATTACCAATAGCTATAGGTCAAATGCAATTAGAGAATGCAGGTGCAGCCAAAGCAGATAAACTGTTGTTTTGTGACACCAATCTTTTAGAAACTAAAGTATACTCTGAAATTTATTATCAGGGATATTGTGATTCTTCCATTGCTCATTACGCCAATAAAAATCAGTATGATTTATACTTTTTATGTGATATTGACGTTCCATGGGTGGTAGATGATTTAAGAGATAAGCCCAATGAGCGAAACAAAATGTTTTCAGCATTTGAAAACGCTCTACAAAACCAGGCTTTACCTTATGTTGTTTTGAGCGGTTCGAAAGTGGATCGATTAAATTTTGCTACTAACTATATTAATGAACGACTAATACCTAAAATTTGAACTATTCCCCCTCTGACATAAAACATATAGAAAGCTTAGGACTTAGCTTGGCTGATGTTGATAAGCAATTAGAGCATTATAAGTCGCCGCCGTTGTGCGTTAACTTACAGTCCTCGGCTACCATAGGAAATGGAATCCTAAAACTTTCTGATTCAGAGTTACAGGACTTGATTGACATTTATGAAGCACACAGAGCGTCGCTTTCCATAGTTAAGTTTACTCCAGCTTCTGGGGCAGCTTAGAA
>Ga0209533_1000152_pt1 | contig 62634 bp, 58 predicted proteins | sample COG_04_FD_184748 | JGI IMG/M metagenome (GOLD analysis project Ga0209533, IMG submission 184748) | Pelagic Microbial community sample from North Sea - COGITO 998_met_04 (SPAdes) (version 2) | ecosystem: Environmental > Aquatic > Marine > Neritic zone/Coastal water | place: Helgoland, sampling...
CGATCTTCTTGTTGTTTTCTAATCATTTTCAATAGTGATTGACGACGTAACGTATCGGGTTTCTTTTTTACAGGATTACGTACGCGTATTTTATCTGTTGAATCCTTTTTCGGTTTTGACTTTTTACTTTTATTATTGTTATTCGAAAATGTAAATAATTCCGGATTTATTGTTAACACCTTTTTATCGCTCATTATTTTATTTGTATACTTACTTATACGAAAAGAAAAAGGAAAACACAACCAATTTACTTCCTAAAGAAAAATATATTACACGTACAATGTCGACATGAAATCATTTACTTTTTTATCTCGGTTTGCAATTAGCATTTGATACCCAGCCTCCAAATCATCCAGTGTAAGTATTTTTCTCATTTCAACATCGCCACCATATATACGTCGACTATGACATATTTTTACGTACGTGAATAACGCTTCAATGTCTCTTCCATAGTTTACGAATTCATCTTTTCGTTTATTAAACCATTTTTCATGAACGACTGACGAATTTTCGAAGTTCCATCCAAGCGACTTGACTTTTAATTCGAATATTTTCATTAATTCTAATGGTGTATATGAATCAATTGTAAATCTCCAAATAAAGCGTGATTTCAATCCTCGGTTAACGCGAAAAAATGAACTATTCATTTCATTTTCATATCCTGCAATAATAACCATTAAGTCGTCTTTATGGTCGCTTAACGACTCACATAATGTATCCAAGCATTCCTTTGAAAAACTGTCGTTTCCCTCCGAGTTCCCTAGGGAATATGCTTCATCAATAAATAATACGCCCCCTAAACATTCTGTAATAATTTGCTTTGTTTTAATGGCAGTTTGACCTAAATATCCTGCGATTAGATCGTTACGTGTTATTTTTTTAAAAACGTTATTTTTTAATATTCCTAACTTTGAATACATTTTTCCTATAATTTTGGCTATTTCGGTTTTACCCGTGCCAGGTGGGCCATAAATAACGGTATGTTTATAGTCACCACCTTCCCCATTAATGCCGAGATCTTGTATAAAATATAACAGTTGATCTAATAGTGAATGTTTTAATTCAGAAATTCCAATCATATTATTGAGCTCAGATAATTCATTTTTTATATTATGAAGCGCTTTCAAATCAATATTATATTCAGTGTCGTCATCGTATTCATTTTCATTCAATATCAATAATAGATCATTTATACTCGTTACATTTGTGTCAATGTGTTTTTTTAGTTTTGGTTTACTCACTACATTACTATTTATAATAGGATTCAAACATATATCTGATGTAATATTCATGTGCGGTTCCCCAATCGGCTCTAGAGAATAGAACTGCGATAACCGTGTATTTTTTACTTGTTCTATAGGTACATCATTTGTCGTTCTTAACGCATTCAAGTGCATACGATTATAATTATCACGTATAGATTGTCGTAATATTTGGTATTCGCCCGCTACAATAGGCGTATCTACATTATGATTATCTAAAAATTCTATAAAGGCCGAATAATTATTAATTTTCATTAGATACATTGATATATGGTAAACTATCTATATTCTTTCAAGGAAAATTGAAAATATAAAATATAATTTCAATGTTAATAATTAGTAACAATGAAGTACGATATGAAATCCGCAATGCCGTCAACCACCTCACACTCGGCCAACCCCAATGTTTCACGTGGAACAGAAAACGGTTCGGTCGAAAGTGAGAATATAAAATTTATCATAGAAAACGAAAAATCACAAAAGGAAAAAATAGAAAATATATTATCCGACGTCACACCCGACGAAGAAAAGATTTTGGAGCATCTTGGTAATTACACCGAAGAACCATATAGCTTGATCGAGTCTTATTTCGCAGGGAAGCATTTAGAACGACTAGTGCGTCACCAAATTGAATCTTATAATAATTTCGTAAATTATCAAATTCAACGAACAATCCAAATGTTTAACCCAGTTGTTATTCATTCGGAAAATGATTATGTTGAAGAAAATAATAAATATTTCTTGGAAGTTCTTATCGATTTCACCAATTTTAAATTATATCCTCCTCAAATTCATGAAAATAATGGCGCAACTAAAACAATGTTCCCCCAGGAAGCCAAACTTCGCAACTTTACATATGCCTCTGTAATGACAGTCGACATAAATATTAAATACGTTATTCGTAACACTGAAAATATGGAAAATCCAAGAATTATTGAAAAAACCTTACCTAAAGTAAATATTGGAAAATTACCAATTATGTTGAAGTCATCAATCTGTGTTTTAACCCAAAATCCACATATTAATCCACAACATACCGGTGAATGTTCTATGGATTGTGGTGGCTATTTCATTATTAAGGGTTCAGAGAAGACAGTGTTAGGTCAAGAACGTGCTGCTGAAAACAGAATTTACTGCTTTGATGGTAAAAATACAACGAAATGGAGTTGGACCGCTGAAATTAAGTCAGTTCCTGATTACAAGTGCATTTCACCAAAACAAGTAGAAATGATGATTTCCAGTAAAAACAATGGATTTGGAAATGGTATGTATGTAACTGTACCTAGAATCAAGCAACCAATTGAATTGTTTATAATGTTCCGAGCACTAGGTGTGATCAGTGATAAAGAAATATGCGATCATATACTATTGGATATCAATGATACCAAACATAAGGATATTCTCAAATGTCTACAGGCGTCTATTATTGATGCGAATAACTATATGACACAAGAAAGTGCGATAGAGTATATTACTACATATGCCGCATATACTCCATTAAATATGGATAAGGAAACTGGAATAAGAAAGAAACGCGAATTCACTAAAGACGCATTAGAATCCGATCTGTTCCCTCATTGTCAAACCCAAAAACAGAAGATATATTTACTAGGCTATATGGCAAAAAAGTTGATCCGAACCAGTTTAGGTGTATTCAAAGAAGATGACCGAGATTCGTATGTGAATAAGCGAATTGAATTGTCAGGTACATTATTAAACAATCTATTTCGTAATTATTTCAATAAACTTGTTAAAGAAATGCAAAAGCAAGTGGTTCGTGAAATTAATAATGGGTCGTGGAGATCTATGGAAGACTACGAAAATATTATCAATACAACAAATATCTATAAAATTATGAAATCAACAACTATTGAAAATGGGATTAATCGCGCATTGTCTACTGGTGATTTCAGCATTAAGCAATCAAATAGTAGTAAAGTTGGCGTCGCGCAGGTGTTAAATCGTTTAACGTATGTATCCAGTTTAAGTCATTTACGAAGGATTAATACGCCATTGGAAAAAAGCGGTGAATTAATTGCTCCTAGAAAGTTACATAATACAACTTGGGGGTTTCTGTGTCCTGCGGAAACGCCGGAGGGACAATCAATTGGTATCGTTAAAAACATTAGTTATATGGCGCATATTACAATTCCTACCAATAGTTCTTCATTATATGAATATTTAGCCCCCTATATTATTCCCATTGACAATGTACCCTCTATGGAATTACATGATAAAGTAAAGGTATTTGTAAATGGTTGTTGGATTGGAGTTGCGATCGATCCAATTTCATTATATTCCGAAATGAAGGAAAAGAAATATAAGGGAATTATCAATATTTATACGTCAATTATATTCAATTACGATGCTCTTGAAATTCGTTTGTGTAATGAAAGTGGTCGGTTAACTCGGCCAGTATTACGCGTTAGAAATAACAAGGCATTAATTACCAGTGATATCATTAACCGAATTACAACCAATGAACTAACCTGGAATGATTTATTGACAAATTGTAAGTTGGACGAATCTGTAATTGAGTATATTGATCCGGAAGAACAAAATGTATCAATGATTGCTATGAAATGTAAGGATAATTACCTTCATGACATAAACGCATACTATCAATATACTCATTGTGAAATCCATCCAAGTACAATATTTGGCGTATTGGCATCATGTGTTCCCTATCCCGAACATAATCAGGCACCTAGAAATACATATCAATGTGCTATGGGAAAACAAGCAATGGGTGTATATGCAACAAATTACGACCAGCGTATGGATAAAACCGCATATGTATTGAATTATCCATCTCGTCCATTGGTTGATACACGTCTAATGAATTTCATTCACCTTAATAATATCCCATCCGGTACGCAAATTCATGTAGCAATCATGACACATACTGGGTATAATCAAGAAGATAGTGTGTTAATCAATAAGGGTTCATTGGATAGGGGGTTATTCTTGGCAACGATCTATCATACAGAAAAAGACGAAGATAAAAATATTATCCGTGATGAAATTATCAGATGTCAACCCGATCCTGCCAAAACCAAGGGGATTAAGTTCGGAAATTACAAGAAACTTAACTCGGACGGATTCATTCCTGAAAACGAGTTGGTTGAAAATCGAGATGTAATTATCGCCAAAATTGTACCAATCAAAGAAAACCGCAACGACCCCATGAAGACGATTAAATATGAAGACCAAAGTAAAACATTTAGAACAACAGAAAAAACGTATATTGATAAAAACTATACCGGGCGTAATGGTGACGGATACAATTTTGCCAAAGTCAGAGTTCGTGCATTAAGAAAGCCTGTACTTGGCGACAAGTTCAGTTCTAGGCACGGACAAAAGGGTACAGTTGGCAATATTATTCCTGAATGTGATATGCCCTTTACAAAAGACGGACATAGACCTGATATTATTATTAATCCTCATGCTATTCCATCGAGAATGACTATCGGACAATTAAAAGAAACTCTTTTAGGAAAGGTACTGTTAGAATTAGGTATGTTTGGTGACGGAACCAGTTTTGGAAATTTAGACGTTGCGACTATTGCCAATGAACTTCAAAAACTTGGATATGAAAGTTATGGCAATGAATTGTTGTATAATGGTCTCACTGGCGAACAGTTAGAAACTAGTGTATATATCGGGCCGGTGTTTTATCAAAGACTTAAGCATATGGTTACTGACAAACAACATAGTCGTTCGATTGGTCCAATGGTTAATTTAACAAGGCAACCTGCGGAGGGAAGGAGTCGTGATGGTGGGTTCCGTATAGGTGAAATGGAAAGGGATGTTATGATAGCACATGGTATTTCTAGGTTCTGTCGTGAACGTATGTATGATGTGTCTGACAAATATAGCACTCACATTTGTAACAAATGTGGAATGATAGCCTCATATAATGATGGAAAGAAAAATCGCATGTATGAAACCGCAGACTTTAGTATTCATTTGTGTAAAACATGTGATAATCATACTGACTTTTCAAAGGTGGAGATACCCTATTCTTACAAACTAATGTCGCAGGAATTACAAACTATCAATGTAGTTCCACGATTGATTACCGAATAAATATTATATTCAAAAATATACATTGAATAATATTGAAATGACCGAAATAGGTTTATTTTTTTATGATTTTGTCTTTGCATAATACAAATCTACAATATGGACGATGACGAAATTCCCCAAGTATCAGATGGAACAAATATTAATGATTCTAGACTACCTGGCGATTTCAGCGGCACAACGTTCTCAAAATATAAAAAAATAAAGGTAAGAAATAATCTAATCGAAAATATGATTAAAACTAAAATAGAACCCGCATGTTATTGGTGTTGTGAATTGATATGCGCCGGACATTTTATGGACGTATGGGAAATTATTCTTCATTATGCAGGGAAGCATATACATGTTGGTAATCCAAAGATTATTATCTATTTGGAGAAGAGATTCTTATTGTTCCAAAGTATTATGAATGATGGTAAATTTTCATACCCTCATCAACTTCGAAATCATCCTATGATACGCCAATTATTTGCCGAGATTATATCCACCTTGACATTATCAAACCGAAAACATAGTTTTGAACCAATTAAAATCAAACGAACAGAAGAGTTTGACATGACGCAAATATCAGATAGACTCCACGCGACTTCGTCTGAATTTACAAAAGAAATCTTACGTAAGGACGATCCCAAAGAATTATTTATACCTATTAACGAATTTTCGTATAATATATCTCAATCTAGAAAAAATACAATTAACGCATGTTATTGGATCGAATGGTTGATTGAATTCTCAATCGTTTGTAAAAGCAAAAAACAACCTTGTGTATGTGTTCCTCGACGCGATAATCCAGTCGAACCAAAATATCAATCAAATATTATTTGGATAGTATGGGACGCGTTATTTTTTCATTGTGATAAACTTAAGAATATTTATATTGAAGCATTATTAAATTCACTACACACGATATTCTGCATTAAATATACAACTGGAACAAATAAAAAAAGGAGATATTTATTATACTTTGCAGTATCGTTGCTTACTGAATCGATTCCCAATGATATTGATCTAATGCCGGATAAAGAAACTATACAACGCGTATGTGGTAATATTAACACTATATACAAGCAAATAAAAAAGAATGAATGTAAACCCACTACCGATTATCTATTTGCGAATTTAGAGAAAGAACAAACATTAAATGCGTCCATGCAAAAAATGGAATTAGTAAATTCTGTCGACATGTTATAATCAATAGAGTAATCCATATTCTATTGATTTTCAAAGGGTTACATCTTTACGCCATTGAAGATTTAAAACGCAGAACCGAATGATCCACCCAGTGCACCATTGGCTGCCATTGGTCCCATAGACATTCCAAAATTGTGTTGATTCATGGATTGTTGACCCGAACCCATATCGGGTCGCGCAGTTGCTACCGGTGCGGGTGGGAAACTTCCACCTTGTATCTGACTATTATCTAAATTATCGGCTTGACTTGGTGTATGCATACCAGGTTGTGAAACGCGAACATTTTGCTTGACATTTTGTTTTGACTCGTCTGTTGATGGTCCATTCCATAACTCTAATACGCGATCAACCATAATATTTACTTTAAGTCCCAACTTTGTTTGAATGCTTAAAACCAATATTAAGAAGACTAATATTACATTCGTTAATGTTAAGTTCTCGTATTTGAACCCACTGTATGTGGGAAAATATGTAATCGCACGATGAATAATTATAGCACCACAAAACATAACAGTCAGTTGAATAAATATTTCGGCTAAAAGTTCTAAACTAGATTTCTCAGGATCTGCTTCAGGGATAAAACGCTGAACCATTTTATTCAATGCTACAATTGGAACTACGCCCATTGACGAGTATTGTATTACATTCATGAATTCTGCGGTTCCTTCCTCTGTATTTGAGAAAACATGTGACAAAAAGGTTTTCTTGGATAAATCGGAATCGTTTATTATTTCCATACTATGTATATACTATGGTCCTAGATAAATATATTTCATTATGTGAGAAATAATTGTTTTTGGGTTTCAAACAATATAAAAGGGCATCTTGATATATATTTGTGGGAGGGAGGTATGTTAACGGGGCTTAGCTCAGTTGGTAGAGCACTTGACTGTAGTGGTTATTTATATGATATCGAGTTGTCATCGGTTCGATTCCGATAGTCCCGAAAAAAATAAAAAGGGTTCTTTTTATTTTTTATAATTTATGGTGAAAAATACTTATAGATAACGCGTATATTTATTTATACGATTATTTTTAATGAGTGGATCAAATGCGGCCGCAATACGTCGTCGCGTAACAAATGTATTAAATAATCAACAAGCGAATAAAGCACCTACTCCTGCACCTACACCTCCACCAGTACAAGCAAGACAAAACGGTCAAACTTTACAGAATATTCTTTCTACAATGGATAAGCGCATATCAGAATTAGAAACATCCATTCCGAATGCGGATACGTCGTCTATCTCTACAGACCCTACTATTACTGATATAATAGATGAGTTCACTACGCGATTTGAAATGTTTGCTACCGAATTGGTTGAAATGAAAGATTCTATCATAAAGTTACAATCATACACAATGGATGTTAATAAAATGTTATTAGAAGAAAGGATTCAAATACTATCGGATGTGAATCCAAATTCTCGACCTAATATTCATACTGATATCAATAGTGATATTGAGATTACACCTAATCATACAACAGTTGACATGCGCGAGTTAGTGAAAGAAGAAATAAATAAAGATCCAAATAACTAGCATAAAGATATGTTATCACAATTTATGTATATAATGTCAGGTCAACATGAAGATCTTATGTCCGATATACATAAATTACAACAACAATACTATAATATAAATGGAAAAAATATATTGTTTAAAAAATCACAAAAGAATGAATGTGCTAACATAATCTCGAATAATATTGGAATTGACGTAATATTAAATCAAGCAATTAAGATAATAGAACCTAACAAAATATTATTAGATTACACTATATTAAAAACCTTTGCTGGCCCTGATAACTACGATAATATAAATTTATTTTTAGCAAAGCATATAATCCAGTGTATTAGGTTGAGTGGATCCGTCGAAGTACACGTGAACCTTTCTACGTTAACCATTTCTGCTATTGAAAGACATCGCAGTGCTATTGTAAAATTTACTGAATTAGGGCACTCTAATGGATATACTAGTTATGTTACCAATCTTTCTTTTTATAATACACCATCATTTATTTTGACAGGCGCTAGTCTACTTCATGGATTGATTCCTCCTGAATTAAATGAAATAGTAAAATTTTATAATAAACGCGAAAGTGAAACATTATTGAAATCACTTGAATGATATATTTGAAGTTTTACGGTTAATATATATATATAAAAACGATTGTCAATATATATATATTTATTAATGTCCGGATTATTTAATTTCTTATTGTTTATAACAGTATTAATAATCTATATTCACGTAGTTAATCAACTTAAAACAAGTGAAGATTTAGAGGTTTATGAAATGGATTATACTACCAATCAGTATCTGCAGGAGGTATGTGATATCAAACAACCCGTTCTATTTGATTATAATAATATAGGGAATGAATTCTTTGATAAGGTAAATAAGGAGACGATAATAACGAATGACAAATATGACATAAAAGTCAAGGATATTCGGGATTATTATAAAGACGAGTCAGTAGATTATATTGTGTTACCGCTACATAGTGCGGTAGGGTTAATGAAAACGGACACTAAATCGAATTATTTTACTGAAAATAATGACGATTTTATTGAATCCTCCGATTTACATCAATATTTTCAACTAAACGACACTTATTTAAAACCACATATGTCGTTAAATACAAAATATGACATTTTATTTGGATCCTCTGGAGTAACTACTCCATTAAGATATCATAGTGACTTTAGGAAATTTGTAACTGTCAATTCAGGTAAAATAAAAGTTAAAATGACCCCATGGAAAAGTCACAATTTTTTACATCCATACACTGATATGGAAAATTATGATTTCAGATCTAAAATAAATGTCTGGAATCCCGACAAAGAACACAAGCGCGATTTTGATAAAGTACGGTTTTTAGAGTTCGATATAACAGTTGGTAATATGTTATATATACCACCGTATTGGTGGTACAGTATTAAATTTGATTCAGGTACGGATACAGTTGTTACATCTATCACGTATAATTCTATTATGAACTGTTTAACTAACCTACCGAATTGGGGGTTATATTATTTACAACAGACTAATACCAAAACAAAAGTTACCAAAACATTGTCGATGGAGGATATGTTAAATGCCGACGAAGACGAAAAAGTGTTAGATAATACGTCGTCAGATAAACAAAATGAGAATACAGTAGTTGAAATGACACAGGAAATTTAGTAAGTTTTATAAAGTAAAAATATTTGTATTATGTAAATGAGTCATAATGAAGATGAATCCGATAATGCCTCAATAGAACGTTCTATTGAGAACACATCTATAAATAATTCACTAATAGGTGACGATAATCAAGAATCAGTTAGTATTAACAGTAACAATACAAATAGCATTAGATTAGATGATGATCTTGCGTCAAACGGAAATACTTCCGGTAGCCAGGTTTCTGTATCAAATACGCCTTCAATAACTACATTTGTGAATGAAACTGATACTATATTAAGTGATGTTTCTGAAGAAGATACTGTATTTAATGAAAATAACGTTCAATTCACAACAACTGACCCCATACCCGAACCGAATCATTCAGACAACCATAGCCAACAAACGACGAATACAAACGATGAAGTGATATCACAGCCAATTAGTTACAGTAGAACCGACCAAAATCAGAACAATAATTGGTTTTTATCAAAAGAATATGTTATATTCAAAAACCAGTTGCATTCAGCCCGTAAAAATAATACATTTATATTAAAAGAATGCAAAGAATGTAAACGTCTTCTCGATTTAAAATATGAAGATATAAATTCAATTGTAAACAATATTCAAACGTCGGTTATCTTCATGTCTACAATATCCGGATTTCTCCAAGCAACAAAAACACAGACGTCGATTGATCTTGATATTATTGCGATTTGTTCGATTACCATCTCCACTTATATTTCATTGATAATATCTATCTCTAAATTCTATAAACTCGACGAACTCAAAGACCGTATTCAGAGTCTTCGTGAAAAATACTCATTATTGCACAACCGCATTGAATATAGAATGGATGTACTTGGTCCTTGGAACAACAAATATTTATGGGTTCATCAAAATCCAAAAATTAAATTAGAAGAATGGAGAGAAGTGATGCAAACCATGAAAGTAGACTATAATGAAATTATTAAAACTAAACAGGCATTAACTACTGACTTCGAAGTTATTATGGATACAATATCTAGAAACAAGTATAACAATATGAATTCGAGATTAAATTATACAGATAGAGAACAATTATTCTTACTCCGCCAAAAGGAAAGCGCATTGGAACAAAGAATTGTAGAGTCATCAAAAAAGTTTCCTTCGAAAAGACGTCCAACGATTCTACTACAACATGAAGAATTAGACAATTGGGACGAGGATGATAGTATTGTTTAAACTGTCAGTTTTTTATATTTTAGATATGTATATGGATGCCAAACCGATAAAATATACAATTGGGTCGTATAATATTTATATAATTAACATGCCTTCAAGAAATGTATATGTAGGTGGATTTATAGATAATGGTTATATACACGAAAATACTAAAACATGTGGAATAAATCATTTATTAGAACATATATTGATGAATGCTTGGAATAAATGTGGTTCGGAATCATGCTTTAGATATTGGGATAAACGACCAGTACATATGAATGCAAGTACACATACTACATTCGTGGACTATTTCATAAATGGTCTACACAGTGAAATGTTAGAAATGATAAATTATATATTTAAAATTGTTACAATGCCCGAAATAAGCGATAAAACCGTAAATGACGAAAAGAAAGCAGTGGAGTCTGAACTTCATAACCTTATTAATCGCCCAGTAATACCACTAATTCACAAAATGAATCAGGTTTTATATAAGAGGAAAGCAATTGTTAATAGTAGTGATTATCACCTTCAAATTAGTAATTTAAAGGATATAACAAAAAAAGATATTATTCAGTACTATAACAAAAAATACAATGCGAAAAATACATCATTTTATATTTCCGGTAGTTTTACAACACGACATATAAAACAGATACTTGGAATATTTCGCGATATTGTAAAACCAATTAAAGTTTCAAATAATACAATTGTCTATTATAATGATGTATTCACATACAATACAAAAATAATACATCATCCAAATGTATCAGCAAAGAACACCGAATTTGTCATATCAGTTCCATTACTTCCTGATTATAAAAAATATAAACATTATCAAACAATTCTTACTGTAATCCAAAATATTAGTAACATACAATTGTTTGACTTATTACGTACACAACATAAATTAATATATGGAATAACTCTTACATTTGATATATATTATTATGGAGTAGAACTCAATATAATAGGTTCGTGCATTGATAAAAATATACTTCCTGTTTTGTCTGAAATAATGAAGTGGTTACACAATTTCCGAACCGTTGAATTTACCCAAACTGAAATAAAACAATCAGTCGGAAAGGTTTTACTTCAATTGAACGATACCAAAATTACACCTTCGTACATATGTAAATATTACGAACAACAGATTCATTTACAGGGCCAAGAATCATATACCCGGTTATATAGTATTCGAGAACAATTTACCTCGATTAAAAATACCAAATTAGAAGATATCCAAAAAATACAAAGATGTGTTGATATTAATAATGTGGTCGTCGGGTACACTAGTAAAACGAATAGTAAGATAACCCTTGCCAAAATATTACCATAATAGTAATTATCAAAACAAATATAAATATGTTATTGAATACATATCTATATGTCAGGTTTACCACGGTTTTTCGAAACATCCGTTATTACAAATTCAGAAAACGAACAAGTCGATGTTGTAATACCTCATCTGAAAAGTATTGCCAATAAACACGAAGTTATCATAACCCAACAACAATTAACCATTCGTAAACACGAACACGAAATTGAAGAATTGCGAAAGTCACTTCATGATATACACCGCATATTGAATGGTAGACAGTCAATGTGTAGAGGTATGTCATACGAGGAGTAAGTATCAAATATGAACGAATATCATATTTGATATAGATTATTATCCAACAACTGAATTTGAAACATGTTTGTCAACGACTACTTCTTTTAACACATTGTGTATAATTTTGTTTTCAAATTTAGTACCCTCATCTTTACCATATCCACCTAATGAAACTTTCGCATATTCAAAAAATTTCTCACATTCAGGTGTATCCAATATCTCATAATCGGGATTTTCGTCCTGCCATGGATATAGTTGTTGTTTATTCTTGTCAGCCACAATGCGAACGGCTTTGCGAAGATGCGTCTTATTGTCATCTTCTTTCTGCCATCTATTTGAATCTTTTACATATACTGTCTCGCGTTTTAAATCAGTACAGTGAAGTGGTCTTGTATGTGGTTCCATGACACGTATTCGTTCAAGCATAATACGCGAAATGCCTCCGACATATCCTAATTCACCAGTTGTTTCGAAGTCACCTGGATTAAGTTGTATAGACTGTATGAAATCGTTTAAATTAATAGCATCTTTGCACGTCTCATTCAAATATACATTCAGGTTAAATTTATTATTTGTAGTATTATTTGTCATATTATAAACTGTTTGGTTTTTTGACAACTCGATTATGGTATCTTGTTGGGCCGACATTTTCCGGTGTTGGTCTATCATTAACTCTTTGAACTCTTGATTTTGCTTTAATAATTCCAATACTACACTCGAGTCAACTTGCTGATGTGTAGATTTAAGGTCAATGTCTAGATCCATATCAGTACATTCTTCTTCTATATTGTCAATCGACGGTATATGTTGACATTTTTGCTTATGATACCATAAACTATTTCGAACAGTATATTTCTTTCCACATTCACACACAAACGCAGTGGGGATTTTTGGGGATTTTTGCGTTCTATTTGTTCTATTTGTATGTTTTGCAGTAGTGATATGTTTATTATAGTCTTTTTTATTGCTAGTATTATAGTCACAATCTAAACAAATATATTTATGGGGATTTTTCAAGGGTTTATTCATTCTAAATAGTCTATATATATTGAACATGATTTATCCCCTAAATCATTTAAACGGTTAAATACTTAAAAAAAGATGCAGTGAGATTTTTCTATATATTTTTACATTTAAAGCATTATGCAGTTAACCTCAAATTTACATATATCAAATTACAAAACTATATTTCCCAAATGAAAAACGGACATTTATTTATGTCCAATTCTAGTTAGTTAAGCCATTTATTTTATCGATTTTTTATTGAATTATTGTTTTTTTGATTTATAGAATCAGTGTGTATATTTCGTTTAAATGTGACGTGCCTATTATGGAGTAAATTATTTTGATTAATGAATGATTTACTTGGTGGATAGGTATCAAAAACGTCATCTTTTTGTTGATTTTTCTTTTTATTTTCGAAATATAATAGCATTAGATAACTAGAATCATACATAATATTATAGAATATGCAACTATATTATTATGTAGTTTTCGTAACAATGAAATAAAAACTATATTCTATGTATAGTAATGAGCGACATAGAATACGGAATGAAAGATAGATGCGAGAGTTTTGATTTTTGCGAAAGTATAACTAGTAACCGAAGTAATAGCATTGACGAAGGTTATATTAGTTCGGGACCGGATAGTAGGAGCAATAGTATATCTGAAAATGATTCGCAAATAACATCACAATATCGCCGAACCGGTTTTATACCTGTCCCAAATAAGCAATCAAAACATAGAAAACGTGAAATAAATTATGACGGGTCTTCGGCGCATGATGTAGGCGTTTTAACACCTACCCCCTCAAAATATTACAAAATGTTGATTGAAAATTATGAACGTTTACAAGAATTCATTTCTCCTAAAAAATAGTATATTATTGTATAGTATATGTACGATCAAATCGCAATATCACTCATTGTTATGTTGGGTCTAGACGCAACCTACATTTCACAAATAAAAACACCCTACCTAAAACAAATCGAAAATATACAGAAGTCAAAAGTAAATGTAAAAACAACGGGGGTTGTATTGTGCTATTTGTTTATGGTATTTGGAATAAATTATTTTATAATACAAAAAAAAGCGTCATTGCTCGACGCATTTTTGTTCGGAGTAGTAGTATATGGTGTGTATGATACAACCACCTACGCGCTTTTTACAAATTGGTCGGCAAATTTAGCGATTTTGGATGTTATTTGGGGAGGTGTTCTAATGTTAACAACGACGTATATCACATATCAGTTTACAACATAATGTAATGTTATTTTTTTACGATTTTGCGTTTAGTAGGTTTACATACAATGGAATGTTTGAATTTCTTACAGAATTGTTTTATAGTTTGTTGTTTGTCGGTTGCATTCCCTAATGACATTTGGCGAATATGTAATAATTGCTCGTCTTGTTCGTAATCCCATTTTTTACAAAATTCGATTTCATCATTGGTATCGGGAAATTCAACAAGTTTAGATTCGTTATTTATAATCCCATTATGTTGCTCTATTCGTTCAAGCCAACATGGACTCATGGACGCTGAATATAACCATTTTTCGAGAGGATAATGGTAAATAGTAGAGAATTCATCCGGCATTTTAGTATCAAATAAATTGTTATAAATCTTAATTGCTGGGTATAAATGTAATCTACTAAAAAGGTGAGATGCTTTTTCTGTCGATACAGTTTTTGTAGCATATGGTTGAATATGTTCGGGTGTCATAGAAATAAAACACAAAGGGATTGCGGTATTGTCATCTACCACGTCTTTAGTTACTGTATATTGTAGTTTATCTTTTACAAAATTAACTAAATTATAGTTTCGTAGTGATAATGTATATATGATGGAACCCAAATTACAGTCAGCACTATCATCCGAAGTTTTATACCATTCATCGATCAAATTATCAATGAATAGTTTCATGTCAGGATTATCATCCGCGTATATTTCGTTATAAATATCTTTTACGAAGTCATAAGTTTCTTCTCTGAAACCCGAATAAAATAGTTCATAACCCCAAAATAGGGATTGTTTTGTATCTCGCATTAGAAGCGAAACAAACAATGACTGTTTTGCTTCAATTCGAGAATACAAATAACGAGTAAGAGTTGTTAGGAGTTCATTTCTATAAATAGGGTCGTCCATGTTGGATTTCAATTATGCGAATTGACGACCCTATTTATATCATTTCAATTTTGTAAGCAAAAAATATGTGAATATACTGTATAATGACGACTAACAACACAAAAAAACAAAGGGTGAAGAAAGATAAGAAAAAACTTCAGAGAGGTGGTACACGTAAAAATAGAAACAAACCACCAAATAAAAATCGTTCTCATATCGTAAAGGTATTTTTAGAGATATTAAATATGGTAAAATTATATCATTGGAAAACGCGTTCATACGCTCAACATAACGCAACCGACGAGTTATATGCTAAGTTGAATAAACACATAGATATGTTTGTTGAAGTTCTACTTGGAAAAAGCGAAAGTCGTATTAAACTATTAGAAAAAAGAATAGATCTATTAGATCCATCTAATGTCCGCGATTTTAAAGAAAGAATTTATGAATATCGTGAATTTTTAGTTGATATAGATATTTATTTTAATACTAAGAAGGATACTGATTTATTGAATATACGCGATGAGATTTTAGGTGATATAAATCAATTTCTATATTTAATGACATTTGATAAGTAATATTACTTGTAACATGATAACATTCCGCGAATGGATGGCATATCTCTACACGTTTCCGGGTATTTTCCATTCTTTTCAAAGAAACTGATTGTTAATGGAGATGCGCGTATTTTAATAATTTTCTTTCTATTTAGATATTTCCTTTTCCAATGACGCTGGATTAACCGCAACCAATGTGTTTTTATGATAACGGTGTAGAAATCATCTAATATAAATAGTTTCATAATATCTATATTACCACCTCGCATAGAATGAATATCAAATATTGAATACTCATGTAAATAAGAATATAGATAAAATATATCATATTGAAAGAAAGTCGAACATTGTATAGAATTTGCATATAGAATATGTCCGGTATCATTGAACGTACTCGCAATCCCAATATAACACTTTTCATTATGTTTTTCAGAATCTAAAAATTCTTCTTCTTCGCAGAATATGGATTCGACCATTTCTTCACATATAGAGTCTAGTGTGATATCTGATGAAGATGATGATGATGATGTAGATAATGTTACATTATCATCTGAATTAGGTACATTTTCAGAGTGTTCGGGAAAAGGATCTAGAAATTGCATTGTATGTAAGTTCTTGTATTATATGAGTCCATAAGACAGGTAGTTTCTAATATATTCATTGGAATATTATATTTCAATTTTATACATATAGACTTTGTGATGTCGTGATATATTTTAATACCATATCTTCAATCTTTGACAATTTATGTTGTAACTCAATTAAATTTAGTTGTTCGCATACATTGATAAACTCTTTACTGATGGTAACAATCTTCAACATCGCTTTTGTAAAATCTCCTACCGAAATAGATTTATTATATACATTATTTTGGATGAATGATTTACATTGGGTTTCATCGTTACATTCGCACCATTGCATTGAGAATTCGACCATGTCATATATAACCGCATCGGTATATTTGATACCGGTTGTTATTTTATAATCGTCCTCTATATCAGAATATCTATCGTAGTGATTTTGCATAGACTTGATCTTACCTTCTAAATACGTGTCTTCCATAGTAAGTGAATGAATTTTCATATCATCGTGTACCTTTATATCAGTGAAACAAGAAAATAAGCCAATAAGTTGTATTGTATCGAAATCTTCGAAATACTGCCATTTTATCATTAAATCAGATAAAATCAATGGGTGAATTTCAGCAATATTTGAAGCAACCTTACCCCGCATTGTAAGTGTAAATGTGTCATCAGGATTACGTATAATAAATCCATTTTCACACATAATATCACATACACTTTCAGTTTGTTGTTTGATGTATGTTTCAGTATATTGCATGTCATGTCGTAGATCGTTTACTGTATCTTTCATTGTCAACAAATTATTTAATTTGACCGCATCATCTTTAACATGTTTGTATTCGTCTTCTAATCTACGTATTTCTTTTTCACATGTCTTGCGCTTTTTATTTGTAGCATTTTGTAGTTCATTTTTGGTTTTAACATATAATTCACATACTGTTCGTGGAGTTCTACCAAGATCAATGAATTTTTCCTTTTCGGAAATCTGTTTTTCTATATCCTGAATTTCACGGTGTGTTGACATGGATGAAGTTATAATCTCATTTTGAACCATACTTTTTTGGGAGAATAGATGGAAATCTTTGGTTTGCCCGTTTTTCAAAAGATTCAAAATAAGTGAATAGGAGATATGAAATTTAGATACAAGTTGCTGTGGTTTCCCTCCTAGAATAAGTTTATAATCGGACAACATCGGCATATTAAATAGGTTATTACAATGTACTACATGTCCCACTACATCAATACCTCGACGTCCGGCACGACCTGCCATTTGCGTATATTCATGTGCCAATAAATTGCGCTGGGTATGTCCGTCGAATTTTGTTAAACTCGTAAAAATCGCGGTCTTAATCGGGCAATCTAGTCCAATCGCAAACGATTCTGTTGCGAATAACAATTTAATATATTTTTTGGAAATCATCAATTCCACAATTTCACGTAGAATAGGAATCATACCGGAATGATGGATACCGATACCCTTTTCTAATAGAGAAACTAATTTATTATATTCAGGTAGTTCCAAATATTCCTTATAGTTGGGTAATTTGCGGATAATTTGTTCGCATTCATTTCGAACGGTGTATCCCACCTTGCTATCAAATTCATTCAATGGAACGGTAATATCATGAGCGCAAGATTCTACGTTTTTTCTAGAAAACACAAATGCGATTGCCGGTAACATTTCCCGTTCTTTCAAGAAAGACGCAAGTTGATTGAGTGCGTGTTTACGATTAATTCGGATTCGATTTGTTTCAAATAGATTGGTAATTTTTGTCATTTTTTTTGAATTGATTTCATTAAATACTCCATTAGCATCCTGTAATGGGATAAGTTGATTTGTATTGTCACGAATTTCCTTTTGAGTTTCTTTGTCGCGAATTGTCTTATATACAGCCTCAGTTGTGGTTAAAAATCCATAATGTGACAGTGGTACAACTCGATGATTTGTAGATGCAAGATACACACATTTCGCATCAGATTCATTGTCGTCTTTTTCGCACCATTTCGCGAAACCTTGTGGATTGTCAATAGTAGCCGAAAGCATAACCATTTGAATATGTCGTGGAAGCATGAGAATGGTTTTCTCCCAAGTTTGTCCTCTATCGGCGTCATTGATGTAATGAACTTCGTCAAATACGACACACGCAAGGTCATTTTGAATATCCATTTGAAATTGAAGAGCAGATTGAGGTTCAGAATCTGCGGCATTCGTAGTTGATGTAAATAGATAATTCATGAGGATTTCAGTTGTCATTATAAGAACATCAGCATCAGGATTGGTTTTAATGTCTCCGGTGAAAAGTCCAAATGATATTTCAGGAAATTTTTTTGTAAATTCATAGTATTTTTGGTTGGAAAGTGCTTTGATAGGACTTGTATATATAACTTTTTTTCCTAGTTTTGCGAAATGTTGAATAGCGAACTCGGCAGGCAGTGTCTTGCCACTACCGGTATGTGCGGTGACTAATACGTGTTGTTTTTCGACAATGGCTTCAATAGCGTACTTTTGAAAGTCACTGAGCGGATACGGATACAATTCAAAATGCGAATCATACTTTGAATTGGATGGATAGGGTTCATTACAAATTTTTACCATGGGTTTATACAATATATATATATGTTTGTTTTTATATTGGTTGCGAAATGATATATAGAGATATTGACATACACAAGTATTATTATGTTGACATTAGTTACATGTTGGTATAATGTAAAAGCCAAATTTCCAAGTGAAACGTATCAAACTTGGATAAGTAATTTTATAACGAATGTAAATAAATTTAATTTGGTAATTTATACAGATGAAAAAAGTAAAAAAGATATAGAACCATATATTATAAATGAAGATCGTATATGTTTAAAGATTGTAAAGTTGGAAGATTTCTACTGTTATAAATACAAAGACAATTGGATAAAGAATCACGATAATAATAATTCATTAAATGGTAATCAAGGATGGAAAATAGATTGGGAATTAAATATGCTTTGGTCTGAAAAAATAAATTTCGTAAAAATGGCAACTGAAGATAATTATTTCAATACTGAATGGTATGGATGGTGCGACATAGGTTATTTTCGTGGTAGAAAAGATATAGATTTAAATCCCGGTTTAATACCATGTTGGCCGAATGAAGATAAAATAGCAAGCCTTGATAAGAATAAAATATATTATAATATGATAGGAAATGCGGATATGATAAACAAAGTAAGTGGATATATAACAAATTTAAACGAGTATAATCTTCCGATTGTACCAATACCGCCGGAACAAGTTAGTATATCTGGTGGTTTTTTTCTAATATCAAAAACGAACATTAATTGGTGGTGGAAAATATATTATCAACGATTAGAATTATATTTTAAACACGATTATTTGGTAAAAGACGACCAGATAATTGTAATAGATAGCATTTTCCACAATATAGACAGATTTAATATTATTCATAAACCAGATGGTAATATGGATAGTAAATGGTTTTATTTTAGTTTTTATTTGCTATAATTTTGCCCGTCTCCATGTCCGGCATCATAATATACTAATGGTTCATTAAGATAAACACAATTTGTATGATGTAACGCTCGTAACCAACATGCGTAATCTTCACCTGGCGGTTTTGTATCTTGAAAGCAATTTATTTTGGTTAATGTGTCTTTTTCTATAACAACACTACTGCATATTACGCAATTATTAGTTTGCATAAATTTTAAATCCCATATATTTGGCAATCCAGATTGAAGGTCGATCCCTATTTTATTATATAAATGACAAATCCAATTTTTACTATATTGTGACAAATAGCGCGAATAATTAGTTGTTGAATTATATATACCATTCCCAATAAGTGCTTCCGTACAAGATAGTTTACAATTCGTGTTTTTCATTTCTATTAATTGTTTTTCTATTTTGGTTGGAAACCATATATCATCATCATCACAAAAAGCAACATACTTAGAGTTTGCGACTTGACAACCTCTATTTCTTACATATCCGGGTGAATTATATCCAAGTAATTGTTTACTATTTATATCAAGATGTATAATTTTTACATCTTTCCAATCATATTCATAATACTCTTTTTGAGTAGAACAATCATTTACAATAATAATTTCTATGTTTTTGTAGGTTTGTTCTTTAATAGATCTTATTGTATTCAATAAATAATGAAATCTATTATATGTTGGTACTATAACGCTAACTTTATCCATTATACTATAATTTAGTTATGTATTTTTATGTTATTTCTTCTGTAATATTACTTGATATTCATCCATTACTATTTCATAGCCATTTTCAATAAAATATGGAATCGAATATTTTGCTTTTCCGTAATCACTTATCTCCCCATTAAGTTTTGGAGTATAATTTCTAACATCATCAATTAGAATTATTCCATTATCAGTTAATATTTCCCTTTCAATAATTATTTTGGCTTCTCTTACACCCTTGGTAATTTAAAACGCCGTTTTGACGGCAAAAAAATAAATCAACAAGATTGTAAAGACATGTTAGATAACTAATATAAACGGTTTATTATATGAATAGTAATGGTACAAAATATAGTTAAAATATACCTTGCACATCGCGATAACATCCAATTTTTTGAACAACAAGTTACATTAATAAGAAAATATTTCCAATGTAATGATAATAGTACAATCCAGATATGTGGTTTTGTTGATAGTCAAAATAACTCTGAAATTATGAAAAAAAAATGGGAAGAATTAGATGTATTACCCATCAATATTCCACAAGTAATTAATAATCAAAACCGTTGCACAATAAGTGCGAGTGAATCTTTTGGACTAGCATTTCAATATGTATATGAAAATTACATATTAAAGGATGATTATATTAGCGTTTTTATAGAAAATGATGTATTTCCTTTTAAATATATGAATATAGAAGATTATGTAGCAGATCATGAGATATGTGGTGATATTCGGTTTAATGCCACAAACTTACCAGTGCGGATTACTCATTTCTGGTTAGGTTTCATAATTTTTAATAACCGACAAATGCAAGATAGAACCCAATTTTCTGGATTATGTACCCATGTCCAACATAATGATTCGAAATATGCATATTGGACCGATTGCGGTGGCACTAGCTATTATTGGATACAATCCGGACAACGTAGAATAAGACAAATGGTAACCAATGGCAATGAGACATATGACGGGTTTAATTCAGCCACGTGTACCCCACATAATATCACAACCGATATCGAACATTTGCCTACTATATTTCAAGAAGGCTATCAGTCAAATTATCGGGTGCTTGTTTACGATAATTGTTTAATTCACTTGGAACAAATGGGAAAAAAAGAACAACCCGGTAAATATGATTGGTGGTGTAAATGTTATAATAAATTAGTTCAGTCACATTATATTCCAATTGGGTTTCAATGTACAAACGCACAAATATTAAAAACTATGAACAAAAGAGTGTGTAGTTATCCGTTCGATTGGATATTATCAAACCCCAATGCAGTATATAATATATTTAAGTTGTTATTTATAGATAATATGGATATACCAAATATTGTGAAAACCGAATTTTTTAATACCACACAAACGGCTAAGTTTATAAGACCCGAAAAATTCACAGTAGGCAATTGCGATGCATCTAACGTTCTATATAATAGTAAATATAATCTTATTTTTCCACACGACCAGCATAATTCAGAAACGATTGAGAAATATATTCGGAGGTTTGAAAGGTTAAAACAACACGTGTTGTCTGGGTCTAAATGCGTTTTTATATTTATAAATCGTATTGCGATTGGCAATATTGATGGTATTAATTATACTATAAATGAGGTTGAACAACTTGATAACCTATACCAAAGGATCGTTAAATTATATAAACTATTGACGCAAGTTATACATAAACAGAATTGTGAAATCATATTTATAAACTCTGTATTAAATTACACGGTTCTCAATAATAATATAGATGGCATAGAAGTAATAGAGATAGTGCCTAAAAATGGCACAACATTAACAGATGAAGAAATAATAAATCGCATATAATATATTGGTTATCATAATAGACAAGAACGTACATGAAACCTATAATACAAATTATATATAATAAATTGTATTATACATTTAGAAGGTATACACCTTTGAAGATTTAAACGTCAATGTGTTTACTGCGTATAATATATAAAATTATAAAGTTATAATATTATATATTACACGTATTTAAAACAATGAATACTTCGAAAAAATGGTTTATTACATTTGGAGCGGGAGGAGATAATTACATTGATGCTGGTAATAGATTAGTTAAACAAGTACAAATGTTAGGTTTATTTGATAAAACTATATTATATACCGAAAATGACTTAATACAAGATTCTTATTTTTGGGAAAAACATAAAGATTTCATATTGAATAACAAGCGTGGATATGGGTATTGGTTATGGAAACCATATATAATAAAAAAAACGTTAGAACAAATGAACGAAAATGATATATTGTTATATTTAGACTGTGGATGTGAAGTACATATGGGTAAGAAACAACAAATGTGTAATTTTTTCAAATATGTCAAAGAAGATTATATAATAGGGTGTCCTGCAGATGTTAAACTAGAAAGACAATGGACGAAACGAGATCTATTCGAGTATCTCAATATGAATACGAATGAGTATTTAAGTTCAGTTCAACAACAAGCCGGGGCATTATTAACTTTTAAAAATAATAAGGTAACCGAGATGGTAACCGAATGGTACAATATCGGATGTAATTATCATTTGATAGATGACACTCCGTCATTATTAGAAAATACCGTTGACTTTAGAGAACATCGTCATGATCAGTCAATTTATAGTTTATTGTTGAAAAAATATAATATACACAGTGATAAAAATATAAATAATTGCATTGAATATATACGAAACCGGACAGGCATTTCAAAATTACGGTAATGTAATAGTTTCGTATCTAAACTTACATAGTGAAGATACGAAACGCCGTTTTACGGCAAACAAAATTAGTTGTTCGTTTAAATTCTATATATAGAATGTATATATCCTATATAGAAATGTATTCAAATAAATTCTATAATGTTTATCAAAAAAATATACATTCGCAAAATGGTGAAGATGGGATTGTAGAAGAATTATTAAAAAGATTAAATATCGAAAGTGGTTATGTTTGTGAATTTGGTGCTTGGGATGGAATTCATTTATCAAATACTTTTAATTTGGTACAAAATAAAAATTTTAATGCTGTATTTATTGAAGGGGATGAAAATAGATATAACGACCTATTAAATACTGTTGAAAAGTTTCCAAATATTATTCCAATAAAAGCATATGTTGATCATAATGATACTTCTAATTCATTAGATAATCTTTTAAAAAAAACAATTATTCCAAATGATTTTGATATTCTGTCTATAGATATTGATTCATATGATTATCAAGTTTGGCAAAGTTTAAAAGTTTATAAACCTAAAATTGTAATAATTGAAATTAATTCTTCAACAAAAGTAAATAATTCCGAATGGATTCACACGCCGGGTAAATATGACGGGACTGGGTTTAAACCTACTTATGATTTAGGAATTGAAAAAGGATACAAATTCATACTTCACACTGGGAATATGTTTTTTATTAGGTCGGATCTATTTGATAAATTAAATATTACATATGACAATCCTTTAGAAAACTTTAGAACTAATTGGGGTGGTGGAATATGATTACACATTGAATAGTTATTCTTGATTTGGGTCTTGTTCGTTTCAAACTTTATTATATCTTGATATTATATTATATTATGCGGATGGCATTGATTTTTGGAGGTTTAATGACAAACCCAAAAGACAATAATAACCGATGTTATATAGAACCGTGTTATTTACATTATAAAAAACATTTATTTAATTGTAATAAATCTCATGATATAGATATATATATTCATCTATGGTCAAATAATGTTGACTCAAAAAAAGAACAGGACAAAATAAAACTAATTAATGATTTATATAAACCAACAAAAATTATAGTTCAGACAAATGAGGAATCTAATAATTTCGTATCTAAATTTAAATCCAATCAGAACGGTTTTAATTTAATATCAGACCAATCTTATGATTTATGTTTTTTTTCTAGATTAGATATTATAATAAATCGTGATATAAATTTTGAAAAATATGATAAGCAAGAAATATATCATAATGATGGTATGCCAACCCAAGGCGGTCATTTTGGAGATTTTTATTTCATTTTAAATTTTGAAAATAGCAAACATTTTTCAAATTTATATGATAAAATTCAAAATAAGAGTAACGATCAGTGGACCGAACAAAAATGGAGAGACGAATATATACCTATATTAGAATCTCATTTATTAGAAGTTGGTAAGATTAACAATGATCTTAGAGCAGGATCATATAAAGAAGTTGAAGTTTATAGGAAATTTCGATTTTAATGCATAATTAAAAATCGAAATGGGAAACCTTAAAACTAACAGGTTAAATCAATATTATTAAATTCACCTAATATTGATTTAACACATTTGATAACAACTGTATTCGTCCCATTTCACATTATTATTTAATATGTAATATATATATTATGTTAGCTATTGTAATTATAGGACAAATGCGGTCTTATAAAAATATAGAGATAATTAATTCATATAAAAAATATCTATCTAATAATGAAAGTATAGATTTATATATTTTTACTTGGGATAAATTAGGGTATTCGAATCGACATGGTAATGCAAATATACATTCAAAATGTAATGACATTGTAATTAATGTTGACATTTTAGAATATTATAAAAACTGTGATTTTATAAATGTTAAACACGTTTTAATTGAAGATTTTGATATTTTTATTAAAAGATTGGATGATGAACTATTGCAAATATATAACACTCCGTTTAGAAGTCATTCGAAGGTATCAACATGTCTACCTATTCAATATAAATATCAACAAGCTATAAGATATTTATCAAATTTAAATGATATAGACAACTATTCAAATGTAATAATCACGCGTCCGGATATGTGTTTTGTAGACTATTTACCTACATTAGAAACAGAATTAGATAATATCTATTATAATAGTATATGCGTTAGGTGTATAGATCATTGTTGGTATGGTAAACCCAGAACAATTATTAAACTATTATTTAATATTTATGATGATTTTTTACAAAATTATAATGAAATTACTAATATAGATCAAAAAAATCGAGATAATAATGAATTGTTGCTTTATCAATGTAATAAACATAATATTAACCTTAATATACTACCAAAATACCTAGTTAAAATTATATATATGTAATAAAATAATATTTAATATAAGAATATAATGATAATCATTCCATCTATATATAATGATTATTATTATACCCATAGGTGGAATCGGACAACGATTTAAAGAAAATGGTTATAAAAAACCCAAAGCATTAATTAATATTTATGGAAAACCTATAATATCACATTTATTAGATAATTTAAATACTGATAAAATAGATTATATTTTTATTCCATATAACAAAGAATATAAGCAGTATAGGTTTGAAGATTTATTAAATAAACAATACCCCAAAATACATTTTAAATTTCATTGTCTTGAAGGTAACACAAGGGGTGCTGCAGAAACTATTAATATTGGACTTTGTAACCTTAATGAAAAAAGAAATATACCAGTAATATGTCTAGATAGTGATAATTTTTATACTTGTGATATAATTTCCCAATGGAATGGAGAAAATTGTATTTTTTCATTTGAGGATTTTAATGAAAATCCTATATATTCATATGTAAAAACAGATAATTCTCATAAAGTTACTGATATTAAAGAAAAAGAAAAAATTTCAAATAATGCTTGCACTGGTGCTTATGGATTTCAGTCAATTCATGAATTAACTGAATATACATCGAAAATTATTGAAAAAAACATAACTCAAAAAACTGAATTTTATACTAGTGGAGTAATAAAGGAAATGATAAGTAATGGACGTATTTTTAAAAATAAAACTATATTAAACTCTGATTTTATATGCGTAGGGACACCAATACAAATGAAATTGTTTTATAATAATTATCCAAGAAGAAATTCCATAAATGATGAATTAATAATTAATAATAAGAGAATTTGTTTTGATTTAGATAATACACTTGTAACATATCCTACGGTGAAAGGAGATTATACATCTGTAAAACCAATTGAAAAAAACATAAATTTTTTGAAATACTTGAAACGTTTTGGAAATACTATCATTATTTATACTGCACGACGAATGAAGACGCATAATGGTAATATTGGTAAAATAAATGCGGATATTGGTAAAATAACATTTGAAACATTAGATAAATTTAATATCGTATATGACGAAATATATTTTGGAAAACCATATGCGGATTTTTATATTGATGATTTGGCATTAAACTGTTTTGATGACTTAGAAAAAGAAATGGGATATTATAATAGTAAAATTGAACCAAGAGATTTTCATAGTATTGAAACCGGTAATATTGACACTATAATAAAAAAGGGTAATCTAGAAGGAGAATATTATTATTATCAAAATATACCTTATTCTTTAAAGGATATGTTTCCTATTATTCTATTAGGTGATAATACTTCTATTACAATAGAAAAATTAAATGGAACAACCGCTACAGAATTGTATTTATCTGAAATACTAAATAAAAGTACATTTATTCATATATTAAAAAGTGTAGATAGAATTCAAAACTGTAATATAAATATTAACGATATTAATATATATGAAAATTATGCTTCCAAATTAACAAATAGATATGAAAATTTTGATTATTCATCATTTGAAAATAGTAAAGGTATGTATGAATCAATATTAGTAAAATTACAAGAGTATGAAAAAAACGATCAGGGTAGAAAAACAATCATACACGGCGACCCAGTATTTACCAATATAATTATAAATAAATATGGTAAAATTAAATTCATAGATATGCGAGGAAAAATAGGAGATACATTAACAATATGTGGAGATTGGTTATATGATTGGGCCAAAATTTACCAATCGATAATTGGTTATGATGAAATATTATTATCAAAATCGATTGAAAATAAGTATAAAGAAACTATGATAGACGTCTTTAAAACTTATTTTATTGATCGATTTTCAGAAGAAGATTTTAAGAATTTAAAAGTAATTACAAAAAGTTTACTATTTACGTTGATACCCTTACATAATAATGAAAAGTGTATCCAATATTATAACTTGTTATTTTCTGTATATTTAGTTTAATTTCACCTTATTTTTATGTCGATATATTACAAAATGCTCCAGTTAATTTTCTCTCTACTTTTCTTAGCAAATCTATCAACTGCTTACGATAGTCACCTTACCCATACTGCCGTTAATATTTCGCAAGCAACATATTGTATGACCCAAACAAGTATGTGGGATTGTATTACATGCGATACAACAAATTCTTATGACAATATCCTTATTCAAAATGGAGAACAAGTGATATTTGGATACAACGAAGAATACGAGTCCATCTTCATTAGTTTTAGGGGGTCTGAGAACATACAAAATTGGATAGCAAATATCAAGGTATCATTAATAACACCATATCCAGAAACAAATATAGCAGTCTCGAATGGATTTTATAACCTATTCGATTCCTTACATATAAATATATACAAAATTGTGGACGAATTAGTCGATAAATACAATACAAATCAACTACTACTTACAGGGCACTCTTTAGGCGCGGCATTAGTAACGTTAAACGCATTTGATATTCTATATTATCAAAAAAACTATAAAATCCATTCTCTAATTACATTTGGTTCTCCAAGAGTAGGAAATGAAGACTTCTCGAAAGTGTTTGAAACCTATAACATTAATTCCATTCGTGTGACTCATTACTATGATATGGTTCCGCATGTTCCGGAAGAATTTTTGGGATATCGTCATATTTCCCAAGAAGTATGGTATAATGAACCAAATACAGAATACACATTATGCAATGATGAAAATGGGTCAGAAGACGATGACTGTAGTAATTCTTGTTCTCCTACCAAATGTACGAGTACATCCGATCATTTAGATTATCTACAAATAAGAATGGGAAGTGGTGGTTATTGTTGGTAATACTTCAACACTATAATATATATGCAATAATATATATTTTAGAATAAATGGATTTACAATCAAGTTTTACATTAACAAACGTTGATCGAGGAGTACAATATAAACAAGATACACATGTAAACAAATTAAATTCGCGTCTTTCTGATCGACAGTTTGGAGATTCCCCATTAGAGCCTAATTTTGATATGCGCCCAGTTCCAACCAAATATTCTGTTTTCCCTATTGTGGATAGACGCAAGCCCGTACACGAAGAGAAATTAGAATATGTAAATTATAACCAATCGGTTAATTTCTCACCAGTTATGTCAAATGGCCCTGTGTCAGGGTATATGACAAATGTGGATACAGAGACTATCTTAAGAAATCAATCATTTGCTCTGCAACATGGTATAGGTGAAGATGTCTATGTACCGTCATCAAATAGTGATTTATATAAAGTAACAGTTGTATCACGTCCATCAGAACAACCTCATCTCGGATTGTTTGAATCAAATGTTTTTAGCAATAGACCACACCCAAATGTGGAAAATTCGACAATAGGGAAAGAACAATTCTTTAATCATACACGTACCCAGTTACGTAATTCAGTCTAATGAGAAAATTGATAAAACAAAATATAGTTGTTTATTATATAAATTCAATAATAAATATGATAAACTACTTAACCTCCATTTTGTCGTCAAGAAATTCAAATAGCCAAACCTATCGCTGGTTAGTAGGTATTGCGTTGATATACGCCACTGTCGCAATAAGTAACAAGTCAAATGCTAAATTTATAAAAAATGAAGGGTTTCATCAAACCAAACCCTATGTTTATAAAAAAGACGATGATATCTATGATGAATTCTACGCTGATATTTACGATGAACTGATGAATACAAGTGCGCGAAGTGAATGGGAATTAGTACAAATGATTCGAATAACGTCTCCTGATACAAATAACAGTGTATTTTTAGATATTGGTTCGGGAACTGGTTATACTGTAAATGAACTAACCCAAAATGGATACAGGGCGTATGGAGTAGATAATTCTCAAAAAATGATCGAGTATGCCGAGAAAAAATATCCGAACATACAATTAGTGAATGCGAATGTGAAAGACTCTATGGCATTTGAACGTGCTAGTTTTACGCATATATTATGTACGAAAATGACTATCTATCAATTTAAGGATAAGCATTCGTTTTTCAGTAATTGTTTTCGATGGATGATTCCTAATGGGTATCTAATCCTACATTTGGTGGATAGGAAGTATTTTAATATCATCCAGCCTAATGCGAATCGTGATGTAAAATTCGTACCATTGATTCCCAAGGAAGATGAACGATGTACGAAAGTAGTGTCACATTATGACGATTTCAAATATAAAGCATGTTATTCCTTCCCTGAAAATTTAGAAGAAATGAATGTAGTGAGTTTGACGGAAACATTTACGGACAAGGAAACCAACTATGTTCGTAACCAAGAACATACTATGTATATGGAAGATATGAAAGAAATCGTTAACATTGCCAAACAAGTTGGATTTATATTCCATGCGAAAGTAGATATGGAACATGTTATAGGTGACGAAAATCAATATTTGTATATTTTAGAAAGACCACACTAATACCGATTCTGAAAAATAATTATTTACCAAAATATAGTAGACGATGATCCAATATATTTTTACTTCCCTCTTTTTTTTCTTCTTGGTTTTATTTGCGTATATTAAATTTCGATATCCATTTTGGAACGTTCAGCCCGTTTTTCATACATACGACTATTGGCGTTACTTCTACAGTATACCTTTTATTATATATAAATATCGTCCGGTGAAAACCAAATTTTGCGATTTTTATCAAGTAGAAACATATTCATATGCGGATTGTTCTCCGAAACACAAACGCGACATTGTAAATTTACTTCAATGTTACTATATTCCCTCTGAAAAGATATTATATACAATAAGAGAAGAAGACATAGATTTAATATTATCGGGTACAAATGAAACTACTTATATGTCATTATTCTACGAAAAGATATTTCAAAACACGGATGAAGGCGAAACTAAAATGATAGTCAATAGTGAGCCAATTGGATGTATTACATCTAGGCCATATAAAATGTTCTACCGACCTACATTAGTAGAAGATTGTTATACTGATATATTAATTTACATGATTGATTATTTATGCGTTCATCGAGAACGAGATCAAGCAAAAATGAACCGTACCCTGTTACAAACGCACGAGTATAATCAACGTATAAAAAATCCGAACATATTGGTATCACTCTTAAAGAAAGAGATTGATTTATTTGATGGAGTTATTCCACTGGTAAGATACCAAACAAACACCTACTATATACCAAAAATCAACGAGTCAGTCCTACCCGCACATTTTATAGTAGCACGTATCGAAGATACGAACAAGGATATGTTGACCGATTTTTTATATAATCAAACCCATACAACTTACGAGAACATGCCATGTTTGTTTGATATATGTATTATGCAGGATACAGCATACTATTTATCATTAGTAAAAAGGGGTTTAATGCATATTTATTGCATGTATTGTAAAGAGCAAGTATATGGGTTGTATTTTTACAAAGATACCACATCACAATATGAGTATGTAGATGGAACTGCCGTACAATTGGTATCTAGTATAATGAATACAACAAATGATTTGTTATTCAATGCAGGATTTCTACATAGTATATCACAATTAACAAAATATAAAAATGATTATAATTTAGTCATGATAGAGAACATAGGGCATAATATAACAATAGACGCCTACTGGAATTCGCAAAACACACCAATATTTTCTAACAACACTGCGTATTATCTATATAACATGATATATCCATGTTCTCCATTATTGCCTGAAAGATGTATGATTATATTGTAAATATCAAATATATCGTATGGATATTTACAATTACCGCGTGTATTTGCCTGCCCGTGCAAAAGAATCCACGACAAAAATTACGAAAATGCCTAGAAATGTATATAATAGAAATTCCTCGGTAATGTTATCGGTTTTCTCGGTTTGTTGTTCTTCAAGAATGTGAATCATATAATTAATCTTTTCCATTAATTTATCATCCCCTTTAGACCCGGATATACCCATATTAGCATAATATGGTGCGGTTGACCCACTCGACGAGGGTGGATTGTAACTTTGTGAATAATTACTTAATTTCTGACTATGTGTGTCGTTTGCGCCATAATTTTTAACATCGCCTAAAATATTCGATGACGCACCTCCACCGGAGAACTTTGGAAGAGGCGGTATATATTGTTTCATATCAGTGTTGTCATTATAGTCTCCCTTTACACTAATTTCAGGAGGTGAAATTGGCTTAAATTCCCCCAGTTTATTATTGTCGTCTTGTGTATCCGACGCGGTAATTTGATTTAATAAATTATTTACCCGACTGGTTCTCTGATCGTATTCTTCTTTTAAATTGTCAATGCTATTATTCGATCCGTTACTGTTATTATATGAATTCAACTCCGATTGAGGTTTAAGTTTAATAGTTTTACGAATAGACGGAATGCGTTTTTTGGATGTAATGTCGTCATTCGTCCAAGGTGATGATGTTGCGACTAAAGACATGGAATTATAAATTGATTGTACTTAAAAAATAAGTAGATAATAATTCGATATTAGCGAACTTAATATTGAGATAAAAGAAAATATGGTTCTATTTATATTATGAATTCTATAAAAACTACTGTCGCACAATTTATACCTATTGTACTTGTGTACCTATTATTGTCGAGATATATGGGATGCGTCCGCGTTAGTCAGAGCATTTTAGGAAAAATAATGGTATCTTTGGTTATCTTGTTTTACACTTCGATTGACAAGGTACTTGGACTATTTGTTTGTGCTTTAATTATACTATTCTACCAAATGGATTCTGTTGAAAATATGCTAAATGCTGAAGGATTTGGTTCAGAAATAGATGACGAATATACTGAAATAAACAAAATAGAACCGTCACAAAATAGTTGCGGTTGTGGGAAAGAGACATTTTCTACTATCGAGAAAAATGATGATGTCGGTTATATAAATAGCCATTCACAAGATGAATTTAGAGAACAAAATTGTATGAATGGTCTGTTAAAACATAAAGATATGAATGTCAAACCGGAAATGACCGAGCACGTATACCCTGAATTGAAGTTTAAAAATGATTATTGTAATGCTTGTGCTCCAACATGCAATTTTTCTGTTATAGAGTCAAAAATGCACGCTGAAGATAAATTATTATCCAAGTTCTCAAAGTAAAAATATGTATACTCAATGTAACAAGATAATGGCAAAAGACAACAAGGACACATTTAAGAATTCATTCGAATATATACACTCTCATATTCAGAGAATAAACGACAGTAAGATTTTCGCAGGTCTTATGATTATTGTTCTAAATATTGTTTCTAAATATACAAGCATAGGATTAAGCAAGACAATGGAATCATATTTAAAATATACATTTAGTCGTCAATTGTTAATGTTCTCTATCGCATGGATGGGAACTAGAGATATTTACATCGCATTCTTTGCTACTATTATGTTTACTTTATTTACTGATTATCTATTCAATGAGGACAGTGCGCTTTGTATTTTAACTGACGATTTTCGCGAATATCATACTGCATTAAATGCGGAGTCTACCCAAATAACTGAGAATGTGACAAATGATGAAATCAAGAAGGCAAAAGAGGTTTTAGCGAAAGCAAAAGAACAAAATAAAGATGGTACTGAAATTAAAGGATTTTCTATGAAATAAAACTGAATTATGTGAATATTATATTCACATAATATATCAATACCAATACAATATGAGTATAAATATAGAGATACTAAAATTAACATTGAGTACGAATATCCCAGGACAAAAACCAATGGAATTTACAAAGAATATGTTATATCACCCGGATTTTAGTTCATTCTCGGGCATTGAGAATTATCCATACATAACGAGCCAACAACTTTATCCCGAAGACGACTTAACAAGTTTACCATATAATGAAATTGTTAGTTTCTTTTTTAACAAGAATAAATTTCGAGAAACTTTAAATCGAAAAAAACCAACCAAATCAGAAAGAACAAAACCGAAAACGAATTATTCCAATGAAAATGTTACAATAATGTTAAAATTATTGTTTTCAACAAAATATTTCATTGTGAACAACATCCACACTTCTCTTGATATTATTACGAAAAAGGGATCAACCAACTCCATTTTTTTTAATCCATTTGATACTAAATTTTCATATATTAAAGTAAATGGTAACACATATACTGTAACCAAAGTAATTTGGCAAAACGATATAGTGAATCATCCCAAATATAAAGAAATAATGTATGAAGTAAATGATGTAATCTCGAAATACACAGAAGAGTACCCCGATGACAATACAGAGTTAAATAAAGAACGCACGAGCATACTGAACACTCAACCGAGTAACAGCGCCCATTACGCATACAATTTGAGAACGCATATTATACCTAGATTTAAAGAACCATATCGAACATCTGGAAATCCCACAATAAATGCGTTGTTTAAAACAATGCGTTCGAAGAAAGACAAAGCAGAACAATTTTACGATTTATTTGAAAGTGCATTTAATCGATATGTATTGAACGATAAAAGTGTAAAAATAGACCATGATTATTTAGGTACAGGTGTCGATAGGGTTAACATCGGGTATGGTAACGATGTACCCAAACGAGAGATTTTTATACTATTAGATGTGATAAAAGGCGAAGTAAATGAAGATAACAAAAAGGAGGTTTATTGCCCGTATACATATGACTATCTAGGGGATAGATTGAATAATTTGGTATTTAACAGTGAGGATAGTATGATATTGTTGAACTCTGAATCTATATATTCTGTAAAAGATAAGACCTCGAGTCAAAATGAATCAATATCTACTCCCGCAAAATCCAACGCAAGTAATTTTCACTCAAATAAAGAGACTATAGATTTGTTCTATAAGTTTTTTAATACCAAACTCGAGGACAAAACAAAATCCGACGAGTTAAAAAAAATAATACAACCATTAAAAGCAGATGATCTAATAAAAGGAGAAGAGATTTTTGTCTATATTAAAGAGAACAATAAAGAGTTATATAGCATGATACAAAAATCAAGTGAAAATAATACGTCGTCTGATTTACAGAGGAATGCTATAATTACAAAAAAAGGAGAATATCAGACCCAACGTCAAATTATTAACCAAACCAAGAATCAGGTTGAAACGCGCGAACAAACGACATTAAAACAACAAAAACTCGCAAATTATAATTTGTATATTTTTCTATTAAATCAGTTAATCGAATTTGAAAATAAAAAGTTACCTCCTGTTTTAGGAGGTAAGTCTAAACATAGACGCAAAAAAATGCGTAATACAACTCGTAAAGTGAAAAAATTGAAATAACAACTGTATATTCAGTGCGATATATAAGTTGACAATTATACATGGAGGCACCTTTCGTATATTACAGGAACGTCGCATGCAAATGCGACAAAACACCAATAGAAGATACAATTGACGTTCAATGTTGTGACTGCATTAGTGGATATAAACGAACCGACCGACACCCATATTGCGATTGTACACAGAAGGTGACGACCTTGATGATATGTATTGAATGCAACAATATCCGAAACAATATACAGACACTCAACGATGAATTGGACGACTTATTATTTGATTTATCACGTCAGATACGAAGATATGATCCAGAAATTGATGTTATGTTGAATAGACTAAAACAAATATCAATCGAATTGAGACAGTTAGACCGTAAATTACTTGAAAAAATATAACTAATAAATTTCCCAAATATAGGTATATCTAATTTTTTATTGACAATACATATTCGAAAAAAGTATTTCAAATATGCAATAACAAGAGAAAAATGTTCAAGTGCGGGCTCGAACCGCAGACCTTCGGCTCATAAGACCGATGCTCTAACCAACTGAGCTACGAGAACAAAAATAGTTTATAGACATATTAGGTCTATCTCAAGCCCCCTTCCTCGCTTAAGATTGTGAGATACTAACTGCTGGTCTCCAGTAGACATAATTTTCATTAATATTACAGGTAACAACCAATAGTTCCATCGTTAAATGGAATATCTCTCCATTTCCCTATTGTAGGGGACTTTGTGAGGGCGTCCCTTACTGCCCCGCACTCGATGTGGGGTTTGAACCCACGACCACACGCTTAAAAGGCGTGCGCTCTACCAACTGAGCTAATCGAGTATTGAAACTTTTATTGTGGTTTCATCACAAGTTGTATGACCGGTTCCCCCGATATTATATATATGGATGTTTATTTAAGTACTTTGTATTATATATTTACCTGCATAATGGTCTACTTTTTCTTATTAAAGACAGGTTTTCCATTTTTAAAATGTCCTACCTCGTCTCCAATTTCGTCGTCTTTGTCAATACTATAAATAATACCATCAATTTCATTTGTGGTATAATATAATTTCTTTTTAATCGTCACTTCATATGCTTCTTCTTCTTCTTCTTCAGATTCTTCGACATCAACTTCGACTTCCTCTTCTTCCTCTTCTTCAGATTCTTCTACTTCAATTTCGACTTCCTCCTCTTCTTCAGATTCTTCCACTTCAACTTCAACTTCGACTTCCTCTTCTTCAGATTCTTCGACATCAACTTCGACTTCCTCTTCTTCAGATTCTTCGACATCAACTTCGACTTCCTCTTCTTCAGATTCTTCGACCTCAACTTCGACTTCCTCTTCTTCGGATTCTTCGGATTCTTCGACTTCCTCCTCTTCTTCGGATTCATGAGATACAATGCTAGTTGTATCATTTGTTTGGTCGTCGGTTAATTCTATAGTATTTTCAATATTAGGTAAAATTGGTAATTTTTGAGATATGTCAGTTCTCCATGTTGTCTCACCATCGTCTCCGTACACAAGTTGAGAACCTTGTTGTGCACCATTATCAGAGACTATCTCGTACGTAATATTTATGTCATTATTGTTTGTAGAGGTGGACAATTCATCTATTGTCATTTTTTCTTGTTTAATATAAACCTTTTCATTTGTTTTGAATGGAACATCTTTTGTATGGGAACAACAACAATGGGGGTGTTTATTTGTAAGCATTTCAATGACCTTTTTTAATGTTTTGTTTTCAGAAACAAGATCTTTATTTTCTTTATCCAATACATTGACACGCTTGATTGCCCGTTTTACAAACGGTATTTTTGCGAGTGCGTTATAGTTTTCGAGAAGAATTTTGTTAGCTACCATGATGAAGTATAATAATATATCATTTATTATATCATTATATCATTTTCAATTTTATATCATATACGATCACCAGTATATTTTCTGCCAATCAGATGGAAACAAATCAGTTGTGTCATGCGTTAATGCTGGTCCAAACCAAGTACTCGGGTAACATACCTTCTTGTTTTTATTTGAATTAAAATATGCCGCCCACCAACTGTAAGTACTATTGGCAATAATATTATGGTCACAACAACTCATAATTAGCATTTGCTTCCAATCATCAATTGCATCATCCACCTTTACAAATTCTACATTACTGAACGATGATTGTAATCGAGAAATAATTTTAGAAACGGTCTCATTATCCAATTGTTGACAAAAGTACAATACTCGTATCGGAGAACTCTTCCCCATTAGCATATTACAAATAGCATTATAGTAATAACTATATGGCATAAGTGGATGACACTGTTGTATATTCACATAATCTCCTAATCTAAAATGCATACTGATTGTTGTTTTATCTGCGAATAAACATTCGTATTGATTTTTTACTGACAATTGTTGATCTGTCAATTTAATCATATTAGATATTTTTCCCCATGACTTTTCAAAATATTTATAACTTTGAAAATATCCAACTAATAAAACGCGATCAATTATGTTTTCTGGTATTTTAACATAACGAAAAGAGGTCTCACAATAGTTAGGTAGACATGCGAGTGTATCATTGATGACAGTTGTATTATTATATGTAGTATATCTGCGTAAATCCGACAGAAATGTTTCCCAGTAAGTAGAACGTACTGTACCACATTTTAGTTCTGATGTATAGGAGAACATAAAATCTTTATTATTTTCTAGCCCATGTGCGATACATGTAAATATTTGAAATAGTTGGTTACCCAACCCACCTTTTAGTTCAACTGAAACTAGAGTAGACATTAATATATAAATAGTGGTATATCTATATTCTTTCATTTTCTTGTTTATTTTCACAAGAAAATGAAATTATAATCCAAATGTTTCCTTGATTATGTCTGTTTTACTTGGTCCCTTCTTCTTTTCACTCTGACGCTTCACTTTATACACTCCGGTATTATTAGTTGTTGGTTTACTGTAACTATTACTAGTAAAATCTTCATTGTCTTCATGCAGTTCGGGTAAAATTCTCGTCATTGGTTTATCCACTACTAAAAGCATATGGTCGGATTTAAGCAACTTTCTATATTCTTGAATAGATAAATTGCCATAGTACTTATCTAGCAAATAATATGGGTTAGGTGCGGGTTTAATATTTTTTTTGAAGTTATATACCTTTCCATATGTTTGATTAAGTAGGTGGTACCTTTCAAATTTTATAGAATCGTCAATATTCTCCTTCATAAGATGTGCTACCGCACATTCGGGTCTACAAAATGATCCATATCCATATATCACATTATTCATATCATATTTAGGGATATAACATGATGGATTATCGTACTCATACGTACACCAAAAACATGCGACCTTTTTATCCGGGTACTCTGATTTGTATAATTGTAATTTTATTTCCTTTAATTTAGTATTGATATCTTTCATAGAGATATTATCCGTCTCGTCGTCAGGTTCATTGTCATTTTCAGATAAACTAAACTTTTTACACATCTTACAAATGGAGTTATTTATATTAGTATCTACCACCGGGGCGGATGATGTATTGGGTTCGGTATTTTCATAGACTGCAAACGTATTATTCGCGGGCATGTCATAATTCGAAACAGATGGCGGTGCGTCCGGATTGTATTCGAGTGGGTCATTTACATACTGAGATATAGTAGTATTATGTACGGACAAGTCGTCCATACAACACTTTAGGTGTAAGATCACATTCGAAATCGTAGTTTGATCGACAGTGGGTTCACTTGGCTTCAATATTAATTTACCACCCTTCGGTTTTCTCCCACGCTTCTTTCCAGTTGGTTCGACAACAGATGTCGTGTCTAATGCCAGTTCCGCTTCTATTTCAGACTTCTTTTTCCTTCCGCGTTTCTTTTTTATAGGTTCTTCTGTATTCATATTAACCGACTTATAAGTATTTATTCGCAATAATGTTTATATTGTTTGTATAATGTATTTGGGAGGCTAATATAATAGATTTTTTCAAACTATATAAGTGTAAACTTATATACGACTAATATAGATGGAAAAAAACAATTATTTAACCAAACAAATTATCACTTATATGGGTAATAAACGCAAGTTATTAACATATATAGATAATGTTCTCGATGACATATGTGAAGAACTACAATGTGATACATTAACTGCAGGCGATGGATTCTCCGGGTCGGGTATAGTAAGTCGATTATTAAAACGACGATCTAAAAAATTATATACAAACGACATAGCCGGTTATAGCAAAACGTTAAATATATGTTATTTATCTACGCCAACATCTAATATGCGCGGTCGAATCAATACATATATTGACACAGCAAATGATATTGCGAATAATACGACTGAAGTGTCTGAACCATGGATATCAAAACATTGGTCTCCAAAAGATAGTACTATACTTGAATCAGAACGGGCATATTTTACACGTGATAATGCGGTACGGATAGACGCTATTCGAGATTATATAGAAACTATACCCGTAAAGTACAGAGATCACATAAAAGCCCCGTTATTAGTAGAAAGTTCAATACATAATAATACCAACGGCCAGTTTTCTGCGTTTTATAAAGATGGTAATAATATCGGTAAATACGGTGGAAAAAAGGAAATAGATATCAAACGAATCACACAACAAATAAAATTACCGTATCCAATATACGATACAAATAAATGTGACATTCATGTTTCACAAATGGATACGAATGAATGGGTAAAAAAAATACCCGAAGTAGATGTAGTCTATTATGATCCGCCGTACAATAAGCATCCATATGATATATATTATTTTATGTTAGATATAATTAATAATTGGAACAAAGAACTTGATATTCCCAATACAAATAGGGGACAACCAAATAATAGAACCAAATCAAAATACAATAGTAGTATACACGCGGAATCAGCATTGATCGAGTTATTGAGTAATACTCAATCAAAATACATTTTATTGTCGTACAATGACAAAGGTATTATACCGATATCAAAAATGGATACCATTTTGAAGATTTTCAATAACGTACAAAAAATACCAATCGACCATAAAGTATACAATCGATTAAAGGGGATTAGTAATTATAAACGAGACAAGGAATACACCAATGTAAAAGAGTATTTATACGTAATCCAAAAATAAGAGAGAAAATCATATATATGCTAATGATATATGATTTTTAGTAACTAGTTATTGTAACAATCCCTGCATACTGGTACATAATTACTGGAACCAATAAGTACCTGCTGTTCTTCATTAGTGAGTCGTTTTGAAAAGATAGCATTCTTATTACATTTTTCGCACTTCGCATGTAACTTAATGACATTGTCTGACATAGGAATTAAATCTAATAATCCACCAAACTTACACCGTTTAAAATCGCCATCTAATCCACAAACATATACCTCTTTTCTATGTGTTTCTACTAATGTAATTACGCTATCATATAAATCAGGAAAGAATTGCCCTTCATTAATTAATATTATATCGTGTGCATGTATTTCAGGCTCTTTACATACTTCTTTAATAGTGTTGGAAAATACACATGGTATCATTAATTTATCATGAGTTGATAACATCGAATTATGATATCGCGTGTCGCCACTATAGTTGATAACCTGGACTTTTCTACCTTCGGCAATTTTTTCGTTGTATATATTAATTAGTCGCGTGGTTTTCCCTGAAAACATTGGTCCAATAATGAGTTCAAGATAACTAATATGTGAATTTGACATTACAATAGTTATGGTGTAATTATTATATTATTTTTGATAATATATTATATAGATATTAAATCAATTTTTATTGAAGATATATTCAAATACGAATAAATATAAACAGATGCGCGGTATTATAGTTATTACAAAATGGCATATAAACAAAACATACCGTGGGTAGAGAAGTATAGACCGACACAATTCGAAAATATTGTTCTCGATAAAACGAATCGCAGTATATTTGAAAACATTATCAAAAATGAATATTTCCCAAATTTATTGTTTTATGGTCCACCTGGAACTGGTAAAACTACAACCATTATTAATTTGATTAATGAATACCAACGGACTCATACTAAAATTAACAAGGAAAATGTAATACACTTAAACGCATCAGATGAGCGAGGTATTGATATAATTCGTAATCAGATCCAACAATTTGTAAAGTCCAAAAATTTCTTCGAGGTAGGTATAAAGTTTGTAATATTAGACGAGGTGGATTATATGACAAAGAACGCACAACAAGCATTAAAATATTTAATACAATCCACGAATTATAATGTTCGGTTCTGTTTAATATGTAACTACATAAGTAAATTAATTGTATCGCTACAAAGTGAATTCATATGCATTCGATTTAATCAACTACCAGAACCTGATATATATAATTTCGTAAAAAAAATTTCAGAGAACGAGGGATTATCGTTGTCTGACCGCGTTATTGCTACTATTCAAAATACATACAAATCAGATATACGCAGTATGATTAATTTTATCCAACTTAATCAAAATTTAACAGAATGGAATGATAGTATTATTACCAATGATACATGGAAAAATATGTACGACTTACATCGTTGTGAAAAATCACGTGAATTAAAAGAATATATCCAAAATATAAGCATTCAATACAATACAGACAAGAAGGGGATTATATTGAAATATTTCAATTATATTATACGCAATAAGATAGAAAACATAACGCCCATTTTCTTCGACAAGATCGAGTCGATCGTACACTCAAATAGCAACGATTTAAATAATATACTCAACTATTTATGCGATAATTTTAATGACGCTTTTACATAAAATTGAAACTATATAAACGTATCTATATTGATTATTAATAATATATATATATAGACAATATGGAAGAATTATTAGATAATGAATGGAGCGCATTTTTGTCTAATCAAGAATTAAACACTTACGATTTTACATCATTAAACTCTAGTTATAATGAAAATAAAAATAAAGAAAATGAAATCCATGCGGATAACTCTCAAGTGGAAGATATACCGGATCTAGAATTAATGAAAACTGGAAGTATACCAATATGCGAAGATTTGTATATTTCAACAACAACAAAGGTACTATTTTTGAATTGTCCTATCGATATTCAATGTATATTTTGGAAGATCCCAATAATAGATTATTGGAAATCATCTAATGGAGTATTAAAAAAACAAATCAAAATAGTCTCCTCTACAAAAGAGGAGTTTGATAATTATAAAAGTAAATTGGAAGGAATTAATTATTACAATGAAAATATTATTAAGCAGATAGATAACCCAACTGCTAGACGAATTAAATTTAAGGATGAGCGCAAGATTACAATTGGAATATCTAAAAAGGATATAATGACGTGTAGAGGTAAAGTAAAAAACGCATTTTATAATTGTTTTGCGATTATTATGAGATTTAAATATGAAGATAGTTTCCGAGAAATACATGTAAAAGTATTCAATACAGGTAAAATGGAAATACCGGGTGTCTTAAATGATGAAATATTATCTATTGTAAAGAAAATGGTACTTGATTTATTAAACCCATTAGTGAATCAACGATTATACTTTTTAGAAAACGACAAAGAAAATAATGTATTAATCAATTCAAATTTCAATTGCGGATTTTACATTAACCGAGATAAGTTATATTCTATACTACGAAGTTCTAAATATAATATTGAAACGGCTTACGACCCATGTAGTTATCCGGGTATAAAATGTAAATTTTATTTCAATATGGATGAGGATTTCAACTTAGAGAAACAAACGGGACAAGTCGGCATTGAAGATAGAAACATGAAAATGAGTGAATTGGGCGATGCCAAAAAATATACAGAAGTGTCGTTTATGGTGTTTAGAACGGGCAGTTGTTTAATTGTCGGAAATTGTACTGAGAAAATATTAAGATTTGTATATAGTTTCATCAAAAAGATATTATGTGACGAATATTACAAGATAAACGTGAAGAACACAGATACTAATGTAAAAATAAAAAAGGAAAAACTCCGAAAAAAAAATATTATTGTATCGAGTGAATATTATTCTAACATTATTCCGAATACAACCACATAACAAACTCATCAGTGGTAAGGTTGTTAAAATTGTCTTTAAATTTAGCATTACCTATAGATAATTTTGAAAAAACGATTTCGTTTTTTTCTTTATCGGTTATCGACCCACTACGTATACGTTTTGATTTTTCACTCTTATGTAACATACTATTTAATAATTCAATATATTTATCAGATGACATAGATAACTTTTGATGTATATATTCTAAATAATATGTAGTGAAATCGAGTTTTTCGATATGTAACAAATATTTGTCTAAAAATTTTTCACATAAATGTATACGAAATGTAAAATCATACAAATAATTGTTCCAACATAGTAAACTATTAAGAAATTTAGATATACGTATAAATAACATTCTCCATTCTTTATCGTTTATTACAATTGAATCGTCTGCTAATGATAATATATTAGTCAATGTAGATGATTTTTCTCGCTCTATACCGTCATGTAAGGGGAAAATCGCCTTTTTATACACAAATGTAATAGCATCCTTATGATTAAGTGAATTAATTAATTGTGATTCTTGTATCTGTTCAATATATTCTAAAAAATAATAATATGTTTGACGTGCCTGATAAAGTGCTTTATCCAATTGTTTTGTATGTAATAATGTATACTCAAATACGCGATGAATAGATGTAATGCCAACCGATAACGTCATTACAGATTGTTGCGAATTCAATATTATTTTCGACTCTTGGATGCGTTTTACAAACTCATTCATGACTAGACAATATTTTTCGATAATTTGTAATTTATTTGTTTTTGTTGTATTCATCTATACCTTATAAATAGATTCTATTGACGTGCCTACTTTGAAAATATATTATTATTGACTTTAAGTATTTAAAGTAAACATTCTATGATTACATATATCATAGAATGCAAGATACTTCTTCTGAAAAAAATGCGAGTAATTATAAATTACCTGAAGTGACTACACTTCAACACGCAATTAAGTTGTCGATTGTAGACGACAAGCCTATTATGATGGATTACTGGACGGCATCCCTTGAAAAATCGGTATTGATCGGTGTAAAGGATACCCAAGAAAAATTATTAGTCAAGAGCGAGGATGAATACACTAGTCCTATTTCCAAGATCTACAAGGTTGGTTCAGAATACATTGTTATTACTGAAAATTCAATTTATATTGTAGATGTTGAAATTCCAACAAAGAGAATATCTTAATTGATAAGATGTAATTACAGTTAACAATTACACCTTATGGTAATCCATTTTTTATATGATCCATTTGATCTCTTGATAGTTCATCGGGAAATTCAATTTCAAATTCAAAAATAAGTTTCCCTATCATATTATTACGTTTCATACCTAGTCCTTCAATTATTTGTTTATGTCCTGGTTTTATTATAATAGATGGATTTACATTATTCATTCCCAGTTTTTTTCCACTAACATGTATAAACTCAAACGCAAAACCACACAGAGCATCTTTTAATGAAACCTTTTTGCGATAACATAAATCTAAACCTATGCGCCGAAATAATTCATTCGAACATACATTAACTACTAGTTTAACATCACCATGTATAGTTTCAAGTATATTTCCTTTCCCTCCTAACGTGATAGTTTCGTTATTATCAATACCTGGGGGTAGTTCAACTTGAATTGTTTCAATCTCGGGACGCCTTGCACCATTTTCGTGTACCCATCTTTCTATTTCAATCGGCAGTGTTATTCCGGAATATGCTTGTTCTAATGTTATATTCAGTTGTTGTGTAATAGTATCGGGCTTATGAACGCCCATGTTAGTACGGAACACATGGGTAGTAGTGTTTCCATTGCGGAATATTTGAATATTTGGCATATTGGAGTTCATGTGGACTCCATTAAACATCATATTAAACATATTATCCATATTGTGAAAGCCTTGAAACGGGTTCATTTTTGTTCCATTTTGTGTGTCGTCATATTCTTTTTTTTTTTCAGGGTCTCCTAATATTTCATAAGCAGTGCTTATTTCTTGAAACATTAAGGTCGCGTCTGAACTTTGATTGCGATCGGGATGATATTTTAATGATAATGAACGATACGCCTTCTTTATTTCTACATCGGTAGCAGTATTATCTATACCCAAGGTTTGATAGTGGGTTCTCGACATTATTATACTATAATCATTATGTTTTTATAACATTTTTGAATAAATGATATAAATTTACTTTGTTAGAATAATATACTATATTATGGCATATCAAAATAATGACAATACTTTTATTAACAAATACAAACCCTATTTTATTAATGATTTCAGTATAAGTCAACATTTAAAAGAAACTATTCATACATTAATCGATATTGACAATCTGAATCTATTATTTGTGGGAAACCCATGTTCGGGTAAAACAACATTATTGTATGCGATAATTCGAGAATATTACGGATTATCTAAAACCGATTCTTTTCCAGAACATGAAATCCTTTTTATAAATAATTTGAAAGAACAAGGTATTCAATACTTTCGAAATGATATGAAAACGTTTTGTCAGTCAAGAAGTTCAATACATGGAAAAAAAAAACTGGTTATTGTTGATGATATAGACAGCATTAACGAACAAAGTCAACAAGTATTTCGTAACTATCTAGATAAATATAAAAATAATATCAACTTTATTTCGGTATGTTGTAACCTCCAAAAAGTGATTGAAAGCATGCAGTCAAGAACGCATATTATAAAAATTAATCAACCTTCGACCGACGAGATACGGACAATTATGAATAAAATTATAGAAACGGAGAACATGATAATTGATATTGAATCGAAGGACTATTTGGTGAATATTTCTGAAAATTCGATTAGATTGTTAATTAATTACCTGGAAAAAATATACATATTAGGCAAACCGATTACAATTGAACTATGTAGACAATTAGTATCAAATATTTCATATGAATTGTTAGAAGGATATTTTTACAGTATTAAAAATAAAAAGTTACACGATGCGATTCGAATATTATACAGTATACATGATTATGGTTATTCTGTAATTGATATTTTAGACTGCTTTATTTGTTTCGTAAAACAGACCAATATACTGTCTGAAGAGACCAAGTATGAAATAATCCCATTTTTATGCAAGTATATAACAGTGTTTCATAATATACATGAAGACGGTATAGAATTAGCATTATTTACAAATAATTTATATAGTCTATTCCATTCATAGAGATAAATTTATCCAACCATTTAGAGATTTTATATCGCATATTATATAATCAATATTTTTTGGAAAGAATATGGTTTCACAAATTTTCAAAAAAAGCGTACCCTTAAATATTTTGTATGATTTACTTGATCTAATCGCGCTTAAAAAAGAAAATTATTACACAATTGATATGAATTCTTATAAAAAAATGATCTATAATAATTATCATATTGATTTATGTGAAAAATTAAAACCATATTATCACGAAGGAAAACAGTTTTATTTAGAGCGTAAAATAACATACACTGCGTTTACTACTATTTTACGTCAATTATGTAAACACTTGACTGTTATGTTTACCTCCAAAATTAATTACAATAAATCAAAGTACAACATCGACTATACAATCTTTTTCTGAACCTAAATTTGTACTTACCGTAATTTGCGAATTTAGTTTACAAAAAACATATTAGTATACTATATATTCAGACCGACGTAATGTTATTTAGTTCAAAAAATGTATCCACATATATACTAACGATTGGGGTTATAGTTGTTGCAAGTTATTTTTCAGATAAATACAAACAAACATTTGAAACAAATGATGATTATGAACTTATAAAAAAATATTTACTTAATGATTCTCCGTTGTATGGATATAATCGCCCAAAAATCTGGATTCATACTAAATATGAAATAAACGCACGTAAATGGAAAGATTTTTATTCTAGAAATACTACTGATTTAAATCAACCCTACATACATCTAACAATTAAAACTATTATCGACCACTGTGGCGAAGATTTTAACATTTGTCTAATTGACGATGAATCGTTTAGTAAATTAATCCCTTCATGGGATATTGATTTGAGTAAGGTCGCAGAACCACAACGAAGTCAGTACCGTGAATTAGGGTTATTACAGTTAATCTATTTCTACGGTGGTATGACTGTTCCTAATTCATTTGTATGTAAACAAAATTTAAAATCATTATTTGACGAAGGTACACGATGGAACAAACCATTTGTTTGCGAAAGTGTAAACCACAACACATATTTACTAAAAAATGGAAATTCAAAATGTTTTTCTCCCGATACAACATTTATAGGTGCACATAAAGATGATACTACAATGTTAGAGTTGATTGAATATTTAAAAAATCGTAATCATAATACTCACATATCCAATGAAAATGAATTTATGAAGGATACTGCATTGTGGTGTTCCAATGCTATTCAAAATGAAAGGATGAATATCATAGACGGAGGGCTTATTGGTGTAAAGAACGCAAATGGAAAAGCAGTGTTATTAGAAAATCTTATGGAAGAAGCATATATCCCATTTCATGACAACTGTTATGGAATTCACATACCTGCTGATGAGATACTTAAACGACAAAAATATCAATGGTTCGCAGTATTATCATCGGAGGCCGTATTAAATACTACTTCTATTATTTCAAAACATTTATTATCCGCTGTTTCGGACAAGCAAGACATGTATACTAAAGACACTGAAAAACGCAGTGTAGTTACCATATAAATTATATAAAAATACAATATAAAAGTTTTTGATTATATTGTATAATGGAGTTACATAAAGAAAAGACACGTAACAATGCCGAACTAGATAAATTTATACACGGTTCTGTTGATACTATTCAAACTTTATTTTCAAAATATGAAAATGACGATTATATGATATCAAAGATTTTTTCCTACGTAAATACACAATTACCCAATATTATTGATAATATTAAATCATCCCACGAGTTTAGAATTACCCGAATGGAAGAACTCACGGCAGAGCAAGACAACTTCGTTCACTCTTTTTTTAACGACAATCAATATTTCTTTGTTCCTACTACAGAACGTTTTTTTTATTACGATGGTATTCATTATCAAGTTATAAACGAGGATGATATATTACATAACATATTGACTACCATTACACGTGGAAAAAATCTTATGACATGGAAACAGAGAACCAAAATTCATATTATGAAGCGTATAAAGGAAACAAATCTAATACAAAGTATACCCGAATCCGATACGATACAAAGTGTAATCGACGCACTATATCCTTCATTATTTCCTTCACGAAACGAAGTCAAATATTTTCTAACCATTCTAGGTGATAATATTCATCGGAAAAATACAAATCTTATTCATTATATTCAACCTTCTTCTAGACAGTTTATAAAAGAACTTAATTCAATTTGTCAATTCTTAATTGGTAATAATCTATCACAAACCTTTAAAAACAAGTTTCATGACCACAATTATCAAGATTGTCGTTTGGTAAATATAAGCGACACTGTTAGACACGAACATGTATGGAACCAAATTATTCAACCATTGTCATTAGATCTTTTATGTGTGGCTTCACATTACTCACTTCGATATGGGTCATCTGATGATTTTATAATGAATTACAGTAACGATACTGAACTACTCGATTCGGTTTTTTATGTAAAAAAAATGGATACATCTACATTGATTTCAAAATTTATATCCGACTACATTGATATTAATTTATCTGAAAATAGTGAAACTATTGGAAGTGTAATACCGGATAACTATGATGGGTTAATACGCACACCACAAATAACTTGGAAAAACATGCAGTACTTATGGAAACACTTTTTAGATGCGAATAAACTTCCGCCAATTATGTTCTTAAATACATTTAAAACCTTCTTGGTTGAAAAATTAACACCCTATTTTAACGAGGAACAGGATTCATTTATTGGTATATGTAGTAAACATTTACCGGCTATCCAAAAATTTTTACATTTTTGGAACGATACGATTGTATTAGACACAACCGAGTTCGATTTTGAAATAGAAGAAATTGTTTGTTTATTCAAAAAATGGGGTGTAATCATGAATATAGGTAGTGTTAATCTAAATGACAAACAAATTATTGACCTAATACAGTATTTTTTTCCATCTATTGATATTGAACGAGATAAATACATTATCGGAATTCGATGTAAACTATGGGATAAACAATTAGATATTCAAGTTGCGTTAGATAATATGAAAGAATCAACCAGAAATAAATTTACTACAACTGGGGTTTCATCGCCTAGTCTTCTTCCTAATATTTCTATCTATGACGCATATATTTACTACTGTAAATATTACTCTTCCGGAAATTCACAGATTGTCGGGAAAACATACTTTGAAAAATATGTATTCGAACACTTTGAAGAATATATTATAGATAGTAAATATTTGTCACCCGACTGGTACATACTATAGTGACAATTGTCGTTCATATTCTAGTATACGTCTTTGAGTTATACTAGAATTATTTTTTCTTGCGCGTCTTGTTTTTCTTTACATATCCAAATTTCCCTTTCTTTGCGGAATATCCATACTTTTCTAATCTTTGTTCTTTTTTTGCTGTTTTGTGTTTCTTTGCAGAAACGATTCTACCTCGCTTATTCATCAATATATCATCAAATGTAAGACCTGCCTTTGTTTTATACGCATTTCTATTATATACTTGTTCTCGTGAACCAAATAATTCCTTATATTTTTTTCCTTTTACTGTATACGTTCCGTCTTTTGCGCGAACTGGGCGTTTCATCGGTGGTATATATTTTAACAATATATTCTTTTTCTACAAAGAGGCACTATGGCTAATATTGTCTATACACTCTAATCGACATTTATCGCAAATCACTAACTCGGGAGGTAAGTCGTCTATTTCGGTTTCTCCGTACATTTTATTCGTTGCATACCCGTTGTAACTTGGTAAATCAATATCAATGACACTACCATCATCACGTCGATTATATTGACATAAATATTCGCATAATTCATTGTCTTTCTTCGTGTCTGATTTTCGTTTATGCCCGTTATGGAATCCATATTGATCGTCCATTATTTTTCGTATGTTATCCGGTGCACTCTGATATACTCGTTCATTATCTAGATCCAGTGCAACTAAGTTGAAATCAACCAATACCTTATACGCAAATACTATTCCGATATCAGTCGCATATGTTCGTGCATATTCTTCCGATAAAGCAAAAAATGTATGTATATTTGGCGTAAACTCTTCTATTTCTTTGATCTTACTACTTCCGTGATACAAAATGGTGTCCTTCGGAACTTTGTAATATGTTATTTCATTTGTCGATGAACTTGCCGGAATACTAGTAAAAATATACATGTTTTCTTTATTCATTTGCTTTCTATAGTAACAAAATATCTAAATCTTTTTACTATACTATTAATCTATTTGCTGTATTTTATACGAATCGTCATTATTTTGTAACAAGATACAATTCTCGCGTAGTTGTGGCTCGAAATCAAATGTACCATCACCTTCAAATTGTATTGTTCCTATATTTGTTCCTACAAACGCATCGTTAAGTACTTGAATTACAGTTCTAGATTGATATACGAGCACCTGATCGAAGGTTGAATTATATATAATCGATGGTATTACTATATCACCTTCTAATGCTGTCTTAAATACTGTACCTGTAATTACTACACTATCATTATTTATATCTTGATACTCCCATGTTCGTAACACGTTCACGGTCAACCTTCTATCGTATGTAATACCATTCTCATCGGTCACTCGAATGTCTACATTACGGACATCGGTATTTGAATCTGTGAACCCAATTGATCCGTATGAAAACGCAGTATCGCTAATCAGTTTATTGTTCTTAACTGAAAATCCAGGGGTATTCGTACCGTATGTATAAATATTCGGAATTGCCATATCATTATCAATTATTCGAATTGAACCGATTTCTACCCCCTTATCAAAGCCTTCATATATATCGTTATGGGAAAGTGATATGTCAACTATATTCGTTAGACCACTTGTATAAGAGAATGCTGATGTCGAACTATTTGGAACAGCCGCCAATCGAATATATTTACCAATTGTATTATTGATTAGTTCATATGATATATTTGTAGCGTTACTTATATTCGTCCATGAACTATAGTCGTCTGAACTCTGCCACTGATAAGTATAACCACTTAAATTCTCGGGTAATTTATCCAGTTGACCTTCTAATGTGTTTCCGATCATTGGAATGCCAGTGAAATATACAATACTTTTGGTTTTGTCTAGGATTAATTGGGTATCCGAAATATGGTTTGTTTTACCTCCAAATATATCCATCGATGTTGATAATAACCGAACATAAGACCCATCCCTTGATTGATCGTGGGGTATAACATGAGTAGAGTTAGTTTCATTGTGAATATTCTTCCATACGAAACCATCATCTGATAATTGCCATTGATATGTATACGTTAATTCAGACCCATCAATATCAGATATATCAGATGTATTTGCGGTTAATGTTTCGCCCACATTAGGCGTTCCATCAATTAAAAGTGTACCTACTGCTTTATTATTAACATTGATAACGGTTATATTGAATAATTGATCTACTGATTCACCCGAAGGATCCGTCGCAGTTATTTTTATTGGATAAGGATCGGAACGTACATTGGTTTGAGTAGGCGTTCCCGACAGGTAAGCAGTTTTATCATTATTATCAGTCAATGTTAGCCAATCGGGTCCCTCCATCATAGATATATTAATGTGTTGATCTAGGTCCACGTCATCAATTGTTATTTTATATGAATAATAAACATCTTCGTATACACTTGATATAGGTCTGCTAGTAAATCGTGGCGGATCATTCACATTATTTACTGTTATAGTAAATTCTTGGTCTATTACATAAAAGGTGTCCTCCGCACGAATCACAATATCATAAACACCCACATCATCATTTGTCGGAAATCCATCTAATGTGTATGTTGTAGTACTAGAATCCGATCCGGCACCCGTGTATTTCAATGTCAACCAAGATGGACCCGATGTCATACTTATATCTACAACTTCATCGTCCGCATCTTTCACGTCTATTTGATAATAATACCTGTCATCTTGATCGACTGTAAGTATAGGAGTACTAGTAAACTCAGGAGGATCGTTTTTATTAACAACGTTGATATCAAATGTTTGAGTTGCCGTTCCTCCCGACGCATCAGTAGCAATTATTTTAATATCCTCATAGTTTCGAACATTGCTCCATATTGGAGTTCCTTCCAAAATGGCCGTTCTATTTACTGTGTCTATACCTGTCAACGTTAACCATTCGGGTAAGGTATTCGTAGATATATCCACAACATGTGGCTCCTTATCCGTTAGTGAAATGTTATAAATATAATAAATGTCTTGCATTGCGGTCAAGACGGGGGTACTTGTAAACACGGGAATGTCATTTATGTCAATAACATTTATGTTTAGATTTGCTACATTACTAGATACGCCATATATATCTTTAACATAATACGTAAATGTATCAGAACCCGAATAGTTTGAATTTGGACTGTAATAAATAGTTTTGTCGGGGGACTCTACATTCACGTTCATATCTAGGTTACCATATAATGGTGCGGTGGAAACCACATACGATAATTGATTTCCGCTATACTCCACTCCACTCATGTCAAATACTTGATTGATTGAATCCTCATTAACTACATAATTTATGTCATATGCGGTAGGTACCTTGTTTTTACTGACAATGATACCCTGTGTAAAAATAACTACAAGATCATCTGATGGTATGGCAATATATTCACCTGACGATTTACTGAACGAATTTGACGGGTCTTTACTATTCGTCACGATAAATGTAGAGGCGCTTGACTTTATTATAGTCAATGTGAAATCATCAAATGTCAATAAAATATAACTGGTTTGTAGTGTATGAATATATAGTCCGAAATTACTTAATTGCGGTACAGTAACTTCACAATAATTATCAGAATTAGATTTACTCGCATCTATTAATTGTATATACTCTATATCAGATGCCAATCTTCCAAATGGTAATGTATCATCTGGTAGATACAATTGGATGGACGGGTCTTCTATTATTTTTTTCTGATAAATAGAAAATATGGATGCTATATTACTTTTTACATTATCCCACTGTTCTTCTTCAGATGCGATAGGGTTATTTTTAAACTTTATGTTTATATATGTCTCATCTAATATCGTGAATGAGTCGTTTGGTGTCGGTAAATGTGCTGGTAATGGTGTTATTGTAACATTATTCGACAATTCTTTCGGTACTACGACTACTACAAAATTCATTGATGCTTTACCATTGAAATTATCCTCCGCATTTAGCGTAATAGTTGAACTACCCGATTTATCTTTATTGTAAGATATAGTTAATACATAACCATTTACGGTTGCCGTTAATAATTCGGTATTTTCAGAAACGGAAGTAATCGTTAACGTCTGATCTGCGTTTACGTCAGAAAATACTCCTTTTAAATTGATTGTACTACTAATTCGAGTATTTTCAACAACATACACCGTTTTTATTAACTTTGAAACGATTGGCGGTTGTTGAACGTATAATGTAAAATTCTTCGAGTAACTGTATACTCCATCTGTAGTAGTGATTTGAATCACGCTTCCATTAAGAGAGTCGTCTTGAAATACCTTCTTTGTATATATAACATTATCAATAATATTAAAGTTTTCAGTGTCACTGATACTATAAGTTGCTTTATAGTTATTTATATGATTGCGTGTTATTTCAGCAACTACAGTTCCTATTTCTTTCCCTAACTGGATTGTTTTAAATGTTACATCTATATCAGTACAAGTATTACTCAGATTACGATTCGTACTCATTCTAGATGATTTTGACATTAATGATAATCGCATACTCTTTGTAAGTGATGTATCGTTGCTCTGCGATGACTTATTATATATTGTCGATGTGGCTATTCGTGGATTACCACTAAACATTTTCGGCATATTAAAAAGATATTGTGTATAAAGTCTAAATAGAAAATTGAAAAGATATATAATCGAAGGGTCACAATAAATTCAAATTATAGTTTCGTATATTAACTATGGCATCTTCAACTAATACTTCTCTCGCGAAGCAATATCAACGTAAAACTGATAAACAACATATACTTGATAACCCCGATACATATATTGGCTCTGTCGAAAATGTGGATTCACAAATGTGGGTATACAATGATGAAACAAATCGTATTGTACTACGTGATATCGAATATATCCCAGGACTGTATAAATTATTCGATGAAGGTATTGTAAACTGTCGCGATCATGTGATTCGAATGATTCATTCCCCTCTTCTCGATAAGAAATTCGTTTCTTATATTGAAACTACCATTGAAGATGATGGTACAATCACGATGACGAATGACGGAAATGGCATTGATATTGCTAAACATCCCGAATACGACTTGTGGATTCCTGAAATGGTATTCGGACATTTGCGAACATCCACAAATTACGACAAAACGGAAAAGCGAATTGTAGGAGGAAAGAATGGATTCGGTTTCAAATTGGTTCTTATATGGTCGTTGTATGGACGTGTAGAAACCATCGACCATACGAGAGGATTGAAATACGTTCAAGAATATCACAACAATCTCGACTCTATCTCGCCACCTATTATTACCAAGGTTCCAAAAACTACTAAACCATATACGAAAGTATCGTTTCGTCCTGATTATGCAAGATTGGGAATTCAGGGCCTAACATCTGATATGTTATCATTGTTAAAAAAACGTGTATATGATATCGGTGCTGTTACCGACCATTCAATTAAAAAAATAAAGGTTGTGTATAACACTAATATGATACCCATTAAAAATTTTCAACAATATATTGATTTATACATCGGAGGAAAAGATAGTACAAAAAGGGTGTATGAAAGTAAGGACGAACGCTGGGAATACGCAGTGTCTATTTCGCCCATTCATGAATTTACACACGTATCATTTGTCAATGGAATATGTACGTTCAAGGGTGGAAAACACGTGGATTATATTTCAGGTCAGATTATTCGAAAATTGTGCGATTATATTGAAAAGAAGAAGAAGATCAAGGTCAATCCATCCGCGATCAAAGAACAACTTATGTTATTTGTACGATGTGACATTGAAAATCCATCATTTGATAGTCAAACCAAGGATTATATGAATACACCCATGGCAAAGTTCGGTTCATCATGTACGGTATCTGATACTTTCATCGAAAAGGTTGCCAAAATGGGAGTCATGGAGACCGCGTGTTCCTTAACTGAAGCCAAGGACAATAAACTCGCTAAAAAAACAGATGGTTCAAAAACAAAATCAGTTCGAGGTATTGCTAATTTCATTGATGCAAATTTGGGGGGAACCGCCCAGTCTAAAGATTGTGTACTTATCTTATGTGAGGGATTAAGTGCGTTATCCGGTATCGTTTCAGGTCTATCCAGTGATGATAGAAACACTATCGGTATCTATCCATTGAAGGGTAAGTTATTGAATGTTCGCGGAGAGCAAATTAAGAAAATCGCAGAAAACAAAGAAATTAATGATATTAAAAAAATTCTCGGATTAGAAACGGGAAAAGAATATGAAAATATAGACGATGTAAATCGCAGTTTACGTTACGGTAAAATTATGTATATGACCGATCAAGATTTGGATGGATCTCATATTAAGGGACTCTGTATTAATCTCTTCCACAGTGAGTGGGCGTCATTAGTCAAAATACCAGGCTTTATCTCCTTCATGAATACACCTATTTTACGAGCCAAGAAAGGGGCACTCACCAAATTATTTTACAATGACGGCGAGTATAATAAATGGAAAGAAACATTTGAAGGTGGAGTTGCTAACGGATGGACGATCAAATATTTCAAGGGTCTTGGTACATCTACTTCGGCAGAATTCAAAGAATATTTCGCAAACAAAAAGATCGTCGATTTCGTACATTCGGGTACACATAGTGACGATACAATTGATAAGATATTCAACAAGAAACGCGCCGATGATAGAAAAACATGGTTGGAAAATTATGACAAGGATTCGTATTTGGATACCAGTACACCTAGCGTTCAATATGAGGAATTTATCAATCAGGAGATGATTCATTTCAGTACTTACGATTGCGCTAGGTCAATACCTAATATGGTCGACGGATTGAAAATATCATTACGTAAGATCCTATTTGCGTCGTTTAAGAGAAAGTTGACTTCTGAAATTAAAGTCGCACAGTTTTCAGGGTATGTATCAGAACATAGTGCGTATCATCATGGCGAAGCCAGTTTAAATGGGGCAATCGTCAATATGGCGCAAAACTTTGTTGGATCTAATAATATACATCTGCTTGAACCTAACGGACAGTTCGGTACACGTCTACATGGTGGCGATGACAGTGCGTCTGAAAGATATATCTTCACTATGTTAAATCCTCTCACTCGTTTTATGTTCCCCGAAGCAGACGACTCGGTTTTAAAATATCTCAATGATGATGGTACTGTAGTTGAACCGGAATATTATGTACCGATTATACCATTCGCACTAATTAATGGTATTTCGGGGATTGGCACAGGTTTCTCATGTAGCATCGCTCCTTACAATCCATCTACTATTATCGACTATCTAAAATGTAAGTTAACCAAAAATGATGTTAATGCGATTGAATTCATACCTTATTATGAAGGGTTCAAAGGAACAGTTAAAAAGATTGCCGAACAAAAATATTTGGTTAGAGGTGTATATGAAAAGATTGCCGACGATAAAGTCAGAATTACTGAACTGCCGGTTGGAACGTGGACTATGCCATATACATCTTATCTTGAAACACTTGTCGATGGGACTACTGATAAAAACGGTAAGAAATCATCTCCTCAAATTCGCGATTTCACATCAATATCTACTGAAGTTACCGTCGATTTCACAGTCATATTACCTCGTGGTAAATTAGCCAAATTAGAACAAGAAGTCGATGCTAACGGATGTAATGGCGTCGAAAAGTTATTGAAATTATTTACTACAGTCAGTACGACGAATATGCATATGTTTAATTCAGAGTGTAAATTACACAAATATCGATCACCAGAAGAAATTATTGACGATTTCTATGGTGTGCGAATTGGTCTATATCAAACTAGAAAAGAACACTTGATTAAGGAAATGAAAAAGAAGTTGATTCGCTTATCGAACCGCGCAAAGTATATATTAGAAACGTTGGCAGGTACAATCGATTTACGACGTAAGAAATCGGACCAAGTTACAGAACTACTTACTCAAAAACAATACGCTACAATTGACGGTGATTTTAAATACCTCATTAAAATGCCTATGGACTCGGTCACCGAAGAGAATGTTGATAATATCGTAAAAGAAAAGGAAAATACAGAAAAGGAATTACAAATACTAGAAAAGACCAGTACTGAGAAGATGTGGTTATCGGAATTAACAACGCTAGAAAATGAATACGCCAAATATAAAGTGAAGCGCGAAAAGATTCAAGCTGGAACAGCAACTAAAAATAATACTTCCACAGGTGGTAAGAAAAAAACGATTGTGAAAAAGAAAAAATAGATATTTGAAACCATCCCATATCAATATAATTTGTAAAAAATGAAATTCATAAGAATTTTATTTTTTATGCGTCGACTATGGTCGTTTTAAAGAGCATACTTGTAACTAAATAGGGATCGCAATTTGAACTTGGTCTTCTATCTTCAAAGTAACCCTTCTTGTTTTTCACGTTCATATTTCCTATTCTTATTGACGCGCCTCTATTTGCGGTACCCGATGTAAATATATCATATGATGCGGTTTCGTGATTTCCCGTCATTCTTTTTTCATTTCCATCACCATACACTTTCATATGTTCCTTGTGTTTTTTGGATAATTTATCAATTGCTATGTTTATGTAATCTAATCCGCATTTATTTTCACTACCTTCACGCATATGTTTCGTACTATAATTTACATGACAACCTGAACCATTCCAATTTCCATCTAGTGGTTTAGGATCCATCGTTACGATTACATTGTGTTTCTCTCCGAGTTTATGTAATAAATATCTAGACATCCATAAATGATCTCCTGCATCTATACCCGTACATGGACCGACCTGATATTCCCATTGACCTGGGGCTACTTCCGCATTTATTCCTGATATAGTTATTCCGTATTTTATACATTCTAACATATGTTCTTCAGCAAAACTTCGACCAAACGCATTCGCCGTTCCTACGCTACAATAATATTGACCCTGTGATTTGGTTTCATCATACCCTAATGGTTTGTTCGTTTTTGGGTCGATTAAAAAGTATTCTTGTTCGATTCCATACCACGGTGATGCATCTAGGTCATTATTAAAAATTTCATCCGCATTAACGCGATTGTTTGTTTTTAATGGGATTCCATCATGTGTATATGTATCACAAAGTACAAGTATATGCGGTATCTCGTTCAATGTGACATTGGGTTGAAACATTCGTTGGGGTTTTAATATTATCTCCGAATTGTCGCCCGATGCTTGGTTCGTTGAACTACCATCATAATTCCATTCAGGAATAACGCGAATTGTTATAGGTTCATCTATCGGCGCGTCATGCATAATTCGAATCTTTGAACGTAGGTTATAATCATTGTCTATCCAAACATACTCAAGACAACACGGTGACATTTCTATATAATAATACCAAATCCTATTTTTATACTCTTTTTTCATTTATGCAAAAATTGAAATATCATAATACCATAGATAACATACATAAACATAAGTAATTACATCATGACTGAACTAATGCAACCCAATATGAAGTATAAATTCTATCTTACGAATAGAGAATTCACCGCGACTTTTGTTGAAATTTGTTCTCCATCCAATACATTAATATTATCAAACTATCTCGATGAAAACGGATGTGTACCTGGGACACGCACTATGCCATTTAGTTGGGTTAAACGCGTTGAACTCGAACGTAGTGACAGCGACAGTGATACTGAACTAGAAACGATACATTTAGATAAGGTATCGTATACAGGTCATCCAGTGTATCGTCGAAAAACTCGTATCAACAACTTCATGAAACAATAATAATGTCTTTACAATATAAGATTAAGAATGTTTTCTGAAAAAAAAAGTGTTTCATTATTCATCGGAAAATGTATTCCCATTCGAATCCTAATAGCACTCATTCCGCTTTATTTACACAACGATAATTTACCCTATTATGGTGCAGTTTTATTATTATTCGCTATTGGCTTTTTCTATTTATATTTTTATAATTTGCGGTTAAACGCTAGTGAAGGTGGGGGAATAACTTGGTGGGCAAAATATAGACTAATTCATGGATTTCTGTATTTGACAGCATCAGTATACGCGTTTCAGAAAAAAACCATAGCCTATATTCCACTTACCATTGACATAGGTCTAGGATTAATTCTTTTTATTCTTCGACATTTTACCGAAATAAACGTAATGTAGCCATAATCACAATACTATCATATTCAACATACTCGTTCTCTACACAAAACACAACAGTCTCCCGAATGCTTGTTGTATTTTATATTATTTGTAAAACAAATAGCACATACTTTATGCTTGCATTTTGGAATTACATAATTACTATCCTCGAATTCAGTAAAACATACCGGACAACATTCTACCTCCGGTACGTCCTCGGTCATTCTCATAGTTTGAATAATATTTTCGCATTTATCGAGTGAACCACGAACTGCGCTTATTGTATTAATATAGTTCTCTTTATTGTATTCATGAATATTATCAACACATTCATCCATTACTGGATATGTTTCTTTAATGCGATTGTATTGTTTACGATTGGCTTTGGTTGTATTGAAATAACCCGGTACCTTTTTATGTTTTACGAAATTTTCTACATCTTCCTTAAGGGTCAGTTCTCGAAAGAACGCATCCATATCGACTTCTACCATTTTATTACACTGTTATCCTTTGTTATTCTGTTATATCATTTGTTATAGTGTATTTAGTTATTCAATTTTTACACCCTTACTCGGTGATATACGCATCATATTCACCATCCTCGGCCATATAAACATTGTGAATGATTGTATCATCCTTTATAATGTTTTCTATTTCGGTTTGTATTCTATCAAACCAATCATATCTATCATATAATACATCTTCTTGTAAAATACGAATAACCGAATATCCATTATCATTCGCGCACGTTTCTTTGAATAAATCGTTTTCAAATGTTTCTTCCGGACATTTCCAATTACTTACTTGTTTAAAATGTTGTCTTCCATCTAATTCAATAATGATTTTGTGTTCGGGTATACAGAAGTCAAATGGTAAACATGATTTATTCTTACACCACTCTTGTTTGAATTGAGTAATTAGTGTAGGATATAGCGGTTTAAGAGCATCAAATAATTTTGTTTCTGTTTTGTTTTTACAATAAGGACACCAGTTGCCTGCTGTTATACTTGATAATCCCGTATCAAAACTATGATTACATTTATTACAATCAAACCAATATTTTGTAGAAGTACCCTTAAACACATATCTTGGTTTCACAACCCCATTCTTATCGCTCCAGTATTTTGCTTTTTCGTGTGATGCGAATGACTTTTCGAAACAATGATTACACACATCATTACATACTTTTTTTGATGGGACAGCACAATACGGACACCAACCTCCATTTACTATTTGAGATAATTTAATATCAAAACTATGATTACATTTATCACAATCAAACCAATATTTAGTTCCATTGCTCTTAGATACATCGTTAGGGTTAACATCGCCGTTTTTCTTGCTCCAGTATTTTGATTTTTCGTGTGATGCGAATGAATTGTTGAAACATTTAATACACTCATAATTACATCGTTTTTTATTCGCACAATACGGACACCACCCACCTGAAGATACGTGAGATAATGTACTATTAAAACAATGATTACATTTGTCACAATCAAACCAATATTTAGTTCCACTGCTCTTAGATACATCGCGAGGGTTCACATCACCGTTTTTTTCGCTCCAGTATTTTGCTTTTTCGTGTGATGCGAATGAATTATTGAAACATTTAATACACTCATCATTACATCGTTTTTGATTCCGACAATACGGACACCACCCCCCACTAATTATAGCATCTAATGCTTTATCAAAACAATGATTACAATTATTACAATCAAACCAATATTTGTTACCCGAACTTTTAAATACATATCTAGGGTTCGTGTCACTGTTTTTATCGCTCCAATATTTTGCTTTTTCGTGTGATGCGAATGACTTTTCGAAACAATGATTACAATCCTCATTACATACTTTTTTGTTCGCACAATACGGACACCATTTACCACATGTAACATTAGATAACGAACTATCAAAACTATGAGGACATTTATCACAATCAAACCAATATTTTGTATATGAATTTTTAAATGCATCTCTTGGTTTCACGTCCCCATTCTTATCGCTCCAGTATTTTGCTTTTTCGTGTGACGCAAATGATTTTTTAAAGCAATCATCACATTTCGCATTATCGCATAGTTTTTTTGGCGGAACACTACAGTACGGACACCATTTTCCAGCATTGACACTCTTTAATACGGAATTAAAACAATGATTACATTTATCACAATCAAACCAACATTTTTTATCTGAATTTTTATAAACATCTTTCGGTTTCACATCGCCGTTTTTCTCGCTCCAGTATTTTTCTTTTTCGTGTGATGCGAATGACCGTGTAAAACAGCTATCACACCACGAATCATCGCATAGTTTTGAAGAACTACAATACGGACACCATTGTCCGGCATTGACACTCTTTAATACGGAATTAAAACTATGAGGACATTTATCGCAATCAAACCAATATTGTTTATGTGAACCTTTATAAACATCCTTCGGTTTCACCTTTCCATTTTTTTCACTCCAGTATTTTGCTTTTTCATGCGACGCAAACGACCTGTCGAATTGTATGGGAGCGTTCATATTGTAATTATATTATGTATATGGAACGAAATTAATATCAATTTTGTAAACGTAAGAATGATACCCAAATAATACTTAAACATAACCAGCATACATATACTATATAATGGCGCACCCACTTGACTCGTGGAGACAATACTTACGACAAAATGATTATGAATACGTAATTGAGTATGTCGAAAATCTTAAGAATA